>Ga0181467_100631_pt1 | contig 17594 bp, 21 predicted proteins | sample InSIn5gowninarea_2_FD_119079 | JGI IMG/M metagenome (GOLD analysis project Ga0181467, IMG submission 119079) | Clean room microbial communities from NASA Spacecraft Assembly Facility at Jet Propulsion Laboratory, Pasadena, California, USA -... ... | reverse complement strand
CACCCGGATGTTTATTGCTTTCATGTCGGAGATTACGCTTTCCAGAGGCTGTCTTTTATCAATGGCGGTCTGCTGCTGCCAGAGATCACGACATTGGTAGGTCTGCCAAGTTGTGACACACTCTTGTTTTGATCACTGCTGAATTGAGTTGGTAGCGTGGGTACAGGAGGCTGATTGAAGTCTGGCTGACTGGCCATGAGATCTGGTAATGCTCCGCTCACTCGCCTCGTCCGATGCACTTTGGTCGCACCCCTAGGGGACTTTGGTGGCTTAGTGGCGCGTGATTTTTCAAAGCTGGAGGTGACTGAATGAACATTTTCTGTGAGAGTCAGTAGTGGTACCGACGTTCCCTCGCTCGAGGGTTGCGCTGATGCTGGAGTAGTGCTGGACGCGGAAGCAAGTCTGTTGTCGGCATGAGGAGATATTTCGGGAAGCACACTCTTCCGGCTCTTTTTGGGGACCCCCCGAACAGGGAGTGCAGCATCACCTTTGACAGGAGAACCTGGCTGGCTTTGGGTTCTCGCTTTGCGGTCACGGAGCTGCATGCGATCAGCCGCCAGCTCGGTCGTAGGTAAGCCTACCAGAGACTGACGATCACGCTTCACACGTGACTCTGCAAGCTCTTCGGCACGGCAACTATTCACTTGGCGATCGCCTGGAATCAGGATCTTGCTGAGTTCATATGCTGCAGTCGCCCAGTCAATGTCGACCACTGAGGGACCCGAGGACGATGTGAGAGAGGGTGGCGGTTTGCGCTGCACCTTTGCCGGATCGACCACTTTCGCGAGAAATGATTCAGTCGGGGTTGCGTGGAAGGTAGGCTCTGATAATCGCTGCTTCTTAGGAGGGGCTTGTGCTGGTTTCACCAGGTTTTCGAGCTCGCACATTGCTTCCGCACTCCACCACTCCGTCGGGAATGCAGAGTCGTCTTTGACTCCCGGTCCTCTCGTAGGTCTAACTCCGCCCTCTGAGTCTCCCACTAAGCCTGTCAAGTGACTCAAGACTCCGCTTGTCAAAGCTCGATCGCTGTAGCCACCCTCCAAGATGCTGATCACTCTGCCCTCGACGGCAGTACCTTCTTCTTCGGCCAGACGATTGATATCGTGCGTGAAACGTGCGTAGAACTCTGTCGGAACATTGACCTTGTGCCGCTGCATGCTATCGAGCTCCCACTCGCTGGCGTCGAAACCGGCAGAGATGAAGATCGCAGCTTTGGGTCGGACGTTTAATGGAGTCGTAGCGATTCTATGACTCTGTGCCCGCAAAAAAGCTCGGGCCTTGTCTAGTAGGACCGTGTACCGTGACTCGTAAAGCTCCCAAAAGCCAGCGTGGGTCTTCCATGGCTGGAGATGTACGTTCCAGATTGATTGTCCGTGGGCGTTCTCAATGCAGAGGCTAGCACTTTGGACCTTATCAATATCTCCATCCTCGCACGGGTAACTGTTGATGTCGTGAAGACTGAAGTAGCCAATCGAAGTCTTCTTTGACATGGGCGCCGTTCGAGGCATGTTTACGGCTTTATCATTGCGCTCCCATGCGATGGACTGCGATCCATCGCCGTGATGTAGATCAAAGTCAATAATTGCAGCATGGGTTAGACCATGTGTCTGAGCAGCGTGCTCGATACCAACATGGACGTTGTTGAGCCAGCAAAAGCCAGAAGGCAGGTCAACCGAGCAGTGATGTCCTGGAGGTCGTATGCAAACAAACGCCTTCTTGTGACCAGATGATCCAGAAGACGTGCTTTGGCATCCTTTGAAGACTTCGTCTACCCCGTCTAGAACCCCTCCCAGTGCTCCTTGGAAAGCCTGGAGTGATTCTGGAGCTAGATAGAGGTCGCCATCATGTAAATGTGGCTTCGGAGTCTGCACGCTTACGTCGTTCGTCCTCGCAAGCTCTTTGTCACCTAAAGCAAGTCTCGACTCAGCCAATCCGCACATAGTATTCAATTCCTCCATCCATTTCGTGCCATGTACACTTGTGACGATCGGAGATTGCAGACGAACAGAGCGAGAAGTCCTCCGTATCGAGAATGGGATGTTGCGCCTCGCACTACTGCTTTCCTTCGCACTCATCCCGCCAGCATGTCTCCCACCCATGCGCACATAGGCGCTCGAGATGCCCAGGACGCCTGCCTGTATCCTCTCAGGTCGCTCGACGATCAGGTCGAGGTTGGATTTTGTCGTCTTTCTTCTGGAAAAGCGATGACCGTAGCAGGCGTCATGGATAATGACGACGGTGTCAAGACCTGGTTCATGCGACGTCTCGTGTAACCCAAGCTCTTTCCTGAAGTATTCCGAGGCAAGTGAACTCGCGGTCATGAAGTGCTGCTGCGCCGGCATCGAGCCTTGTGTGGTAGAAGGTCCGGGTATTATTGTCGATTGCTGCGTTGGTAGAGATAGGCCACTTCCAGGCGAGCTACAAATGCCATGTCTGACAACAGTGCTCGAAGGCGTGCGTGAAGACTTGGGTGATGTTGGCTGCTTTTGTAAAATGGCGGAAGTTCGCCGAGATGCAGCTGGGGGTCTCTCGGATACAGGAGATCGAGGCGCTTTCGTATGCGATGTTTGCTTCGAGGATATTGTTGGAGCTGGCGACTCGGGCAAAGGAAGCAAGGCAGGATTGATTGAGAGGCGGCTCAATGTTTTGGACAGTGCTGTGTTCGCGTCGTAATTGTCGGTGGCTACCATGGCAGCATCGCTAGCCGGGGTAGCCATGATTGATTTAGAGGTATCCTTTGCATGAGAAGAGTGAGGTTGTTTACAGAGCAACAGTATTGCTTCGCGCAGGCACGTGTCTCTATCTAAACTTTCCACGTGGCTACGCGCGACGCGAAGTGGATTACACCTTTTACCCCTTTCCAACCACGCAAGTCATTCTGAAAGTGGCTGCACCTTTCCCATATCAATAATGCAGTGGACCGCCAACTCCTAAACCTGGGTATCAATCTTCAAGCAAGTCCACGCCAACATCTCGTAAAGCTCCAACAGCCCAGCTTGGGTACGCATTTCGCTCTCGATACAATGTCGCGAAGAAGCCCTTGATGAATGCTGGGAAGCGGTCTTCGATGATAGCCTTCCTTGCAAGGTCCATGAGGTTGAGAAGATAGTGCAGATTGTGCATAGTGAGCAAATGGGCTCCTGCAGTCTCCTTTGCCGCTACGTGGTAGATGAACGCTTTCGTGATTCCGAGCCCACCATCGGCTTTCGGTCGGCAGCATATACAGTGGCAGTCATCCGCGATTGGGGTGAAGTCTTCTGCAAAAGACGCATGACGGAGGTTTAGTGTGCCCCTGGAGGTTACAGCATTTCCAAATCGCTAGCCACAGTGATCAGCTTCGAAATCTTGCATGCCAGTGAGCGCGACACGACGTACTGCTGTCCTGGACGGCCAAACACAATCGAACATGTCTGCGCCTAATGCGACAGAGACCATTAAATCTTCTGGATATCCCTGCGAGAGTCAGAAAACCCGACTCGGACTTCGAAGTGTAGTACGTACGACGCCCATTACATATCTTGGTTTCAGCTCTGGAAGTAAGCCTGTGCACGTGTGCACCCTATCACCTGTAAGCGACAGTTACATCGACACTCAGCACCGCGTATCACCCTACACTTTGCAGTACGACTCCTTGGCTTCTCCACCAGAGAGGCCGCCAATCGCGATACCCGGTGTATCGCGTGCCACCATCGCTTCACAACACGCTCTCCTCAGCTCTAAATCGAGACCACCTTGGATGATGCAGAACAGGTTTTGCGTTTCTGGCTTCTTGTGAGCAGCGATGCATCGATCCAGCCACCGCACAGAACGTTTAGATGCTTCTTTCATTCTGGCGAGATCAGGTGACGTTGTTGCAATCACATCGTCCAATTGCATAATGATATCCGAACCGATTGAGTTTTGCAGTGATATTGAGTGCTCCGGAGTGAGTAGCCTGCCACAATTCAGCAGGTCCTGCCGATGAGAGGTGCACAGCGTACATTGGAGTGCCATCGTGGGGACTTAGAAAGCGGACGCCTTCTTCCGTGACTTTGGCTAGTTTCAACAGTGATACCATCTGAAATCTGTGACATTGTCAGCATCGTAGTTCCATCATGCAGCAGAGTGAGAAAGACGCACCCGCCACTATCTGTGCCGACCAGTAAGCTCGGCAGCCAGCAATCCGAGTATCACAACGCACCGGTGAGAATATTGTGAGGCCACGACTGTAGCTTGTGCGCCCCTCCAACGGCGTCAAGTATCTGTTGACCAGGCTTAAGTCCGCTGCCTCATGATCAGGACTGATAGGTTGACTCTTCCAGTACCCTTGGCTCACAGGTGATAAGTATTATTCAAGCACAGACGGCATCCAGTGTTTTCCAACTGCTCCGGAGTCAAGCCTTTCAATGAAGCCTGCGTCGCGACTGGCATGAACATGGGTAGGTTTACCGGTCCATGAGGTAAGGTTAGCACTGCTGCGCGGGCTTTTGTGGTCTGTAAGCATTCATCAGATAACGCATTTCAGGATTGAAGTGTATTTTTACTGAGCATCTTGCCACTAGATGGTACGTCAAGGCAGAATGCATGGCCTTGATGACTCTCATACAGAAGTTCGTCTGAATGCGTTCAACTTTCTTTCTCGTTCACACATAACTGTCCTAGGTAGGTAAGTGGGAGAGATAGACGCTAACCAGTTACGGTATGCCGTGATGTCTTCTTGCGATCCTCTCGGCCGCCCTGCAACGGGGCGGACCTCCCTAAATACTCTTTCAACTCTGGCATGCTGTAGACCACAGACGTGCTACGGCGAACTAACCTGAAGTTGCCCATTGCAAATCAGAGCCCATCATTTTCAGCAAATCAACGGAACCCGCTCATATTCGATGTAGCACCTTACCTCATATCTGGCCCCTTCCGTTCCGGGGTAAGAACGGCTCCGAAGTCAGGAAACTTTGATTGATGTCTGACGGTCACGATGTCTTTCATGTTCTGCCGCCTGAAGTACTACTGCTCATCAAAGAAGCCATATATCCACAAGACCTGGAAAATTTCGTTGTAACTTGCAAGACGATTTTCACCCTTGCGAGTCGCTATTTGAGAGTACATCAGCCTCTCAAGGGCTTCAGGAAGATCTGGTTAGTAGGCTCAAGATATTGGTCGAATGATGAATTCACCCTCATAACGATAGCCGAGTCAGCTGTATGCCAGCATCCTCTCTTGTTATTGCAACTCCTCCAGCAGACGTCGGTAGCTGGTCAGCACATTACCGAACTGCAGGTGTACCACTATCGCCCATGTCATACGCAATTGCCGCCACTCCTGCAATCCAACCGTACGAACGGAATCAATGCCACATATTGCGAAGCTATCTCGGTAGAAGAGTATGTCGCCCCAGTGCCAGAGCAAGAGAAACTCGTACTAGAGTACCGTGAAGCAACTATCACACAAGATTGCAGCCCTGCTCTCGCTTTGCTGCTTCCAATGCTCACGAACTTGCGACGTTTGTCTTTGCACCATGTTGGCTCAACAAGGATGTTGCACATTTTGCGTCGAAAAAATCCTGAACTCTTGCCCTTGACACAACAGCCCTGTCTTCAGCAACTTCACAGCCTAGAAATCACATATAGCGGTTATGAAAACCTCCCATCAATCGAAGATATTGCTCCGTTTTTCGCCCTTCCATCACTCAAGAAGTCAGGATTGCACATCACAGTACAAGGGCTGCAACCGCTGCAGTCGTGTGGTTGGATTTCCCCAGTAGAGGATTTCAGCATCAGCTGCTGGTCCTATGCACGTAGTTCTCCAGGGTGTACCGAGTGTCACGACGTGCATGATCTTGGAATCTTGCTCAAGACGCTGTCTAATCTGCACTATTTCTAGTACAACTTCGAGGACCATAACACCAGTTGCAAGATTCCATGCTTGGAACGTCGTACCTTGTTCCATGAGAACGGCCTTCCACCATATTCACTATCTCAATGAGGGGCGTCTGTGGTGGCACGAGATTCCTATAAGGTTCAGTTCAGGATTCGAGGCATTCTCGAACCTCGAACACCTCTTTATCGACGTCGAATACCTGCAGGTCCAGAAAGGGCACCCCATGTTGAGCAGTACAACGCCTTGCTGGCCCAGAATAATCGACGTGCTTCCTCGATCAATCCGCTTCATCACCTTGAGTAGCAGCAACAAATTTGAGGACCCTGCTACCTCCAACTACTTGATGGCTTAGCGCTCTCCCGGAAGACGCTGCTGCCTAAGCTACGTCGGATCCATCTCAAGTGTCAGTCCTGGTTGAACGCACATCCCGCCATTGATAAAAGACAGCCTCTGGAAAGCGTAATCTCCGACATGAAAGCAATAAACATCCGGGTGGAAGTCTCAGGGTGAACTGAGAGACGGAAGCGTACTACCACCACTAATAACCTGCATCACTAGCTACTGACGGCGCCGTCGCTCAGACAGGAGAGCTTTCCATCTACAGGAAGCAAATCTCCGGACTCGCGTTACGCTCGAGATTAGCTAGCTCCGGCTGCAGTTCAGAACTCAATCACCGACACACCCTCGAACTCAATCGCTTCAAGAATGGGACAGTGGGCATCGGAAATCCGCACTGGCCTCCTATTCGCAGAATGGGACTCGCGACAGTACACCATGTACCTGAACAATGTCTGTGGTCTTCCGATCTTCTTCGAACTTTCGCGACGACTAGTCGCCAGGCTGGGAAGCTTTCCCTTCGGTATTTCAATCTCGCTATAGATTCTGCGCTGGAGAATCACAATCTTGATATAGCGCGACGGCGCAAGCGTAATCACTATCATGTGATATCGTTACTCTCAAAATTTGTCCTTCGATCCCTTCATGCGAAGGCACTTGATGAAGCTTGCCAAATAGGTTCGGATTCCTGTTCTCCTTGATCTGCGGCTCGATTTCATTCTCAAAACCCTTCACTGACTCTCCCTTTAGCCCTGGCAACCATTGCTCATCAATCTTTTCTTCATCGGAATCATTGATCTTCCTGGATTCCCATGATCCTGTTTGCTGCAGCCCAGACGCCCCTGAGAGATCTGGCGCTTCGACGTTCTTCTTCCGCGCGTCTGGTGGGTGTGCAAGGGCAGGCTTGTCTAGGATGATGGCGTATGTTTCCTTGTGCTCGTCGGGCCAGATCTCGATCTCTGAGTGTGTGAGTTTGCGCGGCTTCACAGCTTTGACACATGCTTCTTTAGCTGCCCATCTGTGAATACATTTTAGCTCTTGTACCTGTACATTTCACAATCACAGTCCTCTCCGCTAGCGTTAGAGTATTGTTGCATCCACTGATCGTGAAGCCGGAGCCGGACGCACCTGCCAGCGATATAATTCCCAATACGTGCTTTAGCACCTACACTATGCATCTGCGGACTCACGAAGAGCGTCCTGAAATACAACAGCTCCCGTGGTGTAAACAGTTTCTTGAGGAATTGTGCGGAATGGTCTTTCTTCAGATGTTTTGGCTGCACTATCCCCGTCATACGCTCGATCTTGCATATATCAACGCCCACACGTAAGGAGGAAGGAAAGGGGCGTGGAGGCATTATATCAATCACTGGTCGTGTATACCTATGCCGAATCATGTACGTAGTTGGAGAAAGCCAATGGTTGCCGCTTCGGGATTCGCCAATCACATGTCAGATCCCATGATGCAACCCATACAAACATGTCCTACCTCTAGCCCTCCCATAACTCCTCCACTCTCCACTACGTGCTATCACCACAGTCACGTACTGTCCCCTTTACCACTATTAGCAGTTACCCAGCTAAGATGAGTGCACAAAGCGAGAACCGGTAAGCCTGCCTCTCCCCACTTCTCCACCGTCACCACTCTCCTCACCCCACTACCACCAATACTAACCCACAACCCTTCCAGCTGGCGCCCCGCCCCAACCTCCCGCCCCCAAATCTCTAGAGACCGCTCCAACCCGTCCACAACGCCCCAAACCCGCTTAGCGCCTCCCTCAAACCCCTCACAAGGCTCACAGCAAACGACACACAATGCATGGACCGGCGCCGCAGCGCAGGATCGGAATCGAAGCCAGTCTGGTGCTAGGACCGGTGGAGCGGGGAAGACGGCTGGTGGAGGGCCGGGTAGTGGTGGTGGAGGAGGAGGAGTCGCCGCTGGGAGTGCTGGGGTAGTGGAGGAGAAGCATGTGCCCGTCGGTGGGTTCAATGAGGCGGAGGTGCGGGAGTATTTGGGGAGAGGTATTTGGTTTCACGCGAAGCTTTGGATCTACCGCAGAGGCGTGAGATGCGGCTTCTGTGCACAGCAGCTGACGAGTTTATTGACGCGCAGCTTACCAAGATGCCATCGCAAACGGTATGTCAAACCCCTGAACCCTCTCTCCAGGAAAATAACCGAGCACCACTCCATCAGATCCCGCCCACAAATCCTTCTACAAGCCCTCTGTCGCCGACACCGCATCTACAGCACGTCCTGCCTGGGGCTCGAAACGTGAGACTCCTCTTCCAGCATACTTGCTCATCTCCGCCCACACACACACACACCCAAGCGCACACAATTACTGACGCGCTCCGTGTATCAAACAGCGAGTACAATGGCCAACGGCCAGGACTTTGGGGTGCAGCTGATGAAGAAGATCAACGCGTTGGAGAACACGCGCGGGGGCTGAGGCTGCTGGTGACTCGGTGATATGAGATTGACGAGACGGGCATAATGCAAGGTGCCATGCGTGGTGCTCTGGTGCGTCTTCCAGATGCCTGGGAGGTTGGTCGTTTATCGAGGACAGCGGACATGGGTCGCGGAGATACATGAACTGCCAATGTGATACGACAACGAAGACCAGCAAGCAACATGGGAGGACCGGCGCCTCAAGACTTCACGGAATGTGGGAAACGACTCCAGGACGGTAAAAGCATTCCCCTTCATCTGGGTTCTGGGGAACGAAGGAGGCTGAGCATGGCGAGGGAGGTCCCAACAAGAGCATACCGGCAAAGACATATCGGGAAAGGACAGACAGGACTCGTCATTGCACTGAGGGGATCAAGGCTCCCCTACCTGTATCCCTCACGCAGCCCTCCCACTGGGCGAAGAAACTACGTGCAATCAAAGCACGGCAAGAACGCTGGTCCGGCTCCATCATGTCAATGCTGTACAAGTCTAGTATGTCTGTTATGCACCAACCACCACAACCCGCAAATGATATGCCCAAACCAAACAACTACCCCCTTCCACTCACGCCTGAACCCCCTCCCTGCCGTCAGCAACCTGCTCCAAGATCTCCACCGGGGCGGCCGGCGGCTCCTCCCGTAGCCTGCCCCTTTCGAAGCTCTTCATAGGCTTCATGCCATACTTTTCAAACATGGCTTTGTCCTCATCCCACCCGTTACAGTCGGTCGTGAGCATCTTCTCGCCCGTGAAGATCGCATTGGCGCCGGCCATGAAACAGAGCACCTGCTGCTCCTCGCTCATGGTCGTCCTGCCCGCCGCAATCCTGATGATGGTCTTTGGCATGACCAGCCTCGCGGTCGCGATGGTGCGCAGGATGGCGTCGAAGGGGATCGGCTTCTTGTCGCCGAGCTTGTCGCCGAGTGGCGTCCCTTTGATGGGGACGAGTGCGTTGACTGGGAAACTCTCCGGGTGCGCGGGCAGGGTCGAGACGGTGTGAATGAGGCCGACGTGGTCCTCTGGCTTCTCGCCGAGGCCGAGGATGCCTCCACTGCACACATTGACGCCGGCCTTGCGCACATGTTCGAGGGTCTGCAGCCGCTCGTCGTAAGTCCGCGTGCTGATGACAGAGGGGTAGTGCTCGCGGCTCGTGTCGACGTTGTGGTTGTACGCCGTCAAACCCGCGTCCCTGAGCTCGGCCGCCTGCGCCGCGTCAATCATGCCCAGCGTCACGCACACCTCCATGTCCATGGCGCGTACGCCCTCCACCATGGCCTTGATGTTCTTGAGGGAGGTCTTGCGGCCGCGCATGTCGCGCCAGGCGGCGCCCATGCAGAAGCGGGTGGAGCCGTTGGACTTGGCGGTGCGGGCGGCGGTGAGAACCGAGTCGACGGAACTGAGCTTGGTGGCTTGCAGGCCGGTGCTGTAGCGGGAGGATTGGGCGCAGTAAGAGCAGTCTTCGGAGCAGCCACCTGTTTTGATGTTCATGAGGGTGCACATTTGGATGGCCGCAGGGTCGTGGAAGCGGCGATGGAGGGCTCCCTGTAGCAAACGAGGTAGAACGTTAGTTTCCATGCCTCAGACTCAATGGTACTGCCAGGAGAAGAGCTCACAGCTTTGAAGGCTAGCTCCATGAGCGGCGTGTTGTATATCTCTCGAATCTCATCCTTCGACCAGCTAGTCCTCGGAGCCAAAGTATTGCTGGCATCTTGTAACGCTGAAGAAAGACCTGAAGCCGTCGATGCTGTGGGAGCAAATGAGCCGAGACGGTCATCGACGACCGTGCTGAAGAAGGCGCGCTTCTTCCTCACGGATGATAATCTGGATAGGGTCTGCAATGACTGTCTGGGGGTGAGTGAGGCGGCCATTGTGCTCGGTATATGGGGTCCAATGGTAATGTTGAAGATGGAGGTTGGATAGGAAGGAGGGAGATGTTGAGTACCCGAAGTACCCTTGCTTATTCGGAAGTCCGAGGGTGGGGCTCGCAGAGCCGCATTCTAGGGCGACGATCTCCTCAAGCCACTAATCAACAAGCTCAAGCGAAGCAATTGTAATCGGAATGGAATTCGAATATAGTCCTACACCTTGGATTGAGGCGCATGTAGCACTCTAGTCCTGTTCCTCTAAGAAAAGACCTCCTTACATAGATTTTCGGGAGCTACCATCAAGGTTCGACTCAAGGTACAAGTGCTCAAAAACGCCATCGCTGATGCAAGCTTCCGCGACTGCTGCCATCCTCAGAACAGCAGAAGATCCTCCCCATCCGGATTCGAAGGTTGAAAGGGTGCATGATAATGATGTGAATTCATCCCGTCGTGCTCACCAATGCCCGGACTGAGAAAATTGTCATCACCAACTTGGAGACGAGACATGTCCCTGCTACCTACGCTTGAGAAGTACTCATCCGCAGCATCGACGGCTGCAGCGAGGTTCCCATGCTCCGTATGATTGCCGTTGATGGCACCGCCTCTATGACTCCCCGACAGCGCGTTCCGTGACGTTGCAGATTTTGGGGATACCAATTGCGCCGTTGGCAATCTGTGTCTTTGAAGTGCTGGACTGTCCTGTAAGCGTCTCGATCTTGCATTGCGGAAGACTTGGTTGACTGGCTTCAGGTAGACCGTAGCCAAAGTGCCCACGTTAAGGCACATTTCCTCTAGGGTCGAAGGATCGAGTTTTTCAGATTCGGCGGTAATCGGTGGCTTTTGGCCCATGACGACTTGCTTCACTAGGGCAGTGTCACTAAAGGATAGTAGCCTCCAGTAGAAAAATCCTCGTTCCCGAAGGTCTGGGTGGTCTGATTCCTCAGTGGCCCATCTTAACACTCGAGGTACCAATTCCGAGCCCTTCGTCGGTCTCTGTATAAATAGCTTGACTGTGGCTGTCAACAGCGCCAGCTGGACCTCGTAAGTTTCCTCTTTGAAAGAGAACAAAAAGTCATCCAGCAGCACATCCGAATTCTCAATCCGATCTGCATATTGCCCGATTATCCAGATCATAGCTGCCTTCGCCTCTGGCTCATCCAGCGAGTCTAAATGCTCGCAGAGCGTGGTAATGATTGATTCGTACTGGTTAGGATACTTGCGGAAAATGTTTTTGATCACAACCGTGGCTTCCTGCACAATGTACGAGACTTTCGTTGCAACGAGCTCTAGAAGAGTATCTATGCAAGCTCTTGCTGCGCGTTCAATCTTGATGGCAAGCTTGCCAATGGCTCGAACGGATTTTCGGACGAAGTGGACATCAATTTCAGTTGCATACCTAACGAGAAAGTCAGTTGGGGCCATAGTCGCACAGGAAATGGTGCCACTAACTCCCGAAGTTCTGCTAGGACTTCATCAATGTTTTCCTCAGTTGCCAACATGAAGATCAATTCCAACTTTGTAACTTTGACATAGATCGGGTCATTGTACTTGCAGAAGAAAACACGCATCTCGTTTCGTAAGACATCGGGATACCGCTGCAGGATCAGGAGCGCATTCCTTAGGGCGAGATATTGTATTTCTGGTCCTTTTGAAAGCAATGTGACAAGTGGCGGAGAGAGCTTGTTGCATAGGGAGTCGATGACTCTCTGATCTGACATGTAGTTCATGAGGTAGAGTAACACGCGAATACAATTGAGTACCACGGCGGAGTTCTGATGGGAGAGTCGTGGCGAGATCCGTTCGGCTAGCAATGTTGCCTCTACCGTATCCTGCGGGACGTAATTCATCATAGCCTCTAAAATATAGCTCTGACCCCATCTGTGATGTATCAGCATCAGCGCATGACTGTCTAGGTTACTCGACTCACTCTGAGCAGTCTGGTAATATCTGGACGATGTTCGATGCGTTGGCATAATCTATCGTAAGCTTTATCGATTCGCTTCGCTGCCAGATGTCAACCAGACTTGCCAATGCACTGGCAATCACCGTCGGGTTCTCGTCACGGAGCATCACATTCAGCCTGTCAATGAGATCCGAATTCTCTACCAGTCGTCTGTCATGCTCGTACAATTTCGCAACGCAAAAAGTGGCAGTCTTGCGGACGTAGGGATCACTATCTCGCAGAAGCTTCTTCACCGGATTTACAATTGCCTCGACGAAGTCCTTGACATGTATGTAAGATATGGTCCGTAATGCGAGTGCTCGTACAAGAGGATTCTCGTCTTCTAGATCCTGTTCGGCGAATAAGAAGCTGATAAATACACGTGGGGCAGATACCGACTTACGCGGAGAAGATGTGGAAGAGCTTTCAAAGCGATCTCAGGCTTCAAACGAGCGTAATTAACGAGGTATAGGAAACACCTGCGAAGGATTAGCATCGCATCAAGTGCATTCCTGGCTGACTAACATTTTCTTGATGTCCACACTTGGCGTCGCCATTTGTGCAATGATGTCGGGAAACAAAACAATCATGTCATTGTTGTTCATCGTCATGTTGGCGACGATTCTCTTCAATGCTATTTTCTTCGCCGAGAAGTTTCGATCTTTCTTCCCACCAGCCTCAAGCTCCGCGCGCAGCTCCGCCGCTTTTCCCTGTGGTGAGTTAGTCTTGGTCATCGGCTCGAACATAGAGCACGGAGGCATCTCGTCTTGATCGAACGGGAAACGTGGCGTATGAGTGGCTAGTCTTTAGTCCCAGGGATTGCAAGGAACGCCGAATTCGTCTGGCCCGGAGGGAATGGGCAGAGCCAGTTTCAGACAAGCTGCGACTGCCCTCCAGGCGTTTGCCAGACATTATTTTTTCTTCACGGGAGGCGCATCCCATCGTGGCGTTCGAAGCAGATCGTAAGGCTGCTACCGCTCGAGAGTCTTTCATACGGGCTCTTCTGGCAGTGGTGGCTCATTACATCAAGTGGAATCGTGGAGCAAAGGACCATGCTTGATTTTCCCAATGCGCAATATGGAAGTGACCTACCCTCGCGAACAACTTGGCATCTGATCCCCCCGAACTCATCTTGACTATGGGGCCCTTGTTGCGATGTTGAGTGACTCGTTCATGCGGGTACAGGGGTTATTTCAGTTCTGTACCTGTCGCCGGCGAACTACAGAGCTGGCACGATGCCCATGGACGAGATTGAAAGCGAGCGCGACTAGAATAACGGGAAAATGGACAAATTATAGCCACAGCGACAGTAAGAATCAAAAGTTGCTTGACACAGCCCAGTCTGATTCGCGTGTTCAGCGCGTGGCGATAAAATGTGGGGTTGAGATGCGGCTGAGAATGAGCCCTCGGCCTCCGTACAATCTTGGATGGGGACAGCAACGGCAACGTCGAACGTCGTGAGCGTATATGATCTTCAGTTTCCGGCTTCACACAATACCATATTGTCAGTCGCGTTGTGAGCGTCACTCATCATGGCAAAGCTACCGCCACCACCGCCGCCCCAATGGGTTCTCGATCTGAACAATCCTCAGCCCGCAAATACAAAAGCCTCCAGCATGGCCGATCCACCAGGCTACACAGCGTCGCTCACGAGCACAGCCAAGGTGTGCACTACTTCTAGGCTTCGCTCTTCGTCCTCTAATACCCATCCAGCGCGGCAACACTTCGTCCTCCAAACAAGCCGTCGCCCTCCCACCACCCCGCAAACCGCCAAGCACAGATGAAATGGACACTCTCAAGATCAAAAAGGCCTGGGAAGTCGCCATTGCACCCGCCAAGTCTCTCCCAATGAGCGCGATCGGGATGTATATGGCAGGCAACACGCTCCAGATTTTCAGCATCTTCATGCTGTTCACACTGTTCAAAACACCGCTGCAGGCCCTCATGAATATCAGTGCGCAGTTTGGGAGGTTCGAGAGCGAGGGCACGAGGAGTAGGATGTTCTTGGTCAAGGTGGTCTACACGCTGACAAATTTCCTGGCGCTGGCAATGGGGATTTGGAAGGTCAACCAAATGGGCTTGTTACCGTCTGTTTCCCTTCCAACCTACCTATGGTCTTTAGTGAAAGGCGTGGCTACTGACACGCTCGCAGCACCACACGGTCGGATTGGCTGGCATGGGAAACACAGCGGGTTCCGCTTGAAAGAGCATATCGGGTATTTGATACGTAGATCAGAGTATCTGGACATGAAGAATATGCAATTGCAAGCCTTTCCATTCCGTCCTCATCTCCTGCTCCTACCTTGTTGTGAGCTACGCTGAGATCAACTGCTCCTGTTGCGGGCAGGCACCCGCCCTGTTGTTATAGTTATTCACGTGCCTTCCTTTCATATGCTGCTATCTCTCGATGTATCCCGCGCGATGCATTTGTGATCAATAGCTTATGCTGAAGGCAGGCACCCCACTTGTTGTTATAGTTACTTATATACCTCCCTTTCACGTTCTGTCAACTCCTGGTATATCTAAGCGAGCTATTTGAGCCAACAGATTGTATTGAGGGCAAGCACCCGCCTCATTGTTATATTTACTCCTATGCCTTCCTTTCATATTTCTGCCATCTCTTGGTATATCTCGCGCGATATCTTCTGCTTCGCTTCCTTTCTTTGTTCTCTTCTGCATCCCCGGGTAGTACCTCAGTCTTTCACAAGATTATTTACAATTTTTACATACATTCATTTCATACATTCCTAAATATGCATTTCAAACATATTCTTCACCCTCGCCCTCGCGCCGTTCCCCCATTGCGCCTCCGCCCCTCCCCGCCGCTTCTCCCCCTCCCAGCCCGCACCGCCTCCTTTGGAAACCTCCCGCGGCGGCACCTATGCCCGTCGTGCGACGATCGGGACACTGCTGACTGTTAGCCTACCACCTGTAGGCGTGGCTCATGGAGTAGGGCTTGGCGCCCATTCAATTTACCGCCGCCGCCGCGCGGCGCGCCAACGCCCGAGCCTCCCACCACGCCCAGGTAGAGCACCTGTTCGAAGCGATCCTCCATTATACGCTCCCCCCGAGGTGGAACCGCCAGTGTACGACTGGTGGGACCACTATAGGCACTGCCGCATCGTCTCGGACCCTTTGCCGCGCTATACGGAGCGGGCAGTCCGGACGATTGCGGCGGTGACCTTCTCCGGAGGGAGTTGGATGCTTTCGAACAGCGGCCACGGCCAGCTAGTGAGTTCTGATATCGTCGCACGACGGATGAAAAGGAGAAAAAAAAGCATAGAGTAAGTTTCTTCTTCACCCTTCTTTCTTTGCCCTTCCTCATCATGCTGACAATGTTCCTGGACAGAAAAGAAAAGTAAAACCAAAGCAAACAACTTCAGGCCCTGTTGTTCGCGGCGCGCCATGCTTCAACTTCAGCTTCAGCTTCGTTACTTCTTTATGCTTTTCCATGCTCAGACATGGTTTTTTCTGGCCAAGGAGCACGGCACAACCCAGAGGAAGCTTTCGGACGCATGATTCTTCAACAGACCACCTCCCATTTCGCGACCAATTCCACAACTAGGGTTATGCTCGTCGTGCGGTAATCTTTCCATGCCGATCTCATCCATTTTCGATTCGTCACACCGGCAGTCACAGCTTCGACCCATACTGTTAACACTCGTCATGCCACGGCCTTCGCTTTTCCTTGGAGATATCACAGCACCGTCCCACGCACCGCAGCTGCCCAAGTGGACCTCTGGACGCGCGATCATCTGATGTCCATTTCCCTTTTTTTGGGTTTCATGACAACTGCACGCACACCACCGCCAAGGATAGCTTCTGATGTCGATGTAAAGAAAAGAACGGTTCTGTCTTTGAAGATGGTCGCTTGCAATATCTCTGGTGACAAGCTTGAACCGATATTCTCCGAGCGGCATTTTCCAGAGGCTTGCCATTCATGACATGGAGCAGCCCTTGGAGCTTTGGCCGCCTTGACTTTCAGATCGCGATTGTGAGACGTCCAGCAACAATCGCAACCTCGACAGCTCGCAACCAATCTCAAAAACGAACACATTTCAGACGTGTTCAAGTCCTGCTCCGCATGATGGGTTATTCCACACCGGCCTCTCGCTTCTGCACGTTACCTTTGCAACAAGCTAAACCCGGAAGACTTTTTACGGACGATGTCCTCGAACACAATAGGAGCCGACTTCAACGACAGTTTCCTCAACACTGTTTTTCGTTACATCCCGGCGATCATCTCCTTCAACCCAATGCTTCGAGAGACTTTCCAACGACAGGTCTCTATTCACAGCCATGACCAAGGTCTCGCCGGTGGACAACAGCTTTGTCGACTCACTCTGCAGTCTCTCCACTCCAATCCTGCGCTCTCTCGGAACCAGCTTTGCACCGCCAAGGATGTGATCTTGCAATATGACCCCCAATGATGACTCTTCCGGAATGTCTTCCACCCTTCGCGGCTACACTCAGGGTCCGGACGTTGTACAACTACGTCATCGACACCAACACTACAATCTCACGGATGTCCTCTTTACACCGTGCTTGAATTGAAAGCGCTCCCGAGATATTCGTTGCACGGCAGCCGGGACCATTTGTGGAACAAGGGTTGTTCTGATATGAGCTCGTGTTCTCATGGCCACTCGGCGCCTTGCAACGAGCTGAATTGGAAAGAGTCTTGGACGTCTTTTATCCCTTGTGCGTCTCAAACCCGGCATTCAGCGAAACTTGGCTCTGAAGTGAAATCTCTGGGCTCTCACAGTCAGCTCTCTCGGATATGCTGGAGTTGCAGGACTTGTCACATTGATCTCAGTTGCTGGACCACCAAGATCAGGTTCCACAATGATAATTTTCTGAAGACCGGCGCTTGCAACCTTGTGATCATCCGCCACGGGCTTTTATCGAATGACTGGATTGAGCTAACCTCTCCACAAACTCCCTCAGACAATGATCAACTCACAATAGCCCGGTCATCATGATTGTCTTCATTCCATGCGATAGTAGTTAAGAGGTCCTCCAAGGACAGCTCCAGCTGGACGCCGCACGCTCGATGTCGGCTGTATCTTCTCATGTTGGTGCTTGGCTCTGCACGCTGGCATTAGCGCTCGGTTTTGCAGATTCCTCTCAATGCTCTGGTTTTGCACTCCCA
>Ga0181467_100585_pt1 | contig 17636 bp, 4 predicted proteins | sample InSIn5gowninarea_2_FD_119079 | JGI IMG/M metagenome (GOLD analysis project Ga0181467, IMG submission 119079) | Clean room microbial communities from NASA Spacecraft Assembly Facility at Jet Propulsion Laboratory, Pasadena, California, USA -... ... | reverse complement strand
AACCCAGAACTACACTCTAAAGAAAATATTGGTGTGAATAAACCTAATACAGAAGGTAATAAACCTGCTTGGTTCAATTAGTATAAAGTTTGTATCTACATGCATGGGTTTTCAATCAATATTATGATAGAATTTGAAATAGATAAATAAGCTTAAATTTAGGGCAAGTCATCATGGCTGCCTTATTTTTTTGAATTTATTGCTAATTATCATAAAATAAATTGTACAATATTACTTAAATTCAAACAGGGGATTATCTTTCATTCAATTATAAAAACAAGATAGAATTCATTTATTATACTTCTAATATCTTTGATGAAAGTCACAATAATCATTTAGCTACAGATACTTTTCATTTAAATTTAATTTACCTTTCAAATAATTTTGAATTCTGATTTTGTTACTTTAATCGAGTAAAAATACTGTGATTTATCACTGAACTAAAGGGGTAATACTTATGGCAATAAATGAACAATTAGATACTTTATATAAATTAAAAAAAGAATTGGAAAAATCTAATAACAGACCTTTAATTAATACCATTAATCAAGTAATAAAAAAAGTTTATTTAAATCAATACACCGCAACATTTGTAGGACATTTCTCAGCTGGAAAATCAACGTTAATTAATTTGTTATTAGAACAAGATATACTACCAAGTTCTCCAGTACCAACAACGAGCAATACAGCTATCGTTTCAGTAGCCAAGGAAGACGAAATCATTGCCAATCTTACGCAACAACAATATACAAAATTAAAAACGTACAACGATGTTAAACAAATGAATCGACAAAATGTCGATGTAGAATCGATAGAAATTAATTTTCCATCAAACAAATTTAATCTAGGGTTTACATTTCAAGATACACCGGGTGTTGACTCTAACGTTGCAACGCATCAGTCGAGTACAGAGCAATTTATGTATACAAGTAACTTGTTGTTTTATACAGTAGACTATAATCATGTCCAATCAGCGTTGAACTTTAAATTTATGAAACGTATTAATGAAGTTGGTATACCAATTATTTTTGTGATTAATCAGATTGATAAACATAATGAAGAAGAAATTACATTTGAAACTTTTAAATCAAGAGTCGAAAAATCAATCAAAGACTGGGATATCAAACTTCAAGATACTTATTACGTTTCAAAGTTTGATCATCCACAGAATGAAATTGACAAACTTTCAAATTTTCTAGTATTTATGGATCAACATCGTGAATCAACAGAAGACTATGTTAATAGAACAATTCAATTCATTACCGACGCACAATACATATACATTCAAAATGAAATGCAATCTATTCTTGACACCCTTCAAATTAATGAAGAACAATTCGAGGAAGCATATATTCAATTTCAACAAAATCAAGAAGTCAGCGCAGAAGCACAATTGCTCAATGACTCTAATCAATTATTTAATTATTTAAAACAGAAGCGTAAAGATATATTAGATAATGCTTATATCATGACGTACGATATGCGTGAATCTTTACGGAATTATTTAGAAAGCATGGCAACTGATTTTAAAGTGAATGGATTTTTTAATAAAAGGAAGAAAAAAGAAGAAGAACAAATCAAACGACTTAATGAGGCGACCACTCAATTGCAAGAGAAAGTTAATCAACAAGTACGACAACCACTTCGTGAAGATATGTCATTTTTAACTAGATTCATAAATAAACATGCTGTGAATGAAAAAATACTAAATCAAGAATATGACGTCGTTCCGTCACTTATATCAGAGCTATATCAAACTCAAACGAGCATTAGCAACACATACGTTTTAACATTTTCAGATGAAGTTATAAAAGCTTTGAATAAAAAAATAGAAAATGAGTCAACACCACTATTTGAAGAAGCTGTCAATCATGTACAAGTTAATGAATTATCGAGTGATGAAAATGAAGATAGGTATGAATATGATAGATACATTGAACTTAACACATTAAAGGATTCGCTTACATCCCACAACTACAAACATTACTATATCCATTTAGACGATTCTTTAGATAAATTAATTGGAAGAACAGAGACTCATTTTGAACTTAAACAAGAAAATTCAACTGCTTATCATCGTAAACATGAGACACAACATCGTAACGAGTTTGTTACATCTAATCAAGATATTAAGCGTGCATTAGATATCGTTAAAGATGTACCATTATTTGATCGCACTAAACAAGATATCACCGATACCATTCTGAGACTCGATAATCAAATAACAAAAGTAGGTGTTTTTGGTACATTTAGCGCAGGTAAAAGCAGCTTAATCAACGCTCTACTAGGTGATAACTATTTAGTTAGTTCTCCTAATCCAACAACAGCGGCAACGACGGAATTATCATATGGTAAAGAGAGTCAAATCACATTAAAATCTAAAGAGCAATTACTAGAGGAAGTTAATCATGTACTAGAATTTTATGAAATATCGTTTAACACCTTAGACAACTTTATTAAGAGCGATTTAGAGAAGTTAAAATCGAAACTAGAAAAGAACCAACTTGCATTTATTAGTGCAATTGAGAAACATTATGAAATGTACACGTCAATGCTAGAACATTCACTTATACACACAGTATCGCTTGAAGAAATTAAAAAGTGGAGTGCCGAGGATGAGTATGCCACTTTCGTGAAAACTGTACACCTTAAGCTACCTTTAGATTGGCTTAAGGGTAAAATCATTATTGATTCACTGGGTTTACATTCCAATAATCAAAGACACACGAATGAAACTGAACAAATTCTCACTTCTTCTGACCTTATTTTGTATGTAACTTACTTCAATCATTCATTTACAGATAACGACAAAGCCTTTATCGAACATATGAAAGATATGAATCAATTAAATGAAAATCAAGCTTTTAAAATGATAATTAATGCGGTTGACCTAGCTGAAGATAAACAGGATATACAAGCCGTTGAGGATTATGTTGCAGATGCACTGGGGCAAGTTAACTTACACTCTGATATATATAGTGTTTCAAGTCGTCAAAGTTTAAATGGGAATAACATTGGCATAAATGAATTAAGAGAAAGTATACAATACTTTGCAAAGGTTGAATCTAGAACAATTTTAGAGCAGCAGATGACTTATCAATTGCAACAAATGAATAACTCCTTTAAAAAAATGATTAAAGATTTTCACGATGACAACGCAAAATTATCAGCTAGACAACATAAATTAAATCACTATAAAAACCAAACCCTATTAAATCAAGAGTTGATTGATACAACTGCACAACGTACTTTCAATGAAGTAGAAGAACAAGTATATCATCTAAATGAACGGTTAAAACTACAACTTTTAGATGAGGTTAAATCTGTGTTTAATAGTCAGATGACACAAAATAACGACTTTAATGAGGAAAAGAAAATTTCAACTAAAATATATTTAGATCAAATTCATCAACGCTTATTCTTAGAGCAATCACTTATCACAGAAAGGATTAAAAAATATTTTAATTCACAACTAGAAGAACAAATCCTACCAGTCATGAAAAAGTTAAATCAGATTCATGTTATTATAAATGCAAAATTTAATGTTGAGCCATCACTGGTTGATACGGCGTTACTTCAAATTGAACTTAATTCAATGTTGCAATCACTACCAAAACAGTTAACTAAACGTAAAATAGTTAATCCAAAGTCACAAAAGGATATACAAGTACACATAGCTAATCAAACTCTTGAATTATTACAAGATGATTTGAACTCATTGCGCCGACAATTAAATGATTATATCCATGAGATGACTCAACTTGCCGAACATCAATTTCAAATGTTGGAGACATCCATTCAACAACAAATTGATGAGTTACTTTCATTCACTATCGATGATACATTAATACAACAACTAGAATTGAAAACGACACAATTAGACAATATTTTATAGTAGAAAGAAGGATTAAAAATGCCTCAAAGAGTATTGCTCGTTGATGGAATGGCTTTATTATTTAGACATTTTTATGCAACAAGCTTACACAATCAATTTATGTACAATTCTAAAGGAATTCCTACAAATGGTATTCAAGGTTTTGTAAGACATATTTTTAGCGCTATCAAGGAAATCGAACCTACTCACGTAGCAGTTTGTTGGGATATGGGGCAAGAAACATTCAGAAATGAAATGTATGATGGCTATAAACAAAATCGCCCAGCACCTCCTGATGAACTTATTCCTCAATTCGATTATGTTAAAGAAATATCCCATCAGTTTGGTTTTGTAAATGTTGGTAAGCGTAATTATGAAGCTGATGATATTATTGGCAGTTTAGCGGAAACATATTCACAAGAACATGAAGTTTATATCATTACCGGAGACCGAGACTTACTCCAATGCATTAATCATAATGTAGAAGTTTGGCTTATAAAAAAAGGTTTTACAATCTATCAACGTTACACGCTTGATCGTTTCATTGATGAATACGGGCTTAATCCTCAACAATTAATAGATGTTAAAGCTTTTATGGGTGATACAGCAGATGGCTATTCTGGTGTAAAAGGGATAGGTGAAAAAACAGCAATTAAATTAATTCAAAATCATGGAACTGTCGAAAATGTAGTGAACAATTTATCATCATTAACTCCCGCTCAACAGAAAAAAATAACAAATAATTTAAATCATCTGCATTTATCAAAATCACTCGCAGAAATATATACCAAAGTTCCAATTGAAACAGACAAACTTTTTAAAGAGATGACATATGCTCATACACTAAATGAGATTTTATCCATTTGTAATGAACATGAACTATACGTTTCAAGTAAATATATTGCAACTCACCTCTAACCATAAACCAATGAACATTTCATTTAGATATTGTTCATTGGTTTTTTTAATATCAATTAGCATCTCCACTAAAAATATAAATATTTTATTAAAACTTCGTGAATTAATTTCACAAAGTTATCTTAAAGTGATATTATTGTTTAGAACAAATAAATTGTTGTTCAAAATGCTATTGTGATAAATGAAGAGCAAACCGAAATTAAACGGTCGGAACATCTGCTCTTTTTTATTGAGCAAATGTATGAGTTATTCATTGTCAAAATTATCAACATTAAAAACGTATAATTTTCAAATCACATCAAACAACAAAGAAAAAACATCAAGAATAGGAGTGGCAATAGCTTTGAATAATCGTGATAAATTACAAAAATTTAGTATTCGAAAATACGCAATTGGAACATTTTCTACTGTGATTGCAACACTTGTGTTCATGGGTATCAATACAAACCATGCAAGTGCCGACGAGTTGAATCAAAATCAAAAGTTAATTAAACAATTAAATCAAACAGATGATGATGATTCGAATACGCATAGTCAAGAAATCGAAAATAACAAACAAAATTCTAGTGGGAAGACTGAATCATTACGTTCATCAACTAGTCAAAATCAAGCAAATGCACGACTGTCGGATCAATTCAAAGACACTAATGAAACATCGCAACAATTACCTACAAATGTTTCGGATGATAGTATCAATCAATCGCATAGTGAAGCAAATATGAATAACGAACCATTGAAAGTTGATAATAGTACTATGCAAGCACATAGTAAAATAGTAAGCGATAGCGATGGGAATGCTTCTGAAAATAAACATCATAAACTAACAGAAAATGTACTTGCAGAAAGCCGAGCAAGTAAAAATGACAAAGAGAAAGAGAATCTACAAGAGAAAGATAAATCGCAGCAAGTACATCCACCATTAGATAAAAATGCATTACAAGCTTTTTTTGACGCATCATATCACAATTACAGAATGATTGATAGAGATCGTGCGGATGCAACAGAATATCAAAAAGTCAAATCTACTTTTGACTACGTCAATGACTTACTAGGTAATAATCAAAATATTCCTTCAGAACAGCTTGTTTCGGCATATCAACAATTAGAGAAAGCATTAGAACTTGCACGTACGTTACCACAACAATCTACTACAGAAAAACGTGGTAGAAGAAGTACGAGAAGTGTTGTTGAGAATCGTTCATCAAGAAGCGATTACTTAGATGCTAGAACTGAATATTATGTTTCAAAAGACGATGATGATTCTGGTTTCCCTCCTGGTACTTTCTTCCATGCTTCAAATAGAAGATGGCCTTATAATTTACCAAGATCTAGGAACATCTTACGTGCTTCTGATGTACAAGGTAATGCTTATATCACTACAAAACGACTTAAAGATGGATATCAATGGGATATTTTATTTAATAGTAATCATAAAGGGCATGAATATATGTACTATTGGTTTGGACTTCCAAGTGATCAAACACCAACTGGTCCAGTAACTTTCACTATTATCAACCGTGATGGTTCAAGTACATCTACTGGTGGCGTTGGATTTGGATCAGGTGCACCACTACCTCAATTTTGGAGATCAGCAGGTGCTATTAATTCTAGCGTAGCGAATGATTTTAAACATGGCTCCGCTACAAATTATGCATTTTATGATGGTGTTAATAATTTTTCTGACTTTGCTAGAGGGGGAGAATTATACTTCGACAGAGAAGGCGCTACACAAACTAATAAATATTATGGCGATGAAAACTTCGCATTGCTAAATAGTGAGAAACCAGATCAAATAAGAGGATTAGATACAATATATAGTTTTAAAGGTAGTGGTGATGTAAGTTATCGTATTTCATTTAAAACTCAAGGAGCTCCAACTGCAAGATTGTATTATGCTGCTGGCGCGCGTTCTGGTGAATATAAACAAGCAACGAACTATAACCAACTCTATGTCGAACCTTATAAGAATTATCGAAATCGAGTACAGTCAAATGTCCAAGTTAAAAATCGTACACTTCATTTAAAAAGAACAATCAGACAATTCGATCCTACATTACAGAGAACTACTGATGTTCCTATTTTGGATAGTGACGGTTCCGGAAGTATTGATTCGGTATACGACCCATTAAGTTATGTAAAGAATGTGACTGGTACAGTCCTAGGTATTTATCCATCTTATCTTCCTTATAATCAGGAAAGATGGCAGGGAGCTAATGCAATGAATGCCTATCAAATTGAAGAACTTTTTTCACAAGAAAATCTTCAAAATGCAGCACGTTCAGGCCGTCCAATTCAATTTCTTGTAGGTTTTGATGTTGAAGATAGCCATCATAACCCTGAAACTCTTTTACCAGTAAATTTATATGTAAAACCTGAGTTAAAACATACAATTGAGTTATATCACGATAATGAAAAACAAGATAGAAAGGAATTTTCAGTATCGAAACGAGCGGGCCATGGTGTTTTCCAAGTAATGAGTGGAACGCTTCATAACACTGTAGGATCAGGAATATTACCTTATCAACAAGAGATACGTATCAAACTTACTAGTAATGAACCAATTAAAGATAGTGAATGGTCTATTACAGGATATCCTAACACGCTTACATTACAAAACGCTGTGGGTAGAACAAATAATGCTACTGAAAAAAACTTAGCTCTTGTTGGTCATATTGATCCAGGAAATTATTTCATCACTGTTAAGTTTGGTGATAAAGTAGAACAATTTGAAATTAGATCAAAACCAACTCCACCAAGAATCATTACAACTGCTAATGAATTACGTGGAAATCCTAACCATAAGCCTGAAATAAGAGTAACAGATATACCAAATGATACTACTGCTAAAATCAAACTTGTGATGGGCGGAACCGATGGCGATCATGATCCAGAAATAAATCCATATACTGTCCCTGAAAACTACACAGTAGTTGCAGAAGCATACCATGATAATGATCCAAGTAAAAATGGGGTCTTAACATTCCGTTCATCAGACTACCTTAAAGATCTACCATTAAGCGGTGAATTAAAGGCAATTGTTTATTACAATCAATATGTACAATCAAACTTTAGTAATAGCGTTCCGTTTAGTAGCGATACAACACCACCTACAATTAATGAACCGGCAGGACTAGTTCATAAGTATTACAGGGGAGATCATGTAGAAATTACTCTTCCAGTCACTGATAATACTGGCGGTTCAGGTTTAAGAGATGTAAACGTCAATTTACCTCAAGGTTGGACAAAAACCTTTACAATCAATCCTAATAATAATACTGAGGGTACGCTTAAGTTAATTGGTAATATACCTAGTAATGAAGCATATAATACGACATATCATTTCAATATTACTGCAACCGATAATTCTGGAAATACAACAAATCCAGCTAAAACCTTTATTTTAAATGTTGGTAAGTTGGCTGATGATTTAAATCCAGTCGGATTATCTAGAGATCAACTACAATTAGTGACAGACCCTTCTTCATTATCTAATTCCGAACGAGAAGAGGTAAAAAGAAAAATAAGTGAAGCAAATGCTAATATAAGATCATATTTATTACAAAATAACCCAATACTCGCTGGAGTAAACGGCGATGTTACATTTTATTATAGAGATGGTTCTGTAGATGTTATTGATGCTGAAAATGTAATCACATATGAGCCCGAAAGAAAATCCATTTTCAGTGAAAATGGTAATACAAATAAAAAAGAAGCAGTAATCACTATTGCTAGAGGACAAAACTATACCATTGGTCCAAACTTAAGAAAATATTTCTCATTAAGTAATGGTTCGGATTTACCTAATAGAGATTTCACCTCTATATCAGCTATTGGATCTTTACCTTCATCGAGTGAAATTAGTCGACTCAATGTTGGAAATTATAACTATAGAGTTAATGCTAAAAATGCTTATCATAAGACTCAACAAGAACTTAATTTAAAACTTAAAATAGTAGAGGTTAATGCACCTACTGGTAATAATCGTGTATATAGAGTTAGTACTTATAATTTAACTAATGATGAAATCAATAAAATCAAACAAGCATTTAAAGCAGCTAATTCTGGACTTAATTTAAACGATAACGATATCACTGTTTCGAATAACTTTGACCATAGAAATGTTAGTAGTGTGACAGTAACTATACGTAAGGGCGATTTGATAAAAGAGTTTTCATCAAATCTCAATAATATGAATTTCTTACGTTGGGTTAATATAAGGGATGATTATACCATTTCGTGGACTTCTAGTAAGATTCAAGGTAGAAATACAGATGGTGGATTAGAATGGTCACCAGATCATAAATCACTTATTTATAAATATGATGCAACATTAGGTAGACAAATAAATACTAATGACGTGTTAACTTTACTTCAAGCAACAGCTAAAAACTCAAATTTACGTTCAAATATCAATAGTAATGAAAAACAGTTAGCAGAACGAGGGTCTAATGGGTATTCTAAATCTATAATTAGAGATGATGGCGAGAAATCTTATTTACTTAACTCAAATCCTATTCAAGTATTAGACTTAGTAGAACCAGATAATGGTTACGGTGGACGTCAAGTCAGTCATTCTAACGTTATATATAATGAAAAAAATTCTTCTATCGTAAATGGTCAAGTTCCAGAAGCTAATGGGGCATCCGCTTTTAATATTGATAAAGTTGTTAAAGCTAATGCGGCAAATAATGGTATTATGGGTGTTATCTATAAGGCACAATTATACTTAGCACCATACAGTCCAAAAGGTTACATTGAAAAATTAGGCCAAAATTTAAGCAATACCAATAACGTGATTAATGTTTATTTTGTGCCTTCTGATAAAATAAATCCTAGTATAACTGTAGGTAATTACGACCATCATACGGTATATTCTGGTGAAACATTTAAAAATACTATCAATGTAAATGATAATTATGGATTAAATACAGTAGCTTCTACAAGTGATAGTGCAATTACTATGACCAGAAACAACAACGAGTTAGTAGGTCAGGCTCCTAATGTTACTAATAGCATAAATAAAATTGTAAAAGTTAAAGCCACAGATAAAAGTGGAAATGAAAGTATTGTTTCTTTCACAGTAAATATAAAACCATTAAACGAGAAATATAGAATAACAACTTCATCAAGTAATCAAACACCAGTGAGAATTAGTAATATTCAAAACAATGCTAACCTTTCAATTGAAGATCAAAATAGAGTAAAATCTTCACTCAGCATGACTAAAATTTTAGGTACAAGAAATTATGTCAATGAGTCAAATAATGACGTTCGTAGTCAAGTTGTAAGTAAAGTAAATAGAAGTGGGAACAATGCTACAGTTAATGTTACAACTACATTTTCTGATGGTACAACTAATACAATAACCGTTCCAGTTAAACATGTGTTATTAGAAGTTGTACCTACTACTAGAACAACAGTAAGAGGACAACAATTTCCAACCGGCAAAGGAACTTCCCCAAATGATTTCTTTAGTTTAAGAACGGGAGGTCCAGTTGATGCGAGAATAGTTTGGGTTAATAATCAGGGACCCGATATAAATAGTAATCAAATTGGTAGAGATTTAACATTACACGCTGAAATATTCTTTGATGGTGAAACAACACCAATTAGAAAAGATACTACTTACAAACTTAGTCAATCTATTCCAAAGCAAATATATGAAACAACTATCAATGGTCGATTTAATTCATCAGGTGATGCATATCCAGGAAATTTTGTTCAAGCAGTAAATCAATATTGGCCAGAACATATGGACTTCAGATGGGCCCAAGGATCAGGCACACCAAGTTCTCGTAATGCAGGTTCATTTACTAAAACAGTTACGGTAGTTTATCAAAACGGCCAAACTGAAAACGTTAATGTACTATTCAAAGTCAAACCAAATAAACCTGTTATTGATAGTAATAGTGTGATTTCAAAAGGACAATTAAATGGTCAACAAATTTTAGTTCGAAATGTTCCACAAAATGCACAAGTCACTCTATATCAATCAAATGGAACTGTTATTCCTAATACAAATACAACTATAGATTCTAATGGTATAGCTACTGTAACAATTCAAGGCACTCTACCAACCGGAAATATTACTGCTAAAACCTCAATGACAAATAATGTAACGTACACTAAACAAAATAGTAGTGGAATTGCTTCAAATACAACTGAAGATATAAGTGTTTTTTCAGAAAACAGTGATCAAGTAAATGTTACCGCTGGCATGCAAGCTAAAAATGATGGTATTAAAATAATTAAAGGTACAAACTATAATTTTAATGACTTCAATAGTTTCATAAGTAATATACCAGCCCATTCTACTCTTACATGGAACGAGGAGCCTAATAGTTGGAAAAACAACATCGGTACTACAACAAAAACTGTTACAGTTACTCTACCTAATCATCAAGGTACGAGAACTGTAGATATTCCAATAACAATCTATCCAACAGTTACAGCTAAGAATCCAGTAAGAGATCAAAAAGGACGAAACTTAACCAATGGTACTGACGTTTATAATTATATTATTTTTGAAAATAATAACCGTCTTGGAGGAACAGCTTCTTGGAAAGACAATCGTCAACCTGATAAAAACATAGCCGGTGTACAAAATTTAATTGCACTTGTTAATTATCCTGGCATATCTACACCATTAGAAGTTCCTGTTAAAGTGTGGGTATATAATTTTGATTTCACTCAACCTATCTACAAAATTCAAGTAGGAGATACATTCCCTAAAGGAACATGGGCAGGCTATTACAAACATCTTGAAAATGGAGAGGGATTACCAATAGATGGTTGGAAATTTTATTGGAACCAGCAAAGTACAGGAACTACTAGTGATCAATGGCAATCATTAGCATATACTAGAACTCCTTTTGTTAAAACTGGTACTTATGATGTCGTTAATCCTAGCAACTGGGGTGTTTGGCAAACATCACAATCAGCTAAATTTATAGTTACAAATGCTAAACCTAATCAACCAACCATAACTCAGTCTAAAACTGGTGATGTAACAGTAACACCTGGTGCTGTGCGTAATATACTAATAAGTGGGACAAATGATTATATCCAAGCATCTGCAGATAAGATTGTTATTAATAAAAATGGAAATAAATTAACTACATTTGTTAAAAATAATGATGGTCGTTGGACTGTTGAAACTGGGTCACCTGACATAAATGGTATCGGACCAACAAATAACGGAACTGCTATATCTTTAAGTCGATTAGCAGTTAGACCTGGGGATTCAATAGAAGCAATAGCGACTGAAGGTTCCGGAGAAACTATAAGTACTTCAGCAACTAGTGAAATTTATATTGTCAAAGCTCCACAACCTGAACAAGTAGCAACTCATACTTATGATAATGGAACATTCGATATATTACCTGACAATTCACGTAATTCTTTAAATCCAACTGAACGTGTCGAAATTAATTACACTGAAAAATTAAATGGCAATGAAACACAAAAATCATTCACTATTACTAAAAATAACAACGGCAAATGGACGATAAATAATAAACCAAATTATGTCGAGTTCAATCAGGATAATGGTAAAGTTGTATTTTCGGCCAATACAATTAAACCTAATTCTCAAATTACAATAACTCCTAAAGCAGGTCAGGGTAACACTGAAAACACAAATCCTACTGTAATTCAAGCACCTGCGCAACATACTTTAACAATCAATGAAATTGTTAAAGAACAGGGTCAAAATGTGACTAATGATGATATTAATAATGCGGTTCAAGTGCCAAATAAAAATAGAGTTGCGATTAAACAAGGAAACGCTCTTCCAACAAATTTAGCTGGTGGTAGTACATCACATATTCCAGTAGTTATTTATTACAGTGATGGAAGTTCTGAAGAAGCTACTGAGACTGTTAGAACTAAAGTTAATAAAACCGAATTAATCAATGCTCGTCGTCGACTAGATGAAGAAATTAGTAAAGAGAACAAAACACCATCAAGTATCAGAAACTTTGATCAAGCTATGAATCGTGCTCAATCACAAATTAATACAGCTAAAAGTGATGCTGACCAAGTTATAGGCACAGAATTTGCAACACCTCAACAAGTAAATTCAGCTTTATCTAAAGTTCAAGCGGCACAAAATAAAATAAATGAAGCTAAAGCATTATTACAAAACAAGGCTGATAATAGTCAACTTGTGAGAGCAAAAGAACAATTACAACAATCGATTCAACCAGCCGCTTCAACTGATGGTATGACTCAAGATAGCACAAGGAACTACAAAAATAAACGCCAAGCAGCTGAACAAGCAATACAACATGCAAATAGCGTTATAAATAATGGAGATGCAACATCCCAACAAATTAATGATGCTAAAAACACAGTTGAACAGGCACAGAGAGATTATGTTGAAGCTAAAAGCAACTTACGTGCTGATAAGTCACAGTTACAAAGCGCTTATGATACGTTAAATAGAGATGTTTTAACAAATGATAAAAAGCCAGCATCTGTAAGACGCTATAATGAAGCCATTTCAAATATTAGAAAAGAATTAGATACAGCTAAAGCGGATGCAAGTAGTACTTTGCGAAACACCAATCCTTCCGTTGAACAAGTTAGAGACGCTTTAAATAAAATAAATACTGTTCAACCTAAAGTGAATCAAGCAATTGCTTTACTTCAACCAAAAGAAAATAATTCAGAACTTGTACAAGCTAAAAAACGTTTACAAGACGCTGTAAATGACATACCTCAAACACAAGGTATGACACAACAAACAATTAATAATTATAATGACAAACAACGTGAAGCTGAAAGAGCACTTACATCTGCACAAAGAGTGATTGATAATGGGGATGCTACAACTCAAGAAATTACTTCTGAAAAATCTAAAGTAGAGCAAGCAATGCAAGCTTTAACTAATGCTAAAAGTAATCTGAGAGCTGATAAGAATGAGTTACAGACTGCATATAACAAATTAATTGAGAACGTATCTACCGATGGTAAAAAACCGGCGAGTATACGTCAATACGAAACAGCCAAAGCCAGAATACAAAATCAAATTAATGATGCTAAAAATGAAGCGGAGCGAATTTTAGGTAATGATAATCCACAAGTATCACAAGTAACTCAAGCATTGAACAAAATCAAAGCTATTCAACCAAAATTAACAGAAGCTATCAACATGCTTCAAAACAAAGAAAATAATACAGAATTAGTCAATGCTAAAAACAGACTTGAAAATGCAGTAAATGATACAGATCCAACACACGGTATGACTCAAGAAACAATTAATAATTACAACGCTAAAAAGCGAGAAGCTCAAAATGAAATACAAAAAGCGAACATGATTATTAATAATGGAGATGCTACTGCTCAAGATATTTCTTCTGAAAAATCTAAAGTAGAGCAAGTATTACAAGCATTACAAAATGCTAAGAATGACTTAAGAGCTGATAAAAGAGAATTACAGACTGCATACAATAAACTTATACAAAATGTTAATACCAATGGTAAAAAACCATCTAGTATTCAAAACTATAAGTCTGCAAGACGAAATATCGAAAACCAATATAATACCGCTAAAAATGAAGCACATAATGTTCTTGAAAATACAAACCCTACTGTAAATGCAGTAGAAGATGCTTTACGTAAGATAAATGCAATTCAACCAGAGGTTACAAAAGCTATTAATATACTTCAAGATAAAGAAGATAATAGCGAACTTGTTAGAGCAAAAGAAAAATTAGATCAAGCGATTAATAGTCAACCATCACTAAATGGTATGACTCAAGAATCTATTAATAATTACACAACAAAACGTAGAGAAGCACAAAATATAGCAAGTTCTGCTGACACTATTATTAATAATGGGGATGCATCTATTGAACAAATAACAGAAAATAAAATTCGAGTTGAAGAGGCAACTAATGCACTTAACGAAGCAAAACGACATTTAACGGCAGATACAACTTCTTTAAAAACTGAAGTACGGAAATTAAGTAGGAGAGGCGACACAAACAACAAAAAGCCTAGCAGTGTTAGTGCTTATAACAATACTATTCATTCGCTACAATCTGAAATTACACAGACTGAAAATAGAGCAAATACTATCATCAATAAGCCTATTCGTTCTGTTGAAGAAGTAAATAATGCATTGCATGAAGTAAACCAATTGAACCAACGCTTAACAGATACAATTAACTTATTACAACCTTTAGCGAATAAAGAAAGCTTAAAAGAAGCTCGTAATCGACTTGAAAGTAAAATTAATGAAACCGTTCAAACAGACGGTATGACTCAACAATCTGTTGAGAATTATAAGCAAGCTAAAATAAAAGCTCAAAATGAATCTAGTATTGCACAAACTCTTATTAATAATGGTGATGCATCTGATCAAGAAGTTTCTACAGAAATAGAAAAATTAAATCAAAAGCTGTCTGAATTAACAAATTCAATCAATCACTTAACAGTTAATAAAGAACCTTTAGAAACTGCCAAAAATCAGTTACAAGCAAATATTGACCAAAAACCTAGCACTGATGGTATGACGCAACAATCTGTACAAAGCTATGAACGTAAACTACAAGAAGCCAAAGATAAAATAAACTCAATTAATAATGTCTTAGCTAACAATCCAGCTTTTAATGCATCATTATTTGATAGCGGTTGAAGTTGATTAATTGCTTCAGTTAATTGTTGATTCAACTGATTTACTTGTTGTAATGCATTATTTACCTCTTGAACAGTACGTATAGGTTTTTGTATCACAGCGTTGGCATTATCTTTAGCAGAAGTAATTTGTGTTTCTAATGATTGAATTGCTTTATTATATGCATTGATACTTCTTGGCTTTTTATTATTTGTATCGCCTCTTCTGTTTAATTGTTGAACTGCTGTTTGTAATTCAGTAGTATCTGCAGTTAATTGCTGTTTAGCATCATTCAAATGTGCTAGTGCTTGTTCAACTTTAGATTTCTCGTCTGAAATTTGTTTTGCAGTTGCATCGCCATTGTTGATGACAGCTTCTGCATTTCTGATAGCACTTTGAGCCTCATTTCTCTTAGCTTCATAGTTATTAATAGAATCTTGAGTCATACCTGTTGTTAATGGTTGATCATTAACTGATTGCTGAAGTTGATTTTTAGCTGTGACAAGTGCACTATTATTCTCTTTATTTTGAAGTATATGAATCGCGTCATTAACTTTAAGTTGTACAGCTTCAACTTTTTGTAATGCTTGTGCTACTTCATTAACTGAAGGGTTACTATTTTCAAGAATTTGATGTGCTTCTGATTTAGCGTTATTGTATTGCGTCTCAATAGCTTGTCGAGCAGCTTGGTATTGTTGAATACTAGCAGGTTTTTTACCATTTGTATCAACATTTTGTATTAATTGGTTATAAGCATTTTCCAATTGAGACTTATCAGCACGTAAATCGTTTTTGGCTTTGTTTATTGCATTAATCGCTTGATTTACTCTATTTGTTTCGTTAGTAATTTGTTGCTCAGTGGCATCGCCATTGTTAATGATTTGTTGAGCTTTTTGTATTTCATCTTCAGCTTCACGTTTTTTTGATTTATAGTTATTAGCAGTATCTGTTGTCATGCCTTGTGTTGGATCTACTTCATTAACAATTTGTTGAAGTTGTTGTTTCGCTTGAACCAATGCATTATTATTCTCTTTATTTTTAAGCATTGCTATCGCTTTATCTAATTCAGGTTGAACAGCTTTTATTTTGTTTAACGCAGCAGTCACTTGTGATACTTGAGGATTGTCATTTGTTAAAATACTGTTTGCTTCATTTTTAGCTGAATCAATTTGAGTTTGAATACGTGACTTAGCTTCATTGTATTTCCTGATACTTGCAGGCGTTTTACCGCTCGTATCAATATTTTGAGTTAATTGATTATATGCATTTTGAAGTTCCTCTTTATCTGCTCTTAAACCAGTTTTTGCATTATTTAATGCTTCTAAAGCGCGTTCAACATTTGTTTTGGCGTTAGAAATTTGTTGTGTAGTCGCATCGCCATTATCGATAACTTGTTGTGCTTTTGATATTTCTTGTTGAGCAGCTTGTTGTTTTGAATTGTAATCATCTTTAGTTTGTTGCGTCATACCTTCTGTTGAAGGGACTTGGTCAACTGCCTGTTGAAGTTGTTCTTTGGCTCGAACTAGTGCACTATTATCTTCTTTATTTTGTAAAAGTGCTCTGGCTTCGTTTAATTTTTGTTGTACTTCTCTTACTTTATTTAGTGCATTGTTGACATCAGCTACACTTGGATTTTGCTCTTTTAAAATGCGATCTGTATTTGTTTTAGTGCTGTTCAATTCGTTACTAAATTGTTGATATCTTTGATTGTACGCAGTGATAGAAGCTGGTTTCTTATTATTTAAATCCGTTGGTTGAATCAACTGATTATATGCTTGCTGTAATTCTTGTTTATCAGCTCTAAGCGCTGATTTGGCGTTGTTCAATTCACTGAGTGCTTGCTCTACCTTAGATTTCTCATCAGACACTTGTTGTACACTAGGTTGAGCGTTTTCAATAATTTTATTTGCATTTTGTATAACTTGCTCTGCTTTTTGACGTTTAGCGTTATAATTTTGAATTGTTGCTTCAGTCATACCAGTAGTACTTGGTTGATTATCTAGACTTTGTTGCAAAGCAGTTTTTGCATTAATCAATGGTTGTTTATCAACAGTAAGACCTTGTTTCGCCTGTGTTAATTCATTATTGATTTGTTCCGTCTCAACTTTGTTTGTTCTGATAGCATTAACATCTGGATTGTTAGCTAAGACATTATTAATTGAGTTTATTTTATCTTTGGCTTCTTGTAGTTTACGTTCATAGCTTTGTACAGATTGTTGCGTC
>Ga0181467_100626_pt1 | contig 17647 bp, 15 predicted proteins | sample InSIn5gowninarea_2_FD_119079 | JGI IMG/M metagenome (GOLD analysis project Ga0181467, IMG submission 119079) | Clean room microbial communities from NASA Spacecraft Assembly Facility at Jet Propulsion Laboratory, Pasadena, California, USA -... ... | reverse complement strand
CAGGTTTAGGCTGCGGTTTCACTTAAAGCGCGATCGCTCAATCGAACATCACAATCCAGTTACTTCATTTTAACAAGGCATTGAGGACAAAATGCTTAACTTCAGTATAGGTAGTCAAACAATTGTCTCCCCAGCAAATTACCTCAGAGAACTTTCAAAGCTATGGTCAAGTAATTTACGCAACTAGTGACGGTAAAGCTTACGATGCAACGGCTGCCCAATTGGTACTCCAAAACGGCATTCCCCGCTTCTACATCATGAGTCTTGCTCACAAAGGCTACAAATTTCATATGCTTACACGTCATGTCAAATGCACTCAATGTTTGGGTTCACTTGGAGGTAAGGATTGGTTGATTGCAGTTGCTCCGCCAACGAATACTGTTTACCCAGTGTTAGCGGAAATTGCTGCTTTTCAGATTCCAGGTAATTGTTTTATTAAACTAGACGTTGGTACCTGGCACGCTGGACCCTACTTTGATGATCAATTTATTGATTTTTATAATTTGGAACTGATTGACACTAATACTCATGACCACGATAGCTATAACTTTGCAAACGATAACTGGGAATTAGAAATTGCCAGACCGAACAGACTTATTTAACTACCTATACTGAAGTTAAGCATTTTGTCCTCAATGCCTTGTTAAAATGAAGTAACTGGATTGTGATGTTCGATTGAGCGATCGCGCTTTAAGTGAAACCGCAGCCTAAACCTGAATACCCTTTTACCTCAGCCATCCGTAATTAAGACATCAAGCTTTTGCTTCTATACTCTTAGGTTCACAATATATCCAAGAACTTTTTGCTAAGTTTTATAGTCTAACAACGTAATCCTAGTGCCTTTTAGGTCACTTATTTAAAGTTAAATCCCAGTATTCCTATCTATTCATGAAGAGTGTTTTAACATTCTGAGTAACAGTGGCAACCTCACCCTCTCAAGAGTTATGGTGTTAGTGCTTAAAGAGTGTGTTTACTGTATCAGAGAACTACTGATTATGTTATAGAATTTAGTTTCTCTCAAAAGAGAAACCGTAACTTAACCAAATAAATACCTTAGTATAATTTATTACAAAAACACCCATTGTCCATAGCTTATACTAAAGACAATGTACTAAATATATACAGTAGACATTTTAGAGCAGCTACGATAGGCTGATTTGCAAAACGCTCCAGTTTATACACACGAGTTAATATTCTATGGAATCCAACGAAACTATAAATTTAGATTTTAAAAAGTTCTGGTTGATATTAAAACGCCGTTGGCTTCCTGCTGCTGCTGTATTTAGCTGTGTAGTCGCAGGTGCAACTGTAGTTGCCTCACTACAAGACCCAGAATATGAAGCACAAGGAAAGCTATTGTTTAAAAAGTCAAACCAGACTTCCTCCGTAACAGGGCTAGGTACAGAAATAGGAGAATTGGATGCCTTAGCTTCAAAAAGCAATCCTTTAAATACAGAAATAGAAATTATTCGTTCTGTCCCTTTCATCCAAAAGACTATAACTGCACTTGACTTAAAGAATGAAAAAGGTGTTCCTCTTAAGCCACAAGCACTTGCTGGCAAAATTCAACTAGAAATCATCCCGTTGACAGATGTACTGGAGCTTAGTTATCAAAGCACTGATCCAGAGGAAGCGGCAGCAGTAGTCAACAAAATAATGAGTCTTTATATAGAAAATAACGTAACTAACAATCGCTCTGAGGCAGTTGCAGCTGGCGAATTTATTGCTAAACAATTACCCAGAACAGAAGCAACCGTTCGGCAAGCAGAAGTAGCTCTGCGCCAATTTAAAGAACAGAACCAAGTTGTCTCTTTAGAAGAGGAGGAAAAATCAGCAGTCGCAGTAATCAAGCAATTAGAAAGCGATATTACCAATGCTCAAGCTGAACTTGCGGATGCAAATGCCCGTTCTGCAATGCTCCAAAGACAAGTTGGTATGAACTCGCAACAAGCCATAGCGACAGATTCTCTCACTAATGATGAGGGAGTACAGAAGGTTCTCGCAGAATACCAACAGGTAGAAGCAGATTTAGCTGTTCAGCAAACTCGCTTTGTAGATACACACCCTACAATACAAGCTCTAAAAGACAGAAGAGACGCATTAAAAGCTCTACTACAAAATCGTGTATCAGAATCTCTTGGCACTCAAGCACAAGTGTCCAATGAAAGTTTACAGATGGGTCAAATTAAACAAAGACTGACTGAAGATTTTGTCAAATCAGAAGTAGAACGCTTAGGTTTGAACAATCGACTAGCTTCTCTATCTAATGCCCGCTCTGCCTATAAACAACGCGTGAATACTCTACCCAGGCTAGAACAGCAGCAGCGAGAGTTAGAGCGAAGACTGAACGCAGCTCAATCTACTTATGAAATTCTCTTGAAAAAGCTGCAAGAAGTACGGGTTGCGGAAAACCAAAATATGGGTAACGCTCGAATTATCCAGTTTGCCCTAGTGCCTGAAAACGCATCAACGCGCGATAAACTTCTGATCCTAGCTCTAGGAAATCTAGCAGCGCTCGTACTTGCTATAGCTACCATCTTCGTTTTAGAAATAAGCGACACATCTATCAAAACCCTCAAACAAGCAAGGGAACTTTTTGGCTATACCTTGTTAGGAAGCATTCCTTACTTTGGAAAAAAAGTTAGCCATCGTCGTAAGAACCAGGAGTTTAGTATTCCCGAACTTCCTGTTATCAATATTCCCCGCTCTCCAATCAGTGAAGCATATCGTATGCTTCAAGCTAACCTGAAGTTTCTCAGTTCTGATAAAGCGTTGAAGGTTATTACAGTAACAAGTTCTGTTCCAAAAGAAGGTAAATCTACAGTTTCGGCAAACTTAGCTGCCGCCGTAGCTCAACTAGGGCGTAAAGTTTTGTTGGTAGATGCTGATATGCGGCATCCATTACAGCACCATATATGGGAACTCACAAATGCCGCAGGTCTAAGTGATGTCATTGTTGGTCAAGCCGAATTTGAGTCAGTTGTCACAGAAGTAATGCCTAAACTAGACGTGCTGAGTGCTGGAGTAATTCCTCCTAATCCAATGGCTCTACTTGACTCTAAACGGATGGCTTCTTTAGTTGATTATTTCTCTAACCACTACGACTTTGTAATCATAGATGCCCCTCCTTTGGTGCTTGCAGCTGATGCTGTTACTTTAGGGAAAATAACGGATGGTGTATTGTTGATAGCTCGACCTGGAGTAGTAGATTCTACCAGTGCTGCTGCTGCTAAAGAATCTCTAGAACGCTCAGGTCAAAACGTTCTGGGTGTAGTAGTTAATGGTGTAATTTTGGAAAATGAGCCAGACAGCTACTTCTACTATGCCAAGGGATACTCCAGTGAAGGGAATTTCCCCAGTCGTGAGCAGGCTACGGTTAAAACCAAAAGGTATGCCAGTTAGATCATTCATTAGTGTAGGGCTGCAAAAGTAATCTACAATCTTGTCCTACATGAAGTAAAGTCAGGCTTAACGATATCTACGCTAGTTAGCATACTGGCGTAAGTCAACTTGAACATAGCCCAAGTGTAGGCTAGAAATATATTAAATTATCTATTGACCTAAATAAATGCATCATGATTAGTGTTATTACGCCGGTTTATAATAGTGAGCAATTTATTGAGGCTTGTATTAAAGTTGTCGTTAACCAAGCCTGTCCTAACGTTGAGCATATTATTATCGATGGTGGCTCAACAGATAGAACAGTAGAAATAATTAAAGCATACGCCCAGAATTACTCGCATATCCGTTGGATTTCTGAAAAAGATAAAGGACAATCAGATGCGATGAATAAAGGAATTGCGATGGCTAAGGGTAATGTTATAGCAATGTTAAACGTTGATGATTTCTATGAGCCAAATGTACTAAATCGTGTAGTAGAAATTTTCAAAACCTTACCAGAGCCAAGTCTGCTAGTTGGAAACTGTAATGTATTAGATGACGATGATAACCTCAAGCTAGTTAATAAACCGAGGAAATTGCAGCTTGCTAATTTATTATTGGGGCATCGGGTAAATCCTTTTCCTATCAATCCATCTGCCTACTTCTACCACACTTCATTGCACAAAAAAATAGGACTTTATCAAGTTGATGAACATTATGCAATGGATGTAGATTTCTTATTTAGATCTGTGCAAGTAGCAAATGTTCAGTATGTGGATGAAACTTGGGGTAATTATAGACAAATGGAGGGTACAAAAACAGTTAACGATATTTCAAGTGGTCAAAACGGACTTCGCTTAAAGGCTATGATGAAGGCTTATCGAAAAAACCTACCTTTATGGCAGCGTTTGCAGGTAGGTGTTACGTATGAATTATACCAAAAAATATTCAAAGCTAAGTATTTTTTAAGGGAGCCTCAAAAATTGCCTTTAGTGCTAAAAAAAAAGCTAGTGAGAATTGTGAGTTCATCATGAATTTGCTTAAACATAAGATGATAAAAACTTAAGTTTTATTGGGTATTCCAATGAATCATAGCGATGAAAAGCTTCCTTTAGTAAGCATTATCATTAACAACTACAACTATAGTCTTTTTTTACAAGAGGCAATAGATAGTGCTCTAAACCAAACTTATCCCTACATTGAGGTTATCGTGGTAGATGATGGTTCTTCTGATAATTCTCAGGAAATCATTACTAGCTACGGAGACCGAGTTGTCCCAGTATTAAAAGAAAATGGTGGTCAGGGTTCAGCCTTCAATGCTGGTTTTGCAGTATGTCGAGGAGAAGCTATCTTCTTTTTAGACTCTGATGATGTGTTTTACGCAAATAAAGTCAAAGATATTTTAGAGGTACTTAATAATAAAATGGCAAACAGCCCTTTTGTTATGGTGTATCACTTACTTGAATGCGTAGATAAAAACGGAGTTTCTTTAGGTCGTCGCCTACCTAAATCTCTTCCCAATTTACCTGCAAATTTGTATCAATACGCCTGTCAATATAAGTTTTTGCCTTACGCTGCTGCTCCTACAAGTGGAATTGCAATTAGTAGAGAACTTGCTAAACTTATTTTCCCAATTCCTGAGCAAGGCGTACGTACCTCAGCAGATGAATTCATAGTTAAACCTGCATTGTTACTTGGAGAGGTTTATGGAGTTGAGCGCGTTCTTTCTCAGTATCGCCTACATGGGGGAAATAATTGGTATGCTCATCAAAAAGCAAAGACTAAAGAATTTGCAGTTTTACTAGAAGAATTTTTGAATACAAAGTTAAAAGAAAATAATAAACAACCAGTTATTTCATTTTTTGATTCTATGTATGCAAGAAACCATTATGCAATTTATGGCTCTAGTAAAGATCTATTTAAATTATTATTGAAAGTTCCGGGATTGCGGATGAATTTTACAACTATTAGATTTATCTTAAAAACCCTGTTTTTAGCAATAAAACTACAGTTTAAGCCAGGAGAGCAAAATGAGCTCAGATAAATCTGAAATTCTCGTCAGCATTGTTATCAATAACTACAATTATGGACAGTTTTTACAAGAAGCTATTGATAGCGCTTTAAATCAGACCTACCCTAATATTGAAGTTGTTGTAGTAGACGATGGTTCAACGGATAACTCGCGGGAGATTATTGCTAGCTACAAAGAGCAAATTATTCCAGTTTTGAAGGAAAATGGTGGACAAGCTTCGGCGTTTAAAGCAGGATTTAGTGCAAGTGAAGGAGATATTATCTGCTTCCTCGACGCTGATGACATCTTTTCGCCTAACAAAGTGTCAAAGATTGTAGATGCATTTGGATATAGCGAAGATATTGGTTGGTGCTTTCATCGTGTGATGCGCTTCGACACTAAGACTGGTGAATCTCTAGGACTTATCCCTAATGAAACTACATCACGAGAGTGTGATGTTAGAGCAGCTCTCAAAAGTGGTAAGTTTTCCTTCAAAACTCCTCCAACTTCTGGACTCTGTTTTAGGCGATCGCTTTTACAACTAATTTTTCCCTTCGTAGAAGTGATTGCACCAGTATGTGCCGATCAACAGCTGAGATTTGCGGCGTTAGCGCTTAGTAAAGGTTTTTTCTTAGCTGAACATTTGGCTTTTCTGCGGATACATGATCATAACGCATATTCTTTTAGAGCTAATAAAAAGCACCTACAAATGAGAGCTAGACTAAACACCCTAACAGCTCATTGGATGTGGGTGAATTTTCCAGACTTAACAAAATTTACTAATAAATTATTTGCACAAGGAGTTGGTACTTATTGGCGAACTGGAGGTATTGAAAAAGAATATACAGAAGTTGTCAAAAATTACTTATCTGGAGTTTCGCAAACAGAGAGATTTGAAATTGGTTTAAGAGCTTTTTATTATTATATAAAGGGTGAATCTCAAGTTAAGGGTTATAGGAGATAAAATAACTCTACAAGCTATACTTCTATTACTAAAAACATAAAAAGTATTTTTATTCTGATTTTGTAAAAACCTGATGAACAAATAAATACAGTAGTTTTAATCTTAGTTATAACATTTATACTAGGAGGTAAATTAAAGTCAGTCCTAGCTCAATAATCGAAAAAACAGCTTGTATAAACCAGCATGAAAAAACCTGATTTTTTCCTTGTAGGCGCGCCTAAGTGCGGTACAACAGCGATGTGTGATTATCTAGATCAACATCCAGATATATTTATTTCTACTGTAAAAGAGCCGAATTATTTTGGCAAGGATTTAATAGGACCAAAAGCAGTTAATAACATTGAAGACTATTTGAATTTATTTCAGCAAGCAGGAAGCCAATTGTGTGGAGAAGGTTCGGTATGGTCTCTCTTTTCAAAAACTGCGGCAAAGGAAATCTATGATTTTAATTGCAACGCTAAAATTATCATCATGCTGAGGAATCCAGTAGATGTAATCTATTCGTTACATAACCAAATGGTTTTTGATGGATATCATGAAGATATAGAGGATTTTAAGCTGGCACTTGCAGCAGAAAGCGATCGCAAAAAAGGTCTACGCATACCGAAAACTTGTACAAGACCTCAAGCTCTAATATATACTGACGTGGTTAAATTTACAGAGCAAGTTCAAAGATACATTAATATTTTTTCTAAGGAAAATATTAATGTAATTGTGTATGACGATTTTAAAAATAAAACTTTTCAAATATATCACGATACTTTAAATTTTTTAGGTGTTAATCCTGATTTTGAACCAGATATAAAGGTAATAAACGCTAGCAAGCGTGTAAAAAGCAAAACATTACAAAAATTTCTTGTCGCTCAACCGCCAGTTGTACAATTTTTCAGCAGAAGTATTTTACCTAAGCCGTTACGTCCCACTATTCGTACGCTGCTAAAAAGTTTTAACACTCGATATCAGCCAAGTCCACCAATGGATGCAGAACTAAGAAGATGTTTGCAAACAAAGTTTGCACCGGAGGTTCAACAGTTGAGCAGTCTGTTAGGACGGGATTTAACTTACTGGAGTAAAGGTTAAAGTGGTTGATAACCAAGTTGTAAATGACTAACTACTTAAAATGAAAGCATTCTTAAGGTTTGCTGAAAAATTTTTTACAGTTACGGCACTACTCCTTTTTTCAAAAGCTGTGTTAGGGGTTGTACGCAGTGGTGCTAGTAGTGTCAGTAGTGCTGAAGGCGACTCTTTTCTTCAGGTTATTTGGTTTGGAATTTATACAATTACCTTTTGCTTGCTGGCTGTACAGTGGAGGGGATTTACCCGCATTCCTAAAAATATTATTAAGCCTATACTCCTTCTAACAGGAGTTGCTTTATTCTCATTTTTTTGGTCTGATGTACCGAGTGTGACATTACGTCGTAGTATAGCTTTAGTAGGAACGACACTATTCGGAATCTATTTTGCTACACGCTACAGCCCAAAAGAACAGCTAAGGCTGTTGGCTTGGGCATTAGGTACGGCGGCGGTACTCAGCTTAGTTTTTGCAGTAGCTCTACCAGGGTATGGAATTGATGTGTATCCTTTTGCAGGCGCTTGGCGTGGAGTTTATTCACAAAAGAACTTGCTAGGTCGCTTCATGTCAATGAGCGCGCTTATTTTTTTGCTAGTTGCTCTTAGCACTCGCAAACATCGCTGGATTGCGTGGTCTATCTTTGGTCTTTCAACTGCTTTAATTTTGCTGTCGACATCAAAAACAGCTCTGATAATCTTCGCAACTCTCCTAATTCTTTTACCCTTTTACAAAGCTTTACGCTGGCAATATTCCGTGTCTATACCCATATTCATTATGGCAATTTTAGCATTCGCAGGTTTTGCTATCTGGTTTACGACTGAAGCGGAAACAGTATTAGGTTATTTTGGTAAGGATATTACGCTCACTGGACGTACAGAGTTATGGTACATTGTGTTCAAAATGATCCAGCAACATCCTTGGTTAGGCTATGGTTACAGTGGTTTTTGGTTAGGCGCACGGGGACCCTCAGGTTATATCTGGGACGTAATTGGCTGGCCAGCGCCCCATGCTCACAATGGCTTTTTAGATTTATGGCTTGACCTTGGAATAATAGGGCTTTTAGCATTTATAGCTAGCTTTGTCATGACTCTAGGACAAGCAATTGCTTACATACGCCAAACCAAAACGTGGGAAGCTTTTTGGCCAATAACATTTTTAACAGCATTTTTTCTGTTAAACCTTGCCCAAAGCACAATTGTAGCTCAAAACGATCTTATTTGGATAATATATGTGTCTCTAAACTTTTTAAAGCCACTGTAGCATTACTAAGTAACAAAATAAGCTGGAAGCGTAATTTCACAATTAGGGTAAATAAAACAAAAGAACTAGCAAAGTTATAATTATTTACCGCAATCTGTTGCTTTTATAGAAATACTTAAGGAGAAAATTGATTGTATGAAAATGCCTAACTTTTTGATTATAGGCGCACAAAAAGCTGGAACATCAGCCTTGTATCATTATTTAAAACAGCATCCGCAAATATATATGAGTCCCGTTAAGGAACCCCACTTTTTTTCTTATGATGGTGACAAGCTGGATTATCAGGGACCTCTAAAAACCACAACGCCCGTAATTACTAATGTTGAGAAGTATAGCAAGCTATTCGAGGCAGCTCCGCAGGGGGCAGTTATCGGCGAAGCATCTCCCTCATATATTTATGGTCCAATATCTGCTGAACGTATCCAGCATTATATACCCAAAGCAAAAATAATTGCTGTCCTTCGTCATCCAGCTGAAAGAGCATATTCAAACTTTGTACACGCTATTCGTTACGGTAACGAACCAATTAAAGATTTTGCTCAAGCACTTCAAGAAGAAGAAAAGCGTATAAGCGAAAAGTGGGGTTTTCTTTGGCACTATCAGCGCAAAGGGTTTTATTATGAACAACTAAAGCGCTATTTTGATAAATTTGACCAAGAGCAAATTAGAGTTTATCTGTATGAAGACTTAAACTCTAATCCTATTAAAATTCTAAAAGATATTTTTAAGTTTCTGGAGATAGATGAGACGTTTACCCCAGATGTGTCACTTAGGTATAACGTATCTGGTATACCCAAAAACAAGATTCTACGTGACTTAGAGATTAAGCTGAACCCCCTGAAGCCTGTTCTCAGGCACCTGATTTCAGATCGATTGCGTATTTATATTAGGAGCAAAACATTTAACAAACCGCCTTCGCTTGCACCTGAAATTCGTAGACAGTTAATAGAAGTGTACCGGGAAGATATTTTGAAGTTGCAAGCTCTGATTCAGCAGGATCTTTCAAGTTGGTTGAAATAATTGTAATTTAGCGTTTTAAATCACTGACGTGATCGCACAGACTTACCTAATTGGTTAACCAATAGTTGCTAAAAATAGAAGTGCTATTTGAGAGTAGGTACGACTACTGGCGTTTCTGTAGTTACAGTATCAGTTATTTCAGGTAGCACCGACGTATCCGGCTGGAGAATTGGTAGGGAATTGCGAGGGGTAGTTGTGACTGGTGAAATAGGTAGAGGATCACCAAACTGAATTACATCACTTAAAGGTGTTGAAGTTGGCTTAGTGCGTGACGCTTCTGGCTGATTAATAGAAGATAAAGGAGGAACATTTACAAAAACTGGCTGCTGAGTATTGATAGTAGCTGGAGGCAAGGTTGTACTGGGTGTTGGAAGTTGAGGTGTTGCTGGGGTTACTGGGGTACGAGTAATTAAAGGACGTAGCAGCCAGCGATCGCCCTTTCCAGGTATTACCTCTTTCAGTTGCACCATTTCAGGAGCTAAAACAACTTCTGGCGATAGCTCCAAAACAATTCGTGTCAAATTTTCCGTAAATTGGGCGACGCGCACCTCACGCACTACACCTGCATAATTTTGTACTGTAGCAACTTTACCCAACTGAGTATTTGGTAGTTCAAGCACAATACGTGGCGGTTGATTCAGCAGAAAATAGCGGGGCGTTGTCTGATCTTGGAGAGTAAATTCTAGTTGATTATTAGCTGAGTCAAAGCGCCATTTTGCTAGAAGTGCGGCTTGCACTGGTAGAGTAGCGGTTTCCAAGGCAATTGCAATTATGCCAATTAAACTTAAACTACTAACTTGATAACGCCAGAGAGCAGGCGACTGTACTTTATTCCCAATCATTTAGCCATCAACTTATTAATTTTTAGCAGTAATAGCTGTAGAGCAGGCTTAAGTAGCCTAGCTCTAATCAGTTTAGTTTGATGTAATATTAGGTTTCTTGCTCTGTATCAGCGCTAACATCATCGCTGACATCATCAGATGCTGCTTCAGGAGCTTTGGTTACTGGAGGTTTTGGCTTTGTCGGCTTAGGACCACGCATTAAGGCAAGATTTACTGGTGGTTTGCTCGACTGCTCATCTTTTTGTCGCTCTCTGCCTTTTGTCTTTTTTTTATTTTTGATTACTAGTGGTGGGGTTGTGCTGGATTTTGGGGGGGATGGCTGATCAGCGCCTCCGGCTTCGTTAGTGCTAGGTTGAGTTTCTGGTGCTGCGCCAAGATTGTTGGCATCAGTCACAGCCTGACGTTCAGACTTCTTAATTGGACGTTCTACCATAATTTAATCACTTCCTTGTATTTTGCACCTATACAGTTTTTTGTCTAACAAAATTACAATTATGCAGTATGAATCTAGACGATGCATTCAGGCAAGACATTTAACAGCTAAATAAAAATCTTGTTAGTCTTATTGAAATTAATGACTCCGATTATTAGACGGTTGAGGCAGAGCTTCTTTTTGAGCTGTAAATTCAATAATATCTAGACTACCATTGACACTCATCTCACCTGTTAAATTTTCTCCCCGTGCTTGGTGCAGTTTGATAGAACTAAAAGAATTATCTAATGAGCGATCGCTTGCTGTAGTTTCAGAGATTTTATTACAAAGCGCTGAGTTAGGAACTTTACCAGCTAAAGTGATCTGTTGATTATGTATTTGCCCAGCAAGAGTTGGTCTTTTCTCAGCAGACCTCAACTGCTGGTCATCGGCTATTACTGGTAATAAAGACCCATTTAAGTAAATACCTGATTGCTGAATAACTAACACTAGGGCGTTTGTACGACAATTTGGTTGAGTATACGAAAGACGATAGCGACCTTCAATAGCGGTAGGAGCCTTAAGATTACTTTCTCCATATGTTGTTACAACTTTAAATAGCGCTAGCACTAAAGCAATCGCTACACCATAAAAGGTCAGAGATTTAAGGTTAAAGTGACTCATTGCCGTGAGAGGTGATTGAAGGAAAGGATAAACTGAGATTTATGCTTTAGCTAGCTGGCGGCTGATGGTTTGTCTTCCAGCACTGAGGCGAGGTGAGAAGTAACTTGACGATAGCGGCGGGTAATCAACAGAGAAGATTGGCACTGAATCGCTAATTGATCTGTATATCGTCCTAATGTTTGCCGCTCAATTCCCCAAGCGCGACTAGTACCTGCAATAGTAAGATCAACTCCTGCGGATGCTTCTATAGCAGCTTGAATTGGTTCTGCTGCTGCGATTGTTTGGATGTTGATGCGATCGCGTACACTAGCTGGCAATTGCTTCATTACATTACTAAATTCATAACTCAAATCACTTTGAATTTGATCTGGTTCTACTACCCGTAGTACAGTCAGCCTATAGGTTTCACTATTAATCAGCAATCTTAAAGCAAGTTCTAGCGCTAATTCATCATGGATATTCGCAGAGTAAGGCACTAACAATGTTTCTAAGCGCTCTTTTTGCTGTTCTACAAAAACTGCCACATCTACTGGCGCAGTGCTAAGAATTTGCCCAACTAGTCCACCCAATCTATTCTTAGTCAAAGTTGGGCGATGCCATCCCAACATAATTAAATCAGCTTGGTCAAGTTGAGCAATATCTGCTGTCGTCCTGGCTATTGTGTTTGTCATTCGCACAATTGGATGCACATAAGAACGGACATCCGCAGGTTCTAAAGTTTGAATTAATTCTTCTAACTTCTGGCGACGTTCTTGAATCAACCGATTAGCTTCATCTGGGGTACTGTCAAAGGCATATTCTTCTAGTTCAATTAAACTTAGGGGATGCACAACAGCAGGTTGTAAAGAGTTTCCAGCAATTGCTACTGCTAACTGCAACAATCCTTTCTGTGTCTTGGGATTTGCTACTGGTACTAGAATCCGATAAGTTGTTTTAACCTGATCTATGCCTGCTTGTGGTACGTCGTCGGGTTCTACTAAATCCAGCTTGATTAGATGTTTCGGATAAGTCCACTCCAACAACGGCGAAGTCATAAATGTTGTTACCAGCGCCATGATTACCAGCATCGTAAACAGCAAAGGTGATATTACACCTAGACTTAAACCAATGTTCAGCACAATCAATTCAGTCAATCCTCTGGTATTCATTAACCAACCAAGTGCTGAAGCTTCCCGATTTTCGATGCCACTAACACGAGCCGCTATGTAAGTGCCAACATATTTACCAATAATTGCTACTCCGACAACAGCTAGACAAAGCAGCCATAAATCAAAACGATTGAGCAAGCCAATCTGCGTCCGTAAACCACTATATGCAAAAAATACTGGTAGTAGAAAAATTAAAACAAAATCTTCAGTCTTCTGCGCTAATTCCCGCACTAGCCCTTCATTTTTAGGCATCACGGCTCCTAACAGGAAAGCACCAAAGATCAAGTGAATACCAATTAACTCTGTAATTAAGGCGGAAGCAACTACACCCATGTAAATCCAAGCTAGGACAATCTGGCTCAATCGCCCTTTACGCTCATAGTAGGTGGCAAGGCGCTTGAGGAACCTACGCCCCACCGTCACCATAAAAGCAATGTAGATTAAAGCCTCGATAATAGTGGGGAAAGCACCAGTAATAGTGTTGGTATGAGCAACTGCGATCGCTAGTGCCAACACACACCAAGCTGTGACATCATCCACCGCCGCGCAAGTCAACGCCAATGTTCCCAGGCGCGTTCCCTGCAAGTTACTCTCGGTAATAATCCGCGCCAAGACAGGGAAAGCTGTAATTGACATTGCCGCCCCTAAAAATAGGGAAAAAGCAGTAAATGAAACACTGGCATTAGAAACTAGGGGATACAATAGCAGTGCTAGCAACGTTCCTAGCGAAAAAGGTACTAAAATACTCACATGAGAAATTAAAATTGCTACTTCTAATTGACCACTAAGGTATTTGGGATTTAGCTCTAGTCCAATTAGAAACATAAAAAAGATTAGCCCCACCTGAGATAGCACCTCTAAAAAGGGAACTGCCTCGGCTGGAAATAAAGCTGCTGCTACACCAGGGGCAATTAAACCTAATAAAGATGGACCTAGCATAATTCCGGCAATAATTTCCCCAATTACCAGAGGTTGCTTAATCCAACGGCATCCCAACCCCACAAGCCGCGAAAGTCCAATGACAATCAGCACTTCAATCAGAACGAGAACGACTGTAGAGGGGGAAAAATTGAAGTTCATAATCTCCTCAAGTGCCTGGTGTTTATCCGATCATCTGCAAAGCAACAAAGAAGTGTCAATTTCTCTAAAATTAGTTAAACCTGATAGGCACTAACTTTAACAGTTCCTTACAGGCTGATGCTTATATGTAATTTTTTACGCTTTGTTAGAAGCAAGTTTATCGGCTATGCGGGTAGTTTCTGGCAGGCGATACTTTGGTGTACAACGCAACACATATTCAATTGCCGTCGGCAGACTTACCCGATGACCACTAGAAATATACAATGGCTTTGTTCCGGTGCGTGTCCGTAATACTGCGCCGATTATTTCACCGCGATATCGTAATGGTTGCCAGCTACCTTTTTGCTCTGGTACTTCCTCGTGTTTACCCACAAGCAAAGATTTTGCCACACCAATTGTTGGCATATTTATTAGCAACCCTAAATGGCAAGCAATCCCAAACCGTCGCGGATGGGCGATGCCTTGACCATCACACAAAATTAAGTCTGGAATAGTATTAAGCTTTTCTAGGGCATTCAAGACAGCCGGAATTTCTCGAAATGAGAGAAATCCTGGTATATAAGGAAAAGATGTAGGGCGACGGGCGATCGCTGTTTCTTGCAATTGCAAATCAGGAAAACTCAATACAGCGACTGCGGCGCGGCTGATCGTCCCTTCTGCTTCAAAGCCCATATCTACGCCAGCTACATATTTTACTGGTTCTTTAAAATCATCTGAGGTGATGATCTCGCTTCTAAGTTGCTCTTGGATAGCGATCGCTTCTTCTACAGTCAAAGACCAAGCATGACGTTGAGAAATCTGCATATAAATCAAGTTTAACGGGTCGCGCTTTTTCCTTTATGAGTGGAAATAGAATGCTACCGTTGATTAATATCAGTTCTACTACCTTGGCTAGCCAAAAACAAGAATAAAAATTTTAGGCGATCGCTTCTTACTTAAGCTACTGATTAAGTTTCTGTCCTACCAAGAGCAGACGCATAGCACGTTCGGCTGCATTAGTTACAAGTTGAGGTGCATTGGCGATCGCTTGATCGAGTGTACAAGGTGCATCTAAGATACTCTCAAATGAGTCGATACCATGCTCAAAATTTAATTGAGCGTCTTTACCGATTGTGCCTGCTAAAGCAATAACTGGTAATTGATATTTCTTAGCACGTTGCGCCACTTCAACAGGGATTTTGCCGCGCGGTGTTTGAAAGTCAATACTGCCTTCAGCTGTAACAACTAAGTCACTCTCACTCAGCAGACTATCAATCTCTAAGTATTGCATGACGATGTCGTAGCGTGGGTGTAGTTTTGCTTGCAGGAACATACTTAATCCAGTACCTAATCCACCGGATGCACCACTCCCAGGAGTTTCACGAGTATCAATTCCCATGTCACGTTCAATTACATCAGCATAATGGTCAAGAGCTGCCGCTAGCTGCTCAACAACTTCTGGTGATGCACCTTTTTGGGGACCAAAAACTCTAGCGACTCCTTTAGAACCGCATAATAAATTGTGCCAATTACACGCTACATCTATTTGCACTTGCCCTAGACGTGGATCGCGATCGCTCAACTCAATCCGCTTCAGTTTTACCAATTCGCCGCCACCTTTGCCTAACTCCTTTCCTGCTGCATCCAACAATTGCACACCTAATGCTTGAGCCATACCAGCACCACCATCGTTAGTTCCAGAGTCACCACAACCAACTAAAATACGTTCAGCACCAGCATCTAACGCGGCTTTAATTAATTCACCCACACCGTAGGTAGTCGTCACTAGGGGATTGCGAACTTCACGCGGTACTAAGCGCAACCCCGCCGCCGCCGCCATTTCTAACACTGCTGTCTTAACATCAGTATTGCCGAGAAACCCATAATGAGACTCTACAGGCTGTCCTACTGGTCCTTGGACGGTGATATTGTGCAATGTACCGCCAGTTGCCGCCACCAGCGCTTTTGTGAAACCCTCACCACCGTCTACGAGGGGGGCTTTCTTAATTTTGGCATCGGCACAGGCTCGTAAAATACCTGTTTCAATACAGTTCGCGACTTCATCTGCTTCTAAACTTTCTTTGAAGCCGGACGGAGCAATCAAAATACGTAAGGTCATAATTATTTCCTGTTAATAATGTTTATGCTGAAGTGATGCTCAAACGCAGTGTTTAGATGTGTGAAGATAAATTTTTTGTCACTCGCGTAACGGTAATTGAATTTGGACATACGTACCTTGACCAGATTCGCTGGTGATTGTAATTTGTCCTCCGTGCTGCTCAACGATCGCCTTTGTTAACGCTAATCCCACACCGATCTGCTTATCGTGTGCTGTTTTGACGGCTGTGAAAGCTTGATCAATCAACGGCTGCTTCATGCCCTTGCCATCGTCGGCTACTTCAATTTTTAACTGAGTGCCATCAGCCGCAACACTTGTCCGCATTCCCAAACGACCACTTTGTTCTGGCAAAGCTGCTAGAGCATTACGCACCAATTCACTCAAAGCCTCACGCAGTTTGAGCCGATCAACAACTGCATAGCTGACATCTGGTGCAATATCTAACTCAATGGAAATTCCCCGTTCGACAAACTCAGACTGAAAGCGTAATAGCACTTCATACAACAGCGCCCGAATATCAGTACGGGCAAGATTGAGATCCAACGGAAACCCAAACTCAGTCATGCGTGTTACTGCTTGTAACAGTAAATCCAGCTGCTCAACTAGCGATCGCTGTTCAGTAACATCCTTACCGTTAACTCCATTGTTTTGATGCAGTTGAGTAACACGAGTACGCAGTTGAGCCACTAACCGATGCAGAGTTACCCGCGACGGCAGATTTTGCCAAGCAGAACCATCCCCATCGTTTGCAGCACCAGTTGAGATAGCTGCCAGTTCTGCTATCTGTTCGCGTTCTCCCATAGCCTCAATCATGCGGTTGAAGGCTCTGCTAATCGCCCCTAGTTCATCGGTACTTTCATCTTCTAGGCGGCGTTTGAGGTCGCCCCGTGCTACATCATCTAGTGCCTGCTCAACTTCACGCAGTGGTGCAAACAAATCAGAGGCGAGATAAGCTGCTAGCAGCAAGATCAGCGAGATTGTTCCAAAGGCGGCGATTGCTAGTACCAATTGAGCTGTTTGTCGCGTGTTCTGAGTTTGCTGCTGAATAATTTGGCGGTTTTTTTGATCAGAAGCAACTGCTTGCTCAGTTACCTCCTGAAACGTGACAAAGTCCTTACCTTCTAGTTGTTCTTCCAGCAAAGTAAATGCCTGAGCGGGGCGTTCTGCCTCTATCAAGTCTAAGGTTACACGGGCATCTTTGACCAAAGTTTCATAGGCGTTGCGGACTTGCTGTACCTGTTTTTTTTCCGCATCGGTATCAGCTAACGCTAACCAGCGCTTGAAGTCTGCGGTCGCTGGTTTAAGATATTCCTCACTTCTTAGTCGATATGAACTTACGAAGAAAACTGTTGACTACCTTTAGCGGTTTAGCGTTGCTAGCTTTGGCAACTGCTGGCGTAACAATGTGGGCGATCGCTCAGTGGCAAGCCAGCGAACAAAAGCTTCAAAGGCATTACCAACGGAGTCTCTTGGTTCAAAATGTGCGAGCAGCAACCTTTCGCGCTGTAAAAGAATTGCCAGATGCAATTATTGGCAACGATCCAGATGCCCGACAAGAATTTGAGGAATATCTTAAACCAGCGACCGCAGACTTCAAGCGCTGGTTAGCGTTAGCTGATACCGATGCGGAAAAAAAACAGGTACAGCAAGTCCGCAACGCCTATGAAACTTTGGT
>Ga0181467_100622_pt1 | contig 17663 bp, 17 predicted proteins | sample InSIn5gowninarea_2_FD_119079 | JGI IMG/M metagenome (GOLD analysis project Ga0181467, IMG submission 119079) | Clean room microbial communities from NASA Spacecraft Assembly Facility at Jet Propulsion Laboratory, Pasadena, California, USA -... ... | reverse complement strand
TCTAGGTGTGCTACTTGACGACGAGCATACTCTACCTGAAATTGCCGCAAGACAACACACCACTGACTGTCTGCACTTGTTCTCCGCCGAATGTACACACACGCACTGATCTTTCATGTTCATCTCATTCGTTTAACACCATCCAGCAGCATCGGACTGGATCCGTGATATTTATTATCCACAGTCTCAGAAGATATATAGGTACATACCCATGTTGACATCGTTGTGTTGCGGACTTGTTATCTACTGTCCCTCCTTCCTAGATAACCACTACCATACAGTGTGTAGATAAGTACGTACATGTAGAGTACTAGCTAGTATCCCAAGATTGGGAACTTGTGCATATATGTATGTATACAACACAGTCTAGTAGTAGTGTAGCGTCCTTGTTCTGTGTACTCACTCCATACTAGTTGTCAGAAGTACACTCACTCAGTGATTCTTCAATCCAAGATCGAATTACTGCTCAAGTTGAAAACACTGATTGTTCAAATTTCAGATGTAATTGTACTTTTATTCTATGTCTCATGTTCCTACCGCATTCTGGATTTGACGGCCATTACGGAGCGATTGCACTGCAATTTTAGCGTTACCGATCAGATACTGTAAACCTTACATGGATTCGGCTACAGAACGCGATGGTATTCTCTGATAGGACAACAGTCACCAACTGGGACGTCTTCAGAGGCCAATGAGCTGGGTTTTCCATGCATTTGCAACCGGAATGGAGAGGAGGTTACTGTCACTGCAATTTTATCGTTATCGACAAGATGTAGACAGTCACATGACGGAATGGTGTTTTCTAATTGGCCAACAGTCACTCACCGGGATTTCTTCGCTGGCCAACAATATAACCCACGTCTGCATAGCACTGCAATTTTAGCGTTATTGACAAGATACAGTAACCGTGAGGGAACTTCAAGATAGCGTGTTGCTCGAGTATGTCAGCAAATAGCAGCGGGTCAAGATCAGAGCAACTCACACGAATTTGGTATCACAATGATCGCAGAGACGTGCAGCTCATGAGCATCACAATCAGTTCGGACGAAATTGCGTGATTGTGAAGTCATACACGACCGAAGTTTTGGTGGGGTGGTGGTGTCGTGGTGCACTGATGGTGGTGTGCACTGCAATTTTAGTGTCTTTGACTGGATGTTACTTGCCGTCACGGGGTAACTGCTAACCAGGCTGACACGATGGGCGTGTTTGCAATGTTAGTGATATGCCAGATTGCACTGCAATTTTAGCGTCGTTGGCAAGATATACAACAGTCACGCAAAGTGACGATACTTCTCTACTGTCGTCAGCCACCACAGGAACGCAAGGAGAGACAAACAGAAGTCCCACCACCAGCACTTCTCTTGTAGTTTTAGTTACAAGAAGGCCGAGTATTTACTGAGGTGTGACATTCCGCGACAGCACATAAATGTATGCACACGGCGACAGAGACTTTAGCATCAAGTTCAGGGTTACAGTCAGCTTGTATTCTTTTGCTAGACAGCATAAGCTACACCGGACACTACTGTAATACGGAGTACTGTTTGCTCTACTACCACTGGTTATTGTCATATGAAGACCTCAAAAAGATGGATAAGACAACTCTGCGAACAGAACGGTGCTAACGACGTGAAATTTGTCGAAGTGCTGAGCCGCTGTCTATCTCTAACACCAAGTATGTTTTAGATGAAAGAAGTGGCTGTAACATCAAACGTAGAACGTCTGGAGATGTGCCTTCAACAGGCAGTCGACAATGCACTGCAATTTTAGCGCCAGCGAAGAGATGTTGTAGTCATTCACGTAACAGCAATACCCCTTTCTAATCAGCTCATCAGAATGCTCGTATCATGAGATCCCACAAGTAAAGCCTACCATATCGTACTATTCGTCGTAGCGAGTGCATGTCGTCCAGGGTTCGTGAGTCGTAAAGTACACAACGTTCAGAGACTTCTTCTCGACTGAGCTACTCACGCCGTGCAGAATCAACTGTTCCAATATAAACCTTCATACGATCCTTCCATCTCAAGTCCCCCTCTCACTCCATCATGATCTGTATACCTAGGTCCATAGCAGCACGACCATACCATTCTATCTCCTCCCTTCCAACACCACGTAAATTCGTAACAAACAGTACAAGCTTTTGTTGCGAAAATGCCATTCAGCATCGACATGAGCCGTAAACCACACGCATGCATAACATTCGTCTTCTTTGAGCATCCATACCACGCATCTACTCCTGTACCTCCATCCGACTCCAATTCCCAACCAGCAAAGTGAATATAAGTCATGCGGACTGAAAGACAAATATCGTATATCCTTACCTACATAAGCAGACTCGTAATGCAAACAGGTTGGGCAGCAAGCAAGAGTTCATGAGTCAGTCGTTCGTGGTGTGCTTTCTTCGTCAGAAGGCGTGCGATGAGGAATTTTTTTCAAGGGCTATGGTGGGTTTTGTGAGTCGATTATTCGAATCACGAATGTATGAGGTGACTGGGTGGGTTGGGTATATAATACTCCATATCTTTCTGTTTATTTTGAGGATGTGCTATATGTTTCCTTGACCTGGATTTCCAAGACAATTTGCAGAGTATTGAACATCGTAAGCTGGTCGACGCGATCATTCTTCTAATTTCGATGACGATAGCATGTTCACGACAGCCGATAGAGGCTATACTACCACACTCGCAGAACGAACCACACAGTAAGAAGGGAAAGAAGAGGAAAAGAAAACGTTGTGATATAGAAAGCTCATTGATCTGGTATGTACTTGAAAAGGGAACGTATTTGACAACAGCAACCACAGCGTCTTCGATATACAGAAACAGCAAGAACTTTTCGATGTCAAGCGACATGAGCCTACTAGGCTTCGAGACACCCGAACAGGAAAAAAAAAGCTGGACCTGTTTGAAAGCAATAACAAGAAATTGGCCACGAGTACGATCCTCAATCACAAGCTCTAAAGATTCGAAAGAAATGTTTCCACCATATTTTGTCGTTTTCTGAATATTAAGTGTTGGAGCGAGGTGATTGAGGAGACAGTCAGAACCGGCCGGAAGGAAAGATTTCGTTCGTCCATTCATCGGTTTCATTACGATGAGTCGGATTAGCAACGGGAAAAGCATGGAGATGGCTGTGTGCTCAAGAAGCATGTTGCTGTGTCCGCAAAAATCGGTAAGGAACGCCAACAGACCTCGGGTACTGTTGCGACGATGACATCAGCACTCTGCTTGATGTCGACAGCAGTGATAGCAAAAACTCTCGAAATTGCTGATCACGCTTTGTAGCTATTTGTCTCAGAATGCCTTTCTGAGATCAGGAGGATTTATGATTGGCAATACCAGTCACGGTAAGCTCAAATCTATCCCCTTGACTGATGAACTGTATGTGTTGCTAGGCATCACTCTAGAGCCAGCACAGCTTCAATGGATACACAAGATCCGTGTTCGTGCAAGTTTTGCAGCAGATGAAGGTAGGGGGAAAAGGTAGAATGACCGTCGTGAACATGTATGTGTTTAGGTGCAGAATTCAAGGTCTGGATCAGCTCCAAGAGCTTCAATGATCTTTCGCAATCGACTGATCTCGGCAGACATAGCTGACATTGTTTCCTGCTTTCGTTGTCGTGACTTTCGGGCAGCAGCTGTGTTCTTCTTTCGCTTGGCAGTGTCCTTGTCATCCTCGGAATCAACGACAATCTCAGGTAAGTCCTTTCGAGGCTTCTGGCTGGCCTTTGCAATACCAGCCGAGAGAGAAGCTTTACGATCGTGGACAATCGGTGGTCGACCTGGAGACGACTTTTGTCGTACCATAGGAGACCCCTGAGTCGGAGCTGAAGTGACAGTGGTGAGGTCAGAAAGAGAACCGAAGCTGTTGTTGGAGGCAATAGCTAGCTGTGTATCGAATTCGTCGTACTGAACATCAGGGAAGAGAGAGGGCATGTTACCCAAGCTGGTCATGTCGAGTTCCGAGTCAAGTGCACCATCGAGCATCGGAGTAGTGTTCAAACCAGAGCTGAAGTCTGGAGAATCGAGATACTCGGAGCCGGGTGTAGCAAGATTAGGAAATGCGGCCGCCGCTGGAGCAGACATTATGCCATCATCGTTCCATAGTTCAGTGGGCGAAACGGTAGCGGGATGTGCTTGGTGAGGGGAGTCAGTGACGCCAAAGCTAGTGTTGAGATTAAAGTCCAGGGAGGCATCCTCATTTAGATAACCTCCCTGGAAATCGATATTATCGAACACAGACATTGTGGCTTCACTCGTTAGTATTTGTGAATCTTGCAAAGAAATAATGGTCCTACCTTGTGTAGATACGGGAACTGAATGTATTCTGCGACGAGGTAGAGTTGGTTGTTCAGAGAACTTTGGCACCGGTGGACGGATTTTCAAGTTCTGACGAGCGATGATTCGTTGGTAATGTTGCAATTGCGCGTTTGGATTTGTGAGTGACTGGTAGTTGTTTGGCGATTGTGGATAACCGAGGATAGACTGTTGTAATTGTGGCTGATGCACCGTCAAAGTCGGGTGTCTTGGAGAAAGATGTGTTTGGTTATTAGGGGCTGTACGCAGTATCGCCTGCTCTCGCTGCACGGGATTGTGGATCGCCGGGCGAGGTGAGTTGAACAATTGAAAGTCGTGATCGAAGTTGTGTTGCTGTGTGAATTGTGCTATAGCAGCCTGAGTCAAGGGGGTAGAACTCCATGATGGCTGAGAATCCGTGGTGAAAGACGTGAAGTCTAACGCTGGAATGGTTGCGGGCGAAGGTAAACTCGTGTCGCTGTGCGCTACGAGAGGTCTATCGCAATCTCCGAAGAGATGCTGTAAAGGTGGTTGAGTGGAGGGGGTTTGGTTGTTCAACGAGTTTCGTGAAGAAACTATCTTGCTGGTTAGCGAGATAGTAGGGCTACAAGAGCAGCGATGGCAAAATCAAAAGGACTCCATACTTTGAAGTCCAGAATATTTTGTTGTAAGAATGGTGGTGGGTGGAGGAAGAAGAAATTCAGGCATATTCGGAAGGCACGAGGTTCTTGTATCCGGTACTGTAAATCCATTCTTGGCACCTCAGAAATTAGCGTGGTGCACTTTCAGATATGAGTCACAGGGCGCCCTCCTCCCTCTCCACAATGTGTGTCCCTAGCACATTAGCGGCCTGTCAATTCATTTCCGCTTCAGATCATCTTTATTGTGCACGCATTTCTGAGGTTCACTTCTACACCCTTGCCATATGCTAACACAGTCAACTGTTTGTATTTGATTGCAACCAATTCCTACTTGGAGGAAGTCTCGATAATCGGAAGTGTATGCCATAGCAAAATCACATTTCCCAGCGAGGCAGACTCGTTATTTCCACCCGCCGAGGGGCAGCAGAAGCCAATGCGAATACGGCAAGGTGAAATGGTGCTTGTAACGCTCTACTAATCTATATCAAGTATAGCATCATGTAGTTTCATTCACGGTTCCCCACGGCAGGATCAAGTTCAGCTGCGGTTCGCAACCAGGTCCAGTACTCCAATGACTGCGCCATGTTCCGTGCATGAAGCTTGCTGCACGTTCTGATCAACAACAAAACCTGATGTCGACATCATGATAGATTTCATTGAGAATCATGATCTGGACACTGTAGCGGATCTTAATTGATGGCAGCGAAGTCAGTGTGAACAGATTACTGGAAGCGCAACGAGAAATTGGAGTCAGAAGGCGTGATCGTCTGTAATTCCACTGACATTTTGTGCCAAGCAGCCAATCACAGTCCATTCCAGCGTCGCATGTAACTTGTAAGCATCGGAAAATGCAGTTCCCGAAGAATGTTTCCTCGTTTCAAGAACGTGCCTCTTGGCCTGAGGTACAGTAAAGCTGCACATGCCAATGCTCGTTGTCTATAGTATCGCACGCGCTCTTCCAACCCATTGCCTTGTCAATATTTTGCCTAGAGTCTGGCTGCCGGTCGTTTGTCGCTGGCAGATGACCTTATGACGATGATATCGAAAACACGACAACGAGCGATATACTACTTCCCTAGTTCTAGAATTTCGCGTCCTCTCAGGAAAACACGTTGGAACTCGACAAATGGCAGCTCGATCGCTTCGGCTAACATGCACTGTGACGCCGCTGGGTCTGCCAATGCCTCTTTCGGGTGTGGACAACTTTTGTAAGCAGGAAGTAAGAACTTGTGTCCCATTGGTTCGTAGCTCATCCAAAGAGGAATTCCTACTTGTCCCTCCCCTGGGTCATGCGAATCGTCGGACGCTAATACTGCAGTTTACGGCATGCAACAAGCATCTTCTCCATGCACATGCACGTTTGAGTCACATTATCGAAGACCGGTTGCAATATCCAGAAATTGAGAGATTTGATTTCTAGGGAGCCCCAGGTCCCCAGCAGGACATCGACATCATGTCGATTGTACTATTCGGTAGGACTAAGCTAGAAACATTGCAGCGCGTGTCAGCCAAACAAAACACTAGCAACCAGTGTATCTTGGCCTTGCATCTGCCTCGTGAACGCAGCCCTTTTTATTATTCTATCCATAGTGATACAAACACCGCTCGTTTTGTAAATACGTGTCATAGCATCGCAAGCATCACCCCAACAGCCATGGGCGCATACACAGTCATGAAATCTGGCGCTGCTTTCGAGACAGCTCCTCAGGCACAAGTCGTCTTACCAGGAACATAACATCCTTCCACTCTCCCATGGCAGCCTCCTAAGCACCGGTACTAGTACCCCCCGTAAGCGCCGCGGTAGTTAATTCTGCTCCCGCGTCTGCCCAAAAAGGCAGTTTCTGGATCTTTTCGAATAGATCATCCTCTGTGGCCAAACCATTTTGTGGCGCTGTCTCCGTCTCGTGTCCAGAACCTGAGCCATTGCTCTTGTTCACAATACCGAGTGCAGCTTCGTACTCGGCCCTGAGTATTCTATCGAGCAGATCCTCAACAACGCCCCATTCCTCCTTCCTTACGACATCCCCAATCTCGCTCTCTCTGATAAGTGTTGTCGGTCGTGTAATCGGATTGCCTCGCAAGTCATCGGTTCTTGCTCTCGTCTCGCTAAGCTCCTTCACCAGGCTACTACCCTCCTCCGTCGCCCACCGGACCTGTCTGCGTAGGATTCGGAAGTATTGTGAGGGAGGAAGGTTTCGTTCGTACTCGTCCATATCTGCATAAATCTCTGGCGGATAGTACGATGGATCGATAGGAATCTTGAAGGGGACACTGTCTATATCGATAGCGTGTGTCAGGTCGGGATCGGAAGATTCTGTGGCATCCAATTTCACTGGTCTCACTGAATTGATTGTGCCGATTGCGGTCGCAGTAGTGGGTAGTGGTGGAAGACCACCTTCGACTTTCGGTTCTACTGGTTCCGCACCGCCATTTAGTGTGGATTTGTTGCCTTTGAAGGTGAGTTTCAGCTTTCGACCTAGCAGGCTTGCGCCGTTGCTGCCATTGCCATTGTTGCCATTTGTGGATATAGTTTGTGATATGCCGCCTGTATGACCCCGTGGGACAGGATCAGAGGGTCGTAAAGCTTCAGTCTCATGAACAGTACGCATGTGTTTAGCCAACGCATCCGATCTTGTAAAACTGCGGTCGCATTCAGGCACCTGGCACATGAATGGCTTCTCTTTCGTGTGGCTTCGCATATGCGCTTTCAGGGCGTACGCAGAGGTATGTGGCATAGACTTGCGTGTGCAACCTTCCCACTCGCAGAAGTATTTCTTTTGGCGCGGCGGAATGTGTGCATCGTTGATATGTTGCACTAGATTGTCCATGTTACCTTGTTCGGGCTCGGGACAACCAGTCCATTGGCAGCGGGTAACCTGAGTGTAGTCTGCGCTTTCTGGATCGTTGGGATTCGCTTGTGCTGCAGCGTAGGCAGTGCTAAGGGGGTGAGTAGGGCCCAGATTGGCATGAGAAGGGGAAGTTGGCACTGAACCAGAGGTGTCACTCGATATTGAGCCTGACGGAGAGCCAGGGATGGCGAGGATTGCAGAACGAGGTGTTGCGCCCTCATAGTCTGATGGGCCAATCTTCCGTCTCTTTGCAGGCCTGGCGCCCGGATTCCGAGGGGTGGATGTAGAGGGCGTTGCTGACGCATCTGATTCATCGGACATGTCTGAAGCATTGGATCGCGACCGTGATCTGTGGAATTTGTCTTCGGTAAAGGTGTCAGAACCAATATCGCTCAAGGGCGATTCAGATCGCGACTCGGTGTCAGCCATGGTGAAGGTGGCGGAGGAGCTGTCAAAGTGAAGTGAATGCAAGCTCACGATGAGCCAGAGAGCGTCACGCAAGTTCCGGAGGAAGATTGCTGCAAATTTGCGAATGTTGAATGTATTTCTCTGGAATTGACAACATAACTAACAATGAACGGTCGGTACAGCTGCCCAAAGTGGACGGTAAACGGTAATCACGCTAAGAACAGGATGATTTTGGGTATACAATTCCTACTCAGTGCTTATGAGCAAATTCACTCCATCAATTACGACCATGCCTCTATTTTCTATCTCGCAAAACACATTCCCGTCACACATCGATGCCGGCTACAACTTGCTAGGAGATTTATCAAAGATACCCTTGGCCGGCTTCCACTCGAAATGATGCTCACCAGTCTGTGGCTTGCCAGGTGGTCCGTCCTTCAAGTCGAACATGTGAGCTCCGAAATAGTCAAGCTCGGCCTCCATGAACTGTGTTGGCAACTCGATCGAGCTGGAATATTTGTAGAACTCCCAACTCTGGCTAATTGATGGGATATACATGTCAGCCTCGATACTCTTCAGAACCACGTTCTTCAGCGCTGGAGCGTGCTTTGACAATTCACCACCAACTTCTTTGTTGGACAAGATATCATCGTCGTCGTGGTCGTTTCGTTGATACATCCGCTGAAGCAGGTCAATGATGTGGTCGGCTTGAATGATGCAGCCACCGCGCCAGATTTGCAAGATGTTGCCATAGTCGAGCTTCCATCCCTTCTTCTGATCCATCTTCTTGACGATGTGCATGCCTTGAGCAAAGCACATCAAGAAGCAGATGTATGTTGACATTTGCAGATCCTTGATGAATTTATCCTTGTCATCGACCTTGATTGGTTGTGGTTTGACACCGCCTCCAAATGACTTCTGAATGGAGATCCTTCGAGCAGCGTCTGCCGAACCGCACCGGAACAGGTGAGCTGAGAGGATTGAGGCAGCAGGTACATGATGTGCAACGGCCTGCTCGCAGGTCCAGTATCCTGTTCCTTCACTCTCGTCTACATCTTGTACCACCTTGTCTCTAACATGAGCCAGTACATATTCACCCTTGTCATCCTTGGTTCGACATATATCAACACCAATACTAACGAGGAAACAGTTGTGCAAAGGTCCCTCTTTGTTCCATGATTCGAAGATGTCAGCAACTTCCTCATAGCTCAACTGCAGCCCAGTAGTTAAGATGTACCAGACCTCGGCGATGACCGACATCATACCTTGCTCGATGCCGTTGTGCACCATCTTGAAATAATGACCACTGCCACCAGGTCCGACAGGTTCCACACAAGGTCGACCATTACCGTCCTTTGCAGCAATCTGTTTCAAGAACGGCATAACCGCCTTCAATCCCTCCTCGCTGCCTCCAGGTGAACAGGATGGACCACTTCGAGCACTCTGGTAGCCTCCTGAAACACCACATCCAATATAGTGGATACCTTTCGGGTCAAGTCGCTTCTGCCTCTTCTCCGTGTTCTCCCAGAGCTCGTTCGAACAGTCAATAATCACATCTCCTTTCTTCAGGTACGGCTCCAGACCGTCAACTGTCTTATCACCTACGCTACCGTGTGGGATACTGAAGACGAAGTATTTTGGCGCATCGCCATCGGAGAGGCTTTCACAAAGCTCTTTGTAGTCCTTCTGATGGATGATCTTCTCATCTGCTTTAATCTTCTTGGCTTCTTCTTGTAGTTCTTTGACATGTTCTTCGCCTGAAGTCTTCCGTCAACGGAAGCACACCACTCAGAACAAAGACTTACTCGGGTCATAGAAATGTACTTCTGTTCCATTCTCAGCGTAGAGGAGACTCATCATCGAGCCCATACTACCCACCCCGATCATTCCAAGCTACAGAATTTGAGTACGTTCTCATCGGATTTGAGCCCGAATCATCCATCCCTTACCTTCTTGATTGCGACTTCCTTCGATGCCTCCTGCATCTTCTGATGCGTCTTCTCTTCTTTTTCTGGCATTTTGATTGGTCAACGCCTCTAGGCCTGGCGTGTTGATTTGGGACTTTTGGTAATCGCTTGACCTCGGAGGTTAAACTGTAGCTTGGCAGATGCAATGGACAGACTCTGGATCTTCCTGTCCAATATATAGTTTGACATCAGTGTAGATTCCGATTCCACGTTGATACCGGAAATGCCATTTTGATCCTGACGAATCGTGACATCAGCCGGCCGCGCCTGACGAAGTATGCAGAACAGACCCCGATTATGATGACAATCTGAACGGGACATGAACCGTCGAGTCCGGAGAGTACCTGTGATTACACATCTGCAACCTTGGTCGAGACAATACTAGCAGTGGAATTTAGGTAGCTGCTAATACCGGCCACATAACGACCAGACTAAACTTGACAACACCACGGATAAACTCATATCAGGTATCAGGTATCAGCCTCATCATGTCGCCAACATACAAAGGCAAAACTATCCCAACAAGCTATGCGACCTGCAGTATAGGTCACAAACCTGAACATGATCTCCCATCCAAACTCGAAGCCATCTCCTCCGCCGGCTTTGATGCCATAGAACTCTCCATGCCCGACATTCTCTCTTACGCCAAGAAGCTCAATGGCAAGGAACCAGATCCCAAGGACTTTGACACTCTTGTTGAAGTAGGTACGGAGATTCGAAAGCTGACGCAGAAGCATAACCTGAAGATCCTCATGCTCCAGCCATTCGCGAACTTTGAGGGATGGATCAAGGGCAAGCAGGATGAGCAGAGGAATGACGCATGGGAGAGAGCAAGAGGGTGGACGAGAATCATGGAGGCGGTAGGGACAGATATGTTGCAGGTAAGTCCCCCTCGTCCTTCCTCCACCGTTGCTGGTTAGTATCGAAGACCGTGCTCTACTGACACTAAAAAGGTCGGCTCCTCCGACGCCCCCGGCATATCAACATCCTTCCAAGACAGCGCCAATGACCTCGCCGAGCTCGCCGACGAGCTAGCAAAGAAGAACTTCCGCATCGCCTACGAAAACTGGTGCTGGTCCACCCACGCCCCAACCTGGAAAGACGTCTACCAAATCATCACCCTCGCCAACCGACCCAATCTCGGTCTCTGTCTCGACACCTTCCAATCAGCCGGCTACGAATACGGCGACCCCCGCACAACCTCCGGACTACGCGAGGATCTCAACGACGCCACAGCTGTCAACAAAGCATGGCAAGCAAGCCTCCAGGAACTAACCCAGACTGTTCCGCCAGAGAAAATCTTCCTATTACAGATCAGCGACGCATATAAAATGACTCCACCGCTGAAAGACGAGACGGACGAAGAAGGCTTGAGGCCACGAGGTCAGTGGAGTCATGATTACAGACCTCTACCATATGATGGCGGGTATCTACCGACTGTGGATTTCTTGAAGGCGACGTTAGGGACTGGGTTTAGAGGGTGGTTGAGCGTTGAAGTTTTTGATGGGAAGGGCCCGGAAAAGTATGATGGGATGAAGCCTTTTGCGGATAAGGCTATGAAGAGTATAGAGAAGATGTTACAGGAGGCGGAAGGTTAATCGGTTAATTGATGCCGCTACAAGGCACCCTGATGCCACGCTAGAGTAAAACCAAGTCATTGCCAATGGTTTTGCAATGTTTCCTGAACAGGACTGGTCCTCCTCTCATCTCTCTTACTTCCTTTCTCTTGCCCAACCACATTGACTGTGGGCCATGATTATGTCTCTGCCCAATAGCGGATCTATTCAAACCCCTAATCAACCTCGTCACCTGGATGGTACCAGCTCCTAATGCCCTTCTTAATTCCATCACAACTCATCAGCTAGCATCACACTTCTTTGAGCAAGCATCGCCAAAATGCCATGGTACTGAATATTTATACGATTCCGTTTGCCAGCTTAGCCTAACGACGATGGGTGCTGTTTGCATGCGCAAAGGTAGAAGTCCACGCTTGCTCGACAGATGCTCAGACATCATGCTCAGGAAAATTAACTAACCACATTTCAAAAAAGTCCAGCCTCTAGCTAGCCACAAAAACTCTACCCACTATTAGTCCCTCGAATCTAAACCAAGCAACCAAACACTCCCACACAACTAAACGGCCCCGCCACTCCCCTCCCTCTCCCAAAATCCCCCCTCATCCCTGTCTTACATCAATATCCTCCACCCTCCCCCCAAACCCTCCAATTCCTCGTCTAACCCATCCGAAATGCGTAAAACACCACCAAATTGAGCCGTGATGGCTGCTGCAGTCAGTTCGAATGGCAGCACGGTGCACCGTCCTATTGCGTATTGCCAGCGTTTTGCCATTCCGAGGCTGTCGTTGACAAATTGGCAGATGGATTCCGAAAAGCCTGATAAGATTCATCATGTAAGCCAAGTTCTCGCTTGAGAATAGGCGAAGATCACACAGGACGATTAACAGCGAGGTTTTGGGCAAGCAAACAAGCAGTCATGAAAAGAGACAATCCAAGAACGATGCAATGCTTACCTCCATTCACGGGGTATAGGATTGTCATCTCACCTAAACCCTGCATGGTGCAGACCAATATAGCACCAATCACCAGAAGACCGAGGACCAGATTAGCAGGACCGCTGGCATGGAAGGCGTAATAACAGAAGTCAATGTCCATAACGGAATAGCACGAAATTACGAACTCACTCCAGAGCCAACGAACAGCCCAGCACCAATGGATCTGCCCACAGCAATCAATTGAGCATGGCGGGAGTTCAGGTACTTGTGTAATTGACCGGTGCTCGCTGGTTCAGCAGTAGTAGGGGCCTCGGAGGTTGCTTCAGAGGCCGTCCGGGCAACCACTACGATCTTCATCGATGTCAATCGACATCTTTGCGGTTGCGCTGAGATAGAAAGTGTAGTCCAATGTTCCCACAGTCCTTGTTTGCTTGTTCAATCCGCACTCTAGCTCGCCGACCATGGCGTCTGAAAACTGTAACACGTTGATATGGAATGAAAAGATGAGGGAGAAACGAAGGAAGATGAAGGAGAAATCAATTAGGTTTATGAGGAATAGAAAGTATAAGCGCCATGGTTGTCATGAACCAGTTTAGCTTCTGAAGTAGCTGTATGTTTCAAGGAGGAGAGGCATATCTCTGGCTAGCCGTGTTGAAGTGCTTCTAGAGTTATGGTACAATGGTTGGAGGTGTGGATTCGAGGAACTGAAACACGCTCATCTGGTAGCCTTCTGTTACCCGACCTTGATGACGTTTGGCACGTTAGATATTCAAGCTGGCAAGCAGCAGAGGTGTGGGAGCCAGGGTTCGTACTTGTGTGCCCTGGTCTTAGTGGTCCTCGACAAAAGCTTTTCACTGTACCTGAGAATGTAACAGAGGAGAGCTAGACTGCCACTACCGGTATCAAGGCGACAACAATTTGCCCAGAAGTTAGTACTTTGCCCAGATTTCACCGCTAGCTATGGACAGACATTCTTTCCAACCCAATGAGAGGAGGCTGTCGGAGTATGTCACGATATCAGTCTGTCAAGAAGTTCCAACATGGAGGGATTCACACGCAGACCCCGCACATACTTCTGGTGTAGGCAAGGTAGGCTAGGAGGAAGTTTTTGATGCACGTGTATTGCTGAAGATCTTATGACCTGCGATGATTAACTTACTCGGCCAGGCGAGAATTGTTCTGCGCAGCGGCAGAGAGGTTTGTCGTTAGTGTAAGCTAATGATCTGCGCTCACTGACCGTTGCTTCACGAAGAAAATCCGTTGCTGCACCTGGTTGGTCGAAACTTATGCTTGTCCTGGGAATGCATTTACTTCAATGCCGCAGCCACAAGAGACATGTAGATTCCCCAGAGAACTCCCACAGAACTCAAGAACACGATGCGTTTCTCCACAGGAATAAAAGCAAAATTGATGATGGAAGCAATAGGCCAGATCTTGTAACTATCCACAATGATAGGAATCGTCTCCTGTGGTATGTCAGCCATGGAAACACTCTGCGCATTACGATCTCTCATCTTGCATGTAGAACACATGGATAACCTCAAAATCGAAAACGCAGCGCTGAAACTGACCGTTCTGATATTCTTCAATATCTGTGCGCTCGTCTGGCTCTTGAGTAAACCCATTAATATGAGAAAGGCTAATGTGTTGAACAATGCGCCCATGGTAATACAGTCAATGAACCATTTCACCAGAGTGTTCTTAATGTTGAGCTTTCGCTTTGGCGTTGTCTGCAGCATCTCTTCATCATCTTTTGAGTCTGTCCGCGTCAGGGGTAAATGTGGACTTGAATCGCGTTCGTAAGCAGGGAACATGCGCTCGAGCAACTGCTGCCACTTGAAGTTCGGCGGAGCAGTCAACAAAGCCAGTACAACAAATCGGAGGAAATCGTAGACGTCAAATGAGAACGGAATCTACTCAGCATCAGTGGTCTGTGCACAATAACATTAGCTGCCATTGAAACCGACCTTATCTTGATATGACTTTGTTACTTGTGCCAACACATTGGAGAGAGAAGACAGTGTGGCGGCCTGAAGAGAGGCTGTCACAATTGCTGAGGGCATCCTGTTGCGACACTTTACACGATTGCCTGAAAGACAAAGGGTAGAACGTCCAACAAGGTACCCCAATAGTATAAAGTAATATGGTCAGTCAATGATCCAAGAACCGAGTGCTTTTGACTTTCAGGAAACGCGTAACATGACGCGTATAAAAATGAATTCCGTCGTACGAGCTATAATCGTATTCTTGATAGTGTCACCGCTACAGACACGCAGTACAGTACAGTATATCCCACGACTCTACAGCGCCCTTGATCGCATCTACATCCACGGAACATTCATAAAGAACAAAGTATGATCTACAAGGTGGGAGTTAAAACCTACAACGAGCCTCGACGTCCCAGGTAGAACATAAGACAGGGATACTGCAGCTGCGAATATTGTGGTATGATCGGAAAATCCTCGAGACCATGTGGCATGCTTGTACCCCATCGTGCGGCAGTGAGGATAAGAGTAAGGACTTGTAATACATGGTGCATGAATATCTGTATATCAGTCTATCCAAGTAATTTTGTCATTGATAAAAATCCCCGCCAGGGCTTGTCGTCTCAACACAACATATGCAGTCGTAACTTTTCACCATCTGAACTTAATCATGATAACTTGAACTTAGCAAAACACATAATGCCTGCTCTAAGGTCTAGAAAGCGTTCAAGAATCAGAGCTACCTACGTCGGTGCACCACCAGAAATACCGATGGTCTCGCCGTTGACCCAGTAAGAATCACTGCTGGCCAAGAAGCAGACAACTCGAGCAACATCAACTGGCTCGGCGACACGACCAAGAGGAGTAATGGAGGCGAGGCCTTTTTCCATCTGATCGACACCTGTGTAATTGTTAGCTTGCCTGAACTCGCAATGTCGGGGTGGACGAGGGATAGTGGCTTACCCATATCAGCTCGACCGCCGGGAGCATATCGCCAAGCAGCATGAGAAAACATGTCAGACTTCACTCCACCAGGAGCAATAGCGTTCACTCGGATGTGCTTGTCACCCATGTCGGTGCTAAGCGTTCGAACGAAGGCTTTGATGGCGTTCTTGCTACCAGCGTACAACGAGTGATCCTTTGGTCGTCGAGTACCGGCAGCAATGCTGCTCATCAGAATAACGCTACCTTCCATCTCGAGGTGCTTATACGCTTGCTGAGCAACGAAAAATTGCGATCTTGTGTTGGTGTTAAACACGTCATCGTAGATCTCAGGAGTAACGTCGAGGAGAGGAGTGAAGTCCTCCTTGCCTGAGTTGGACATGACAATGTCGAGACGACCGAAGGCTTTCTTGCCCTCCTCGAAGAGTTTGACAATGTCAGGGATCTTAGTAACATCAGCCTGAATGGCGACGGCGTCGGAGCCGAGGGATTTGATTTCTTGAACAACGGCGTTCGCTTCGTTGGTGGATTTGCGGTAGTTGATGACGACCTTGGCGCCTCGTTTGGCGAACTCAATGGCTATGCCTTTGCCGATACCACGACCAGCGCCAGTGACGAGGGCGACCTTACCCTGGAGGGAAGCTGTTTCGGCCATGCTGTTGGAGTGCAAAGATTAGTTTGATTCTCAAGGATTCAACGATATAGACAAGGCAAATGAAGGCTGAGTGGGGAAGAACGTGCTTGGGAGTTCCAGTTACGGTATCAACCCTTTTTCTCTTCCTGTCAGCGAGATCAACGGACATGATTGATTCTCCTACAGTCTCGTGCCTTAATTTAGTGAGGGGTGCGTGCCAGATCGTGGAATTCAATTGTACAAAAGAGAGAGAGGCTTACCTGAGACTTTTTTGATTAATGACAAACTACTAACGGACGAAGTTTGGGTCTCAGGCAAGATGTTGAGCAGTGGTCAACAGACCGACATTTTTATTTGTATAACAGTGCCCCTCCTCCTGATTCCTTGGCAGGTACTCCGTGTGCTAGTCCGGAGATCGGACAGTCAGTTCTCCAAATAGAAGCCAAAAGGATCGCGGGATCCGACCCTAGACGTCCCGAAAATGAGGTTTAGCGCCGGGACCATGTCCATGCTTGTTGCAGAGGACACAGTTGTACAAGTCCGGCAATACATCCTTGTCGATACAGTATATCTGTAGCTAGTGTAACAATAGATGGAGCACAAGACAGCCACAAATTGAGCTGACATAACGTGTTTACGACATCCCACTTAGCAAAGCCAACTGAAATGTGCTGAGCGACTGGTTACCATATGAAACATGGACCATAGTTACTGCTTGCAGCTAGGGCAGAATCTGCTTGAAAGCCATACCTCAATTCTATGAGAGCAGTACGCCATCCCTGCAGTACCTCAAGGTCGATATCGCAGTGAATGCCTAGATAAGGTGCTGAAGAACCACTCAGGACCTAGCAGAATTGCCTTTATCTGAATCACCAACTCCTTGTTCGTCTCTCGGCATAAACACAGTAATTGCTGAGCCCGATACATGCAACGCTCGTGAAGCTGCATTGCAAGGTAACATAGGGTATGGCAATCAGTCGGCTTGATACTACGTGTATGTATAGCGTTCAAGGAGGACGACTATCGGCAGACAATTGTTTGTATACTTTGACTAGGATTTTCAAAACGTCGAAAGTGTTCAATCTGAAACCGCGACATGGCGTAAGTCGTTTCCCACTTCTGGTGATTGTGCGGTGCTGTAGTCATATCGAGCGCATTGAGAGCACTGCTGCTGTAAATTGTAAAGGTGGCGACGTACAGCAGTTTGTAATTTGGATTGTGCTCTGCGGCATGCCAGACCAAGGATCTATGCCATTGAAGAAAACCACGTAGTAAGGTCTCCGTCCGCTTTCTTTCATGTTACAGTCAACGTAAAAAGATTGCAAAGCTTGAAGTGCCGGAGGCGTTAAGTAGCTCGCCTCTCCTGATATAGTTCGACATGCACAGGTAATACTCGATTGCTGCTAGAGTTGTGTATATGGATTGACAGAATT
>Ga0181467_100479_pt1 | contig 17704 bp, 15 predicted proteins | sample InSIn5gowninarea_2_FD_119079 | JGI IMG/M metagenome (GOLD analysis project Ga0181467, IMG submission 119079) | Clean room microbial communities from NASA Spacecraft Assembly Facility at Jet Propulsion Laboratory, Pasadena, California, USA -... ... | reverse complement strand
TTCACCTTGTTTGAAACCGAGCCAACTGGGCATGGAGACAATGAAGCTGCGAGAAGGTTTGCAACACAAAGAATTCATATACACAGCAAAGCGGGCGCCGTAGGTCTGATGCTAAGGCGACAAGAAGCTAACGGTGTGGTTGTGCTTGTGTCACCTCATTGTCAACCAGGCCTCGAGGTAGACGAACCGCCACTATCCCTGCTGTGGGCGGTCAGAAAGTCGCCTGCCACGCAGAACGCCATTGATGTCGCACAATTAGGACATAGTCTAATCGCAGCTTACTACCAGAGTCTTCGAGATGAGAACTTTCCGGAGGAGAATATTCAACGTGCTGAACAAATTGTAGCTGAGCGATACAGAGACAGCGAATACGTTTCAGTGCCATTGAGCGAGATAGTCATACCTAGACACATATCGGCACCCACAAACATGGGACCATCATTTGATTAACCGATCACAAATGCAAAGGACTTTCGATATCTGGATAAGCAAATAAAAGCCAATTATCTAGCGGCACTGCTTTTGGCCTCATGAGCCCTGAATGCCAGTCCCCATTGGCCGTGGTGGATGTAACGGCCCGCTGGCTAAAAGTGACGTTGGAGGCCTGGTGTCGCGTGCCACAGTCAAACTCTGCGATAAGGAAAGAGCCCGCTGTCAAATATTAGCTGTTTTCTCTGTTGTCGCACCGACAGCGTTATCATAAAATGGGCTGCTACTAAGAAAACGACGCTCGAAGCGTCGAAAAGAGCTTGCTGTTGATTTTTGTTATAGTTGAAAGTTCTTAGCACAAATTGCGCCGAGCTTTGACCCCGCAAGCGCGTACCGTCAAAGCGCTGTACCGTCACAATGACCACACCAACTGATTTCGAGGAGGAACTCCTCCCAGGTACCAGACGACTTTACGACGAAAATGGCAAACCATTGCGTGGTGATGAAAACCTCGAAAAGCACGGCGACATTGTTTTGATCCCACAACCGACGGACTCGCCCAATGACCCACTGAACTGGTCTTGGCTGCACAAAGCATGGCACTCGTCGCTTGTCCTCTTCATCGTTGCCCTCACCGCTGCAACCTCAAATGATGCTGGTTCCGCCTCCGACGGTGTCAATACGGAGTATGGTATCAGCTACGACGTTTTCAATACAGGCGCCGGTGTGCTTTTCATTGCCATTGGGTATTGGACTCTGCTTGGATCACCAGCTGTCTATCTGTACGGCCGACGCAATGTGTACCTGGTGTGTATGAGCTGGGGTGTCATGGGCAGTATCTGGTTTGGTCGTGTTCGAAATGCCAGCGACACTGTTTGGAGCCAGCTATTCGTTGGCGCCTCCGAATCATGTGCCGAAGCCGTTGTACAATTGAGTTTGCTAGACATCTGGTTTGAACATCAGAACGGCACAGTCCTTGGTCTGTATACGCTTGCGACTGCCGTTGGGACATATCTCGGTCCATTGGTCGCGTCATATATCGCCGATAGCTCATTGGGATGGCGATGGATTGGTTACCTTGGTGCCATCATCTCTGGCGCGATTTTCATCGTGGTCTTCTTCGGCTTAGAAGAAACAACCTTCAATCGCGACCGCTATATCCTCCACCGCGGCGATCAATATCTATCAGATGGCGTCAAATTGCCAGAAAAGACAATCGAACACAACACACCCTCCGGCTCAGCCCTCAACGAGAACACAATCATCAATAACGAAATACCCCCATCAACACCCAGTGACCTCGAACAGGGCAGGAACACCCCATCATTCCCCCAAGCAACCAACCCAGACCAAAACTCTCACCGCCTCTCCCAATCCTACTCCACCAAAAAGACCTACCTCCAACGCATCCGCATAATCACGCCCGCCCCTAACCTCCGCGGTTGGGGCCTAAAACAATACATCCACCGCCTCTGGCATACAATGCGCGTCTTCACCTTCCCAGCAGTCTGGTACGCCGGTCTCCAATGGGGCATGCAAAACGTTTGTCTGACCTTCTACCTCACGGTCGAAGAAGACAACTGGTACGACACGCCGTGGAACTACTCCGACGCCGCGGTGGGCAATATGAACATCCCTTGCTTGATCAGGGCTGTCATAGGCTGTTTCTACGGCGGGTATTGTTCAGATCGGTTTATGATGGCCATGACGAAGCGCAACGGTGGTGTGCAGGAGGCGGAGTATAGGCTCTGGCTTATGTTTTTGTGTGCGGCTGTGTTCCCGACGGGCATGTGGTTGTTTGGCATTGGGTCGGCGAGGGGATGGAGTTGGCCTGCGCCATATGTAGGGTTGGGGTTTATTGGGTTTGGGTATGGATGCGCGGGTGATTTGAGTATTACGTATTTGGCGGATAGTTATCCGGATATGGTGCTTGAGGGGATGGTGGGCGTTGCGGTGGTGAATAATACGCTTGCCATGGTATTTACATTTGTGGCGAGTTTTTGGATTGATTCGAGTTTGCAGAATTCGTTTGTTGAGGTTGGGGTTATTAGTTTTGTGGTGTTGATGTTGACGGTGCCGATGTTGGTTTGGGGGAAGAGGGCTAGGAGGTGGACACGGGAGAGATATTTGAAGTTTTTGGAGATCAGAGATGGCTTTGGAAAGTAATTGTGGAAAAACGGAAATTTAGGACTGAACGTTCTTCGTTATAGTCGCTTAGTTGACGTTTTTCGATCTTGGTCAAAATATACAATATCATCGAAGCTGATGAAATTCACCAATTGACCTGCATTATTTCGAGGTACAATCTAACCTCTTCGAGCACAATTTGCACTCTGGCGTGCCGCCAGACCAACGACTTGAAGTAGTGTTGAAGCTGATGTTGTACATCATCACGTTAAGTTTGCCATCACTCTGATGCCCTCCACAGATGTCAACAACAAAAAATCACCGTCCAACTACTTCGTCGGATTGATATGGTAGTGAGCTCTTCTGCTTCAACACCAGCCAATTTTCTACCCAGAGTGGATGAACCGCGTCCACATGCAGCTCAAGACAGGTATTGGCAGTAAGCCCCGCACTAATTCCCTTGGAAATCCTCCTGAATTGCTTCCCATCATCACAAAGCAAGCACTCGTATCGTTGATTTTTTCGTGGGTTGACCTCCTGATACGGCAGTACAACTTTCAAGGTCTCCCAGTCTTTGGCGGACTCTGGGTGTTCTGTGTTGATGTGATACTCCAGACTGGAGGATTGATTTCTCTTGCCCTTCCATTTGAGGCGATTGAATGGAATATGATCAGGGCATAGTTTGCATCCATAGCGAGGATCTGTGCGGACTTTCTTGGTGGTGGTGCCATCCGTAGGAGTAGTAGTTTGGTCTTCTTGGTCTGCCATCTGACGCACAAATGTCAGACAAATCAAAGATAATCAATACTCGTCACGTACCTTCCTCTGTCACTTTATGAGTTGTCAAGGGTACTCCAGTTGTCTTGTCCTGATCCTGGATCGGTTCGGATTTTTTGGGTTTGTGATTGTGACAATCGATTGAGAAGTCCGAGCGCAGGCAAACCCGCGTTGTATACATATACCCGTTGACAGTGACCATTGCAAACGGACGGACGGCCGATGTTTAACCGTGAAGGTTGATTCTCATACGTGCAGAACTAACCCTGCACTCTGAAAGTTCTACCACTAGCTGTCTTCCTCTCCTTTTCCTCATTCTCTGGTCTAGCTCTATTGAGTACTTGGAGAAAGTCGGCAGTCCTTCTTCTCATTCTAGAGTGGATGTACGCTTTACTTGCTTTGATGTGATAATGGAAATAGTCTCTGAAGGTTTGAATGTGAGAGATGTTCGCCTCTCGTCTCTGAGGGGTGAGATGGCGCGGAAACAGGACTATAGTTCTGTCAGTAAGGCAAACGCACGAATGTATGGAAAAGACGTGACGAGATGTAGGACTTACCGAAAGTGATGAAGCCAACCTCGCCCTTCTCACCAGTCTTCCCAACACCCTTTAAACCTTGCAGTTCCAGTGGGGCATCACTTCTAAACAACACTTGTGGGGCGTTCTGAATGGCTCTTCGTCTGGCATCGACAAATTCCTGCAAGAACACCTTTCCAAAAATCCTATCCGTCTCATCTCTGAAAATTGTGCTAAATATAACAGTGACTCTGTCGAAGCTGGCCTTAATGTAGATGGCCTCCTCATCACGATAGTGGATAGACATGACTTCTCCACCCTCTTTGATACCTTGAGGGGCCGATTCAGAGGTGTACTTAGCAGCTTCAGCTGATAATGAACCAAACTCGTCAAACGCCCTCTCAAATGGAGCAGCCATGACATTTCGCTTCAGCAAGGCAACTCGCCCAACAAGCTCTTGTCTTTCTTCTGGCGTGGCAGGCAGATTTTCGAGGTCGATCAAGATGGAGAAATCGTATCCAGGCTCCGGGTTTGTGATGTATCTTCCATATTCTCGTTCCAGCACTTGCTCAGCACCGTAGCTGACAAGCTCTTTGTAACATTTTATAGACAATGAGACAAGAACTTGGGTCTTCGCGGTCGGGGTTGAGATGTGGAAAGTCACTCCATCGAAATCTGAAACCACCTGATCAATGTTGGCTGGTGGGGTGGCTCCGGAGAACTTCTCAGCGAGGATTGACTGTAGCAGTGTGTTCTGATAATCGAGGAGCAACATCTTGCTGTCAGGATGGGACACTGTTGATGATCTGACTGCTGCAGCAGAGAGTGGTGTAGAGAGGTAAGATTGGAGGAACACTGTACCTTGCAGAAGAACGTGGTGCACAACAGGAAGCGACACGTCAGGTGTGGGGATAATACGGCAAACAGTTTGCTAAGTTTGCTACCAAAAAGTGGAAAAGTCGTTGCTGGATTGAACTTTTGCGCCGACGAGCATACCACAACATGGTCAGGTCATATCTGTGAGTCAACCCGTCCTGTCTAACACAATATTCGTAACTAATACAGCTAGAAAATTTGAGCAGGCAGGTTCTCTTGGACAAATCTGCTCGACCACTTCCAACTGTATATGGGACCCAAAAACAGATCAGGATACCTCAACTTCTCGTTCAAGTGGCGGAAGAGCGTTCGTGGGTGCCAATGAAGATGTGTTGATATGGGATATCAAAAGAGGTGAAGTCGAGGGCAGATGGCATGCTACGGAGAACAGAGCACAAGTCACAGTCATATCGAGAAGCCAGGCAGACCCAGATATTTTTGCCGTCGGTTACGATGATGGTAAGATCCGTCTTTGGGACTCGAGATTAGCGACGATACTGTCTACGTTCAATGGTCATCGATCAGCCATTACTCAGCTGGCGTTCGACCACACCGGAGGACGTTTGGCGAGTGGTTCGCGAGATACAGATATCATTCTATGGGATCTGGTAGAAGAAGTCGGCTTGTGCAAACTGCGAGGTCACAAAGACCAGATTACCTCCCTGAACTTCTTGTCAAGTGCGCCAGCCACAGAAGAAAATGGAAGTGTGCAGCTTTCGAGCACTAGCGAAGACAACTTTCTCCTCTCCACCAGCAAAGATGCTCTGATCAAGATCTGGGATTTGTCAACTCAACACTGCCTCGAAACACATGTTGCTCAAAACAACGGCGAATGCTGGGCACTGGGTCTGTCACCTGAGAAGGATGGTTGCATTACCGCAGGCAATGATGGCGAGATGAGAGCTTGGATTTTGGACAAGGAAGCATTACATCGTGTATCGAAAGAGCTCGGATCAGAAGAAAAGGTGCTCAAAGACCGAGGAACATTCTACAGACATGGCAAGGACAGAACTATCGCTGTCACCTTTCATCCCAAACGAGATCTAATAGCCTTCCATGGTTCGGAGAAGGCTGTAGAATTTTGGCGTATTCGGCCAGAGGAAGAGATCAGGAAATCCATCAATCGTAAGAGGAAGAGAAAAAGAGAGAAACTAGGCGACGATGCAGTAGACGACGATGAAGCGAAAGAAGTGGATATGGCCAATGTGCTGATTACAGAGGTCTTTGTACCATATGTCATCGTTAGAACTGGGGGCCGAGTACGGTCAATGGACTGGGCAGGTGGAAAGACTGGCAAATCTTTGTCGATATTGGTCGCTACCACCAACAACCAACTTGAGCTGTACGATGTCACTGCAAAAGAGAAGAAATCAAAAGAGCAGCCAGAATACAGCCGAGCTTTATCGGTCGATATGCCTGGACACAGATCAGATATCCGGTGTCTGACACTCAGCTCGGATGATCGAATGTTGGCTTCCGCCTCTCAAGGTAGTTTGAAGATCTGGAATACCCGAACAAGAAGCTGTCTACGAACTCTCGATTGTGGTTACGCCTTGTGTGCCGCATTCCTGCCAGGTGATAAGATTGTGGTCATTGGCACACGAGACGGCAAGCTCGAGATATTTGATATTGCCTCATCGAATTTGCTCGACACAATCGACGCTCATGAGAGAGACATCTGGTCCCTTCATGTCAACCCAGACGGTAGGTCCTTAGCAACTGGTTCAGCAGATAAGACTGCCAAATTCTGGGACCTAAAAGTCGTCCAGGAAGAAGTCCTCGGCACCAACCGTAAGGTCCCGAAGTTAACACTTGTACACACCCGCACCCTCAAGACAGCCGATGATATCCTTGCCGTCCGCTTCTCACCTGACAGCAAGTTTATTGCCCTTAGCACCCTCGACACGACAGTAAAGGTCTTTTATACAGATTCTCTTAAACTCTACCTTAGTCTATACGGCCACAAACTACCCGTCTTGAGCCTCGACATAAGTTACGACAGCAAACTCGTTGTGACCTCCTCCGCCGACAAAACAGTACGTGTCTGGGGTCTAGACTTCGGTGATTGTCACAAAACATTTTTCGCTCACAACGACAGTATCCTTACTGTTGGCTTCATCCCGAATAACAATGATGGAAATGGCCACCACTTCTTTTCTGCCTCCAAAGACCGAACAATCAAATACTATGATGCCGACAAGTTTGAGCAGATCCAAAAACTTGAAGGTCATCACGGCGAGATTTGGGCTCTGGCCATTGCGCATTCTGGCCAGTTCATTGTGACAGCATCGCATGACAAGTTGATTCGAACGTGGCAACAGACAGATGAGCAGATATTCCTGGAAGAAGAGCGGGAGAAGGAGCTTGAAGAGCTTTACGAAAATACCCTACTAACATCCCTCGAGCAGGATGAAAACGGAGGAGTTGATGAGAATGGCGTGGAGACAACCGATGCTACGAAACAATCTTCTCAGACTCTCATCGCTTCCGAGAAGATTACTGAAGCACTTATTCTAGGCATGGAAGACCTTGTCGTTGTAAACGAGTACAATGCCGGCGTGGCACGGGCTAAACGAAATAACACTAAACCGCCAGCTCCGCCAGCTCGCAACCCTGTATATCTGGCCAACAATAATATCTCCGCCACATCGTACCTACTGAGCATCCTCACCAAGCTCCCCCCACAACATCTTACAGACTCGCTACTGCTCCTGTCGTTCTCACAGCTACCTGCGCTGTTCACTTTCCTGACACTCTTCGCAGCGGAACAGCGAAACATTCCGCTCGTCTGCAGGATACTGAATTTCATGCTCAAAATCCACAACAAGCAGCTCGTTTCGTCGAAAATGATGAGGAAAGAGCTCGAACCGCTAAGAGCGATGCTAAGAGAAGGTATGGACAAAAGCAAGCGGGAAATGGGATTTAACCTTGCAGGGCTTAGGGTACTGGGACGGCGGATGGCGGATGAAGTTGAAGGTGTTGGATTTGTTGATGGCGAGGAAGAGAAAGAGGTTGCGGTCAAGGGAAAGAAGCGCAGTTTTATTAATGTCGCCTGAGAGTCGCAACTGGAGCGGCCATCATGAACGAGTATGCCTTCCTTACCACCGAGCAAGCGGATTCATACTGCCATATACAATGCCGTGAGATGAACAGTACGAAGGTACCTAGGTATGCTATGTTTTCATATTTAGACAACATATCTATTTGGGTAACACGCGCCTTACAACAGGTCTAACGCGATATGAGAATGGTAGTCACGACCCGGCACTTTCCTCGTTCGACTTGATCAAGTAGAAAGGTTAGCAGACTTCACTGTATGTCTACACTTCTAGTTGATCTTCTATCACTACGACTCCCGATTCATCATATTCCGGCACGGTTGGCATTGGCTGGTGCGACGGTGGTCCGTGCTGGGAACCCCGAAGCGTCATTCTAGAATGACCTGACTCTCAATGTTCACCACCGCTTTGCGTCTCTTGAGCTGGCTTACCAACAAGCGTCTTTGGGGATGAAGCTGACGAATTGCTAATTGCTACCCTCCTTCGATGCTATTAGATTTCTTACAACTGCCCTTCGAGAGGTTCTTGTCTACCATCCAACTCGGATGTTCAGGACGCGAATTGAACATCCCTTCGTCATACACATAAGATACCATGTGTCAGCGACAATCACCATGGTTTGACATTGTACTTGAGTACCAGAGCTCACCGTATTGGTTCAGGAGGGGCCATGCCAAACAACCTACAAGTTCAATTCTGTGTTTTGGTCGGATAACTCGTGGTTCCTTGTCTTAAGAACAAAGGAGCAATGTCAATACGCGCAATGCCCAGACGCCGCAAACAGCAGACGGTTTTAGCTTATGGTTGCTTCCCTTCACCTCGCTGGCTCCCGACTACTGATCTCTTTGACTCGAAAGTGACGTGGTGATTGATCTACCCATTGGTATCTTGAGAGAACCAGTTAACTAGCATCATCGAAGAATGCCACCCCGAAAACGCAAGGCTGCAACCCCTGCTCCCTCTCCTTTACCGAACATTAAAAAGACTAGGAGTGGTGCACCATACGGTACTCGCAACCTCAGAGGTATTAGGAACGTGGCAAATGACTCTACACCACCATCAGCGTCAGCAGGAAACGATAATGCCACTAGACTTGGAGGATACGACCGTTTGCCTTCCGAATTGATTGACCGATTCGTATCTCGTCAGCTACTGGTACCCGAAGACACGAACAGAGTCGATGACTTCAAAGCACCCTCCCAGATAAATTCAGATGTTATTAGTCTGTCACAAGTCAACAGAAGGTCCAGAAGCGCCTTCTACTCCGCCATAGCAAGGGATATCTTGATCGTCAAGTTAATTCTTCATAGCTGCCACTTGCACGCTGCACATGAGGACCAGGAAAGAAACCTAGCCGCTTATCTTCGCGCTCAATTTGGCCAGGTGGCCCTTCCACCTCTTGAAGTTGTTGCTGGAGCATGTGGGCTGCGACCGTCAACCATGACAGTTCATATCACCTGCGGCAAGCGATGTAGAGATACACCGAGACATACGCGAAGAACTTTGGAGACAAGTTTCATCGCGAACAGGATCGATGGTTTGTTGATGTGCACTTTGCTTCAAACCCATGTCGATGGTCTAGTGCACAGCAGTCTCTACCTGGATTGTCATGTCTCGTCAACAACAACTTGCAATGCACTCAACAACCTCCTCCAGGATATGGCTAGTTTGGTGCGTGGTGTGACTTCCATCGATCTGAACTTCAGCGCTCGTAAACCACTCTTAAGGTGTAAGTACACTTCCCGGAGCCTGTCTAGGAGGATGCGAACCAAAATTGCCACAGCCGCAGACCTCAGTCCTGTGTTATCCTACTACCTCAAGCAAATTGCTGGGCTGCTTCTACGGGATTACCCTGCACATTACATCGCGGCTGTCATTATCTACGGCTATGATGTCCACATTGGAAAGCTTGTAGATATCTGTATTGACCTGACAGATCCTGATACGCATCCTACAGACGAGGACAGATTAGTTAGCGACAGGCTTTCATGGCAAGGAGTGGCTTTTGAAACTCTAATCCGGATTGTTCTCTCAGAGTGTCTACTTCGCTGTAAAAACAACGAAGCAGACCGGCAAAACAACCCATTACGATTTGGGATTCCAAATGTCTTCCGTCATGAAATTCTACCAATAATGGGCGCAAGGTTACAACAGCTTTGGCATTTGAGTGACGATGCTGCCCAGGCACAACGGCCTTGGATGTATGCTGCACTTGCGCAAGCAGAAACACTCTATGTTATAGCGCTATCGAGGACAAGTTTCATTGATGGCGACAATGGGGGATCGCTGATGACACGACAAGATTTGGGCGGAGGTTTCTGGCAATCAAAGTATGATGCAGCATTCGGTCTCTTAGAACAGGCGAGGACACTCAAAAGACGGGTGAACCAATTGTACGAGTACATGCCCGCCGATCAACAAGCAGAGCTTAGTTGGTGGTACGAAAGAACCTGGAGCGAGATTGCTTGGCTGCAAGACATCCTTTCTGAGACCTTATTGTCTGCCCGAGTTTCTCAAACGATGGACTTCGACTCTGTCCTCCAGAAATTGGATATTGTCTATGAGCCGTTTCTGGGTCCTGAACATGGCTGTAGCAGCCGTCTTATACGTTGGTGGGACGGGCAGGGTACGTTGGAAGATTTTTATCTTGCACCCGTCACGCAGGGTCCAACAGCACCGCCATCGCCCTCCTCTTCATCAGATTATTGTCTCTCGTCTCCTGTTGAGTATGATGATGACGACGACGATGGGCACGACGGAGGCGATCCCTTGCATTTTCTGAACTACGGCGACGAGTACCAGCAATGGCTAGATTCGCAGGCCGATTTTAATGATGCAGAAGACGAGGATGAGGACGGCGACGACGACGGCGACGACGACGACGACGACGACGAGAACGATGATGCCGGGTTACTGAACAGTACGTAATATTCAGCACTACATAGAATTGAAGGAAAGTTCTTTCCTTAACTAATTGCATACATGGGCTTTGAGACACTGAGTACATGTACACACATTGTGCAGTACAATAACGAGATTCGAACACCATCATACCTCAAACTGAAGCAAGACTAAGCAAAGAAAGACAGAATTGTAAAATCACACGCAGTCGAGGAGGAAACACTAACTGCAGCAATTAAAATCATGTAGGTACATATCGTACAGACATCAACGTTTCGACTCCTGTATCATACCTAACTCAACCATTCTGACTTGGCACAAGATTCGATTCACATCCTGCACTCAAGTCAAGTCCCACTAAGCAAGCGATCCATCTCTTCCTCCATTCTCACGCCATTCCCCGTTCATTGACGTATTAGCATTCGCCTCTCTCGCTGTCAGAGGACTTATATTTTCTATATATAAATTCGCAGCTACGGTATACTTTGTATGAATGCGTCAGTCATCGGTAATGCAGGCCTCAACCTCAATGTACGGTACCTGAGGTACCTTACGTAGTCCTCCCCCTCAGTTGACTACACCGACTACCTGTCCGTGCACTCCTAATAGCGAAAACATCGGTGGGGGCGCCGTAAAGAGTTCATCCATCTCCTTTCACAATCTCTCTATCTCCTTGAAAACGATTAGTTCACCTCCGAACTTATGCTTGACAGGGCGATACTGCATGTCTCCCTCCGTGGAGAATTAGGTACCATAGTTCCCGTTACACTCGCGATGAGTGTTGAGGATTCACCCGGCGGACGGAGCTGGACTTGCGCTGGTCGTTATGCAGAGGTGTATGCGTTGTCGTTGTCTTTTGAATAGATGAATGAAAACCATGATATGGCAGATGAGAAGCATAATATGGTCCGGTCCTTGATAGGGGTCTTTGCTCAGGACATGATGAAAGGGAGAAGGACCTACCTTACTTACCTAGGCATTAGGTGTCTGGTAGTTCCAGGAGGGAGAACCAGTACCTAGGAAGGTATGCTTGCACACCGACGTAGAGATGAGGTAGATACTGGGCTTGGGAAGATACGCGGAAATTGATTGTTTTTGGGAATAAAAGGAAATGAATTTGACAATCGTTTAATTGTTTAGTGAGTGGTAATTCGATAACGAATGAATATCCCACAATGAATGAATATTTCATAACGAGTGAATATTCCGCAAAGACCGATAATTCCCATAATGAACGAATATTCTTAACGAATGAATATTGCACAATGAATGATCAATACAATCTCCTTTCACAAAAACCGTCTTATTTTTCAGATGCCACTGAAAATTCCTTTTGATACCAGTGAATGTGCTCCTAACTCCAACGCTCGCTAAAGTCAAACAAATCGTTAGTAAAGATCCTTTTTTTCTGTACAACAAAACTCGTCGAAAAAAGGGTGGTCGTACAAGAAAGTCGTCAAGTGATCGTTTCCGTCTGATGAGTGGTGTATAGCTTACCCAAGCTCTTCTTTCATTATATCGTGGCTTCTTGCCATTGGGTGTCCTAAATTTCCTCTCCTCCTCTCTTGTATCTTTTTCGTAATTCAACTATACTTGGAGAAACGCATCGGCAGTGACCGTGCCCTCGTTGATGGCGTTTTGCAATGCGTCCATAGCTGCATTGTAGTCGAAGTTGTATGCAACGAGACATTCCTCGACCCATTTCATCTTTAGTCGTGTCTCGAAGCTGAATTTAAGACCCAGTTGTTCTTTAATCACCTGATCTTCCGGCTTGTCCGGCGTAGGTAATCCAAAAGTTGATCCCTGAGGGAATTCTGGATGTGGTTCGGGAGTCAATATCTGCCCGTTCGGACCTGCACCTGGAATCGGAGATGGTGTGGGCACAGGTGGGTTAAATTCTAATTGCGGCTGTAGTGAGGCTGTTGAGGGTGCATCCAATGGTTGCATGTTATATGTTTGGAGCTTGTGGTACCATTTCCTGATTTCGTCTCGTGTTTGAGGAGAATCAACTGGGTTACCGGCAAGGATGATCTGTTCGAGTTCTGGGAAGCGTCTTCGCCACCAGGTCAGATCGCTGATTTGTGTAAAATTGTTATTTGAAAGGTCGAGGTTTTTGATTTTGGAGAATGTGGATGCTGCTGCAATAATTTCTTTGACAGAAGAAAGCGCGTTGTCCTTGAATGACAGTGACTCGACTTGCTGTCGTCGTTCATGAAACTTTGGCCAGACTTTCTCTTCGCAAACCCTGAATAGTGCAGTAAAGACTTTTTCTGCTGAGGATTGCGCCAGGCCAGATGCTTGAATATCTGCATCAAGAGCCAGGGCTGATAGATCGAGGAATTTTTCTGTAGGATGATATCGTCGCTTGATGACAGCGACAAGTGTTTGTTCTAGTTGCTCTTTGACTGATGGTTCCTGCTTCCGGGAATTGCTCTGTGAGAACGAAGTTGAGGCGTTTCCGTTTGACTGTGCCTTCTGAGCAAAGTTTCCTCGCGGTCCAGATGGTGGTTGTTGGTCGAACAGATCTCTTCCTTGTTGTCGGCCTTGACCGAAAGGACCATTTTGTTGACCAGATATTCTAGAATCCAAAGAACCATTTCGGTTTTGGTTGTAATTATTTTGTTGATGTCGAGGCCCGTTCGAGGCTGCCTGATTTCGCGAAGCCTGAGGCGGTGCATTATGCTGGCCTTCGACGATATTGAGATCAATGCCGGCCCATCTGTAGCCGTTGATTCGTGTGAAGCTGCCTTTGTCTTTGCTTGCGACAGCTATTTGAAGGACGTCGCCTGTTACTTGATAGTCGATGATGGATCGTTTTGCCTTTCCCTCAAGCCAAGTCTTTAGAGATGATGCGCCTCGATCATCTGAGTTAGAAGCTTTTGAAGTTGTCCATCCGCTTATTGACAGGATGACCTGGCTGTCAGTGTCCATCCGATTTGGAGGTTGCGCCATGGTGATGGCTTTGTGTATACGAAGTGTGTTGTTTTGAAAGAGAGACTTTGACTCGAGATTAGGCTAGTCTGACTAATTTGTGATATATGAAAAGTTTGCGCTTTCGAGCGATTGAAGTCGTGTGTGACGCGTCGGTAAGGTGTCTTTGAGTGATAAGATTTGGGATTCGAGATCTTGTATGTATGTACAAAGAAGCGCTATGCTTGGTCTGAATGAGTGATTGTGAAGAGCAATGTGGGCTGCCACTATTGGGAGAAAGAAAGAAACTCGCAACAAAGGCTACTGCCCCACATTTAGACTTAGTGTCTCACGTGATACTGATGCCTGGACTCGAGTACAGCAAATACGTACGGTGGGTAGGCCGTGTACCATGATATTCTGAAACAATAGACTGGTTGATATACATTAACTCCTAGTAAGTCATCAGATCGATTCTTTCGACAATCACCTACCGAGGGGTTTGGTGAAAGCACCAGCTTGTCGCCTTCGAGGCTGATCTTAGTGATTCAAAGCCGAACCGGAGTCAGTCACCAGCCACCACAGCCACAAACAGTTGAAACGCCCGAGGCCACATGGCATCAATTATTGTTATTGCGTCCGTAACTGATAGTAGCAAGAAATGGGATTCTTGTTTCTTTTGTTATAGCACAGGCCGGCCTGAGCAGCCTTTACGTCAAGTCCAGGGTATCATCCCCTTTTGAATCTTCAATCATGCCTGTTAAGTCGAGATTTACGCGGCTCGATGCATTTACAAAGACAGTTGAGGATGCCCGAGTACGGACAACATCTGGTGGCATTGTTACAATCGCGTCATTGCTTGTGATACTCTACTTAGTATGGGGAGAATGGACAGACTACAGGAAAGTGCTGGTTCAACCAGAACTGATAGTAGATAAAGGGAGAGGTAAGTCTAACCCTGTCATGTCAGAGAGTGCTCCTTTACTGACCGTGCTACAGGCGAGAAGATGGAGATACATCTGAACATAACCTTCCCCCGAATACCGTGCGAGCTACTGACCCTTGATGTCATGGATGTTTCTGGTGAGCAGCAGACAGGAGTTGTCCACGGAGTGAACAAGGTGCGGCTGTCACCACACATCGAGGGTTCGAAGGTGATTGATACCACTGCCCTACAACTACACGCTCAGGATGCTGCTACGCATCTCGATCCCGACTATTGCGGCTCGTGCTATTCGGCTCCTGCTCCACCTAATGCAGTGAAAGAAGGTTGCTGCAACACTTGCGATGATGTTCGAGAAGCCTATGCGACGAACAGTTGGGCGTTCGGTCGAGGCGAAGGAGTTGAGCAGTGCGAAAGAGAAGGCTATGGAAACAGGCTAGATGAGCAACGAAAAGAAGGATGTCGCATAGAAGGTAATATTCGGGTGAACAAGGTGGTCGGGAATTTCCACATCGCTCCTGGTCGCAGTTTCAGTAATGGCAACATGCATGTTCACGACCTCGAGAACTTCTTCAATTCACCTCCGGAGACATTACATACTTTCTCTCATGAAATTCATTCTCTACGCTTCGGACCGCAGTTGAACGATATAGCCTCTAAGTGGAGCGACCACCACCACTCAAACCCTTTGGACAGCCATCTTGAAACAACAGACCAGCCGGCATTCAATTACATGTATTTCGTCAAGGTGGTCTCAACATCGTATCTACCACTAGGCTGGGACGAAGAACGATCATTGAAAGAGCACTCCTCAGTCAGCGACCTCATACCTCTAGGATTCCATGGAAAGTCGATGGGTGATATAGGATCAATTGAAACGCATCAGTATTCGGTTACCTCACACAAGAGATCCCTGGGTGGAGGGACCGACGCTGCAGAGGGTCACAAGGAGAGATTGCACGCGTATGGTGGTATACCTGGGGTTTTCTTTTCCTACGATATTAGTCCTATGAAGGTCATCAACAGAGAGGCAAGACCGAAGACGTTTGCCAGCTTTCTGACAGGCATTTGCGCAGTCATTGGGGGTACGCTGACTGTTGCTGCAGCTATTGATCGTGGACTCTACGAGGGAAATATGAGGCTGAAAAAGCTCAAGATTTGAGATGAAAAGTGTGTGTGAAGTATACAGGTGTACGACTAGAGTAGACATGGTTAAATTGAAGTGACTCCAACCCAAGTCCGTCCGTCTCGAACCGTAGATTAACGAAGTTGCGAAGCTGGCTGTTCCTAGGACACAATCAGTGTATGTTCTCTCTGATAAGTTGTGTAATGTGGATGGTGGGATTTTCAGCAGAACCATTCTAAGCATCGACAACAGTTCCCTTGTGATATTAAGCATATGACGATGCTTGATATGTAAAGGTGAACTGCATCCTTTTCCGGCTCTTCCTAAAGCAAAAGGTTTCTGTGGAATCATCATAAAGTAGGAGGGGAAATGTCAACAATGTGATTGGAACTTACTTGATAAGAATGCTTATGGTGGCGTTGACCAGTAGGGTTGATAATGGTCAGGAGCAATAGTCGAAGAGAAGAGACAATATTTTGCGATGTCGATTCGTGAAGGAAATGAATTATTTTTCTTCAAGATCGATATTGACAGCCTTGTAGCAAAGTCCGCAAATCCAGGCCTTACCGAATCTGGATCAACTTCCCGTTTCGCACGCGACGACCAGCTGGCGCGGCGATGGTTGCGTGTACATGGCCAGGCGAACACATTGCAAATCCTAAATATACCATATCTGATGCGCAACTTGATCAGTAGTGGGAAATGCAGCAGGGACACTCGGAGCCATAGTCCTATCACACACGAACTCTACCTATGTCTACGAATGGCTTGAACAAAAAGACAGATTTGTTGGATGCTGGTCAGCATGCTCGGGAAGTTGCAGGTACCCGTCTAACAAATTCCAGATGATTACAACCCGATAGACCATCTCAACGAGATCTTCGCGCATACCTCGACTCTATCTTCCGTCCATCAAACCTATGCTGTCCTCTCAAATTACCAAGATGACCTCGACGACGAGATCGACCTGCTCGAGGAAGAGCAGGACAAAGCAAATGCAGAATGCCTCATCCGGATGGAGGCATCAAAAGCCGAATTGGCGGAACTTTTCAAGCGCATCGATAGCGTTCGTGAGCGAGCATTACAAACCGAGCGGAACATTACAGAGATGACGGCTGATATCAAGCAATTGGATAACACGAAGAAGAATTTAACACTGTCGATGACAGCTTTGAAGAGATTGCAAATGCTGACTACCGCTTACGAGCAACTACGAGCCTTGATCAAGACGAAGCAATACCGAGAATGCGCTCAGCTTCTACAAGCAGTCATTCAACTAATGGCATATTTCAAGGCTTACCGGTCAATTGATCAGATTGCTGCGCTTAGCAGGAACGTGTCAGAAGTGCAGAGAGAGCTATTGGAGCAAGTATGTGAGGATTTTGAAATCACATTTGCAAAAGAGGGAGTGCCCCAGAAGCGAGGACTGCTGCACGAGGCTTGTCTGGTCATCGATGCTTTGGGTGATGCTGCCCGGTCTCGTTTGATCACATGGTACTGCAACACTGAATTGCGACAGTATAGGACTATCTTCCGTGGTGATCAAGAAGCTGGCTCCTTGGACAACATTGACCGAAGGTATGCCTGGTTTAGGAAGACCATGAAGGTTTATGATGAAGAGCATGATGCAATCTTTCCAAAACACTGGAAAGTGGGTGAAATTCTCACCCATGTCTTTGCCGAAGGGACTCGAGAAGACTACAAGGGTATCCTGTCGAGATCAACAAGAGGAGGCCAGACACTGGACGTGAAATTGTTGTTATCTTGTTTACAGCAGACCCTCGATTTTGAGCATGGGCTTGAACGCAAGTTTAGCAGCAATTCAAGAACTTCAATTGATACCACAACCTCTGGCACCGACGTTTCGAGTCATCCGGTATCTATATCGGAAGCATTCGAGCCCTATCTTGGGCTATGGGTTGACCAGCAGGACCGGGAGTTGTCGAGACTGTTGTTGGAATACAGGTCACGTCCGTCTCGAGCACCAGATGAGGAATTCAACCCAGAACATGTCATACCATCCTCCACTTTCTTGAAGTTA
>Ga0181467_100619_pt1 | contig 17708 bp, 19 predicted proteins | sample InSIn5gowninarea_2_FD_119079 | JGI IMG/M metagenome (GOLD analysis project Ga0181467, IMG submission 119079) | Clean room microbial communities from NASA Spacecraft Assembly Facility at Jet Propulsion Laboratory, Pasadena, California, USA -... ... | reverse complement strand
CCGATGCATCTCCAAGCTCCCGCCACTGTATCTATCCATGATGTTCATCATACGAGCAATGTCATCCTTGGTCTTCGCATATATCGAATCAGGCACCGCAGGCCCGTTCTCAGGCTGCTGCAGTGGGATGGCAAGCAGATGCGCAATGAGCAGGCACTCCTCAAACACACGATGCTGGAAGACCCACCACGTGCCGGCTTCGTTCTCCAGCAAACCCCAAAGCTTGAAGAAGGCCCACACCGCTTCATGCGCGGCCTCCAGCGCACTCTTGATGTTCGCCTCGACCCCTCCAGCCTCGTTCTCCGTAGCGTGCAGCAGCATCAGGCAGTGGTAATAGTTTGAGGTTAGGAACAGATTCTGCCGCACAGCACGTCCATTAGTAGCTGCTTGCTGCTGAAGCAGGCCATAGTCCAGCGTGGTCAGGAAGCTAGGGAAAGACTTGTACAGCCTCTTGAACGCGGCGACCAAGGAGTCCCTGTGTCGCGGACTGTTCGCCAAAGGCAGTGAAAGCGAGCATGGAGAGGAGAGGTTCTCCTGAACCAGATTCCCAAGATGCCACATACAGCGGACATAGGTCACGTCGCTCTTCATCGTCTCAGGATCCAGAATGTGATGCGGCTGTGGAGGAGCAAGCGGTTCTTGGGCCTGTGGCGCGATGACGCTAATGCTCATGAGATTCTCGACACGCGAATGTGTACCCAGACACAGGTCTAATCCATCCATGCTAAGCTCGTTGTCGTCCGCGAGAGATTCCACTGGGACGTCGCTGTGCGTTGCCGTCGGTGGCAATTTGAGCAAGACTGTTAGGAACGTGTCCTGGAAGAACACTGCCTGCCATAGCTTTCGCCGCTGCTGTTTCTCCAGTACAGAGGCCTCCGGAACCACAATGTCTGGATCTCGATGCAGTCGCATAGCATAGGCTTGCCGCAGATGGATCCCGGCCCAAGCGTACGCATCTGAAGCGTGATTGTCGTTCATTAAGAAGTAAGCCATCAGCAGCATTGCCTGAATAGCCCGCATGGAAGTGCGATTGAGATATGAATACACCCGCAGAGCCTGATTGGCAGCTGAGCAATAGAACTCCGCGGTTTGCGCTCGCTCTTCGTACGATGGAAACTGCATGAACTGTGTACCCAAAGCATACATGGCGTAGTGCAATGCAATGAACGAGGCATCCGTCTGGCCTTTTTCTTCGGGCGGCAAAGACCAGAAGCGCTCGTAGTCTGCGTAGAACGTTCTGCGATGGAGGAAGGGATACACCGGGTCCACAGCTTCGAAATACTTCGCGATCAGGATATCTGCTTGCTCCTTGGAAGGCAGCACACTGATGACCTCCGGAAGGCCACCTTGACAGGTCCAGTAGTTGCTAAAAGGATGCTGTGACCCAACACCGAAGACATTGGAGGGCGAGGATTTCGTATAAGGCATGTTCGAGAGCAGGAACGGGGACGAGCCATTCGAAGACATCGACTTGCGATGTGCTCGGTTTTCGATCTTCGCCCAGCCATTGTCTGTCGTGAAAGGCGAATTTATGGTCGAGGATGAGGTACTAGCTTTGCGGACCTTGGTGGGAGGCAGCGTTCGTAAGCGCTTGGGTCCCTTGTTGCGGTCGGCGGATGCAATGATATTGGCCACAGCAGTGAACTCGCAGGCACTTTGACGCTTCACGCAAGCCAGACACGGCCGCCCTCGATCGCATTTCGTCTGCGCTGATGGTCAGTCCACTACGTATGCTAGGCCTTGAAGCCTGCAGAGACGATACCTTGCGCTCAACACATTCTAGGCAGGACAGTGTCGGCTTGTTGCGCTTCTGTTTAGGCTTCGCAGAACCATCACCTGCTTTAGGGGTAGCAGAAGAGCTGTCATGCCTGCGTGGGATCTGTGTAACAAGCCCACCGCCGCCACCACCACGCGCTGCAGGTATGATGTCTGGGCCGAGGCCAGGAGCTCCTAACGGAGGTGGTAAAGAGTCGAAACCGGCGCTCGGAGAGTGATCTGGTGTCTCTTGTGTGACTTGCATATCGCCCAAGACGTGCTGAGTGGGGTCACCTCTAATGACTAGTCGTGGGAATAATCGCAATGCCGCTTTAAAGCCGCCAGGAGACCGATAGGGCTAATCTACGCTTAACTAGAGAGATCTAAAGATGTTTCGCGTGGGCTGAGATCGCGTCTGTCTCCGGGAATATGAGGGTATATGTACTGTTGATGGTTTAGCAGAGTTTCTATCTGGCAGAGGTCCAGGTGATGTCGTCCTTCTGGGAGCGCTCTTACTCTTCCGGGTTAAGGTTTGCCCGGGAAAGTTCCCCTCAGTCAAAGCCTCAGCCGAGATGCGCCTAATCTCAGTGGCTGGGTTGACGTGGGGTACGTGGGGTCCAATATTGCCAACCGATGAACTTGGGCGGCCATGGTGTGCAACACAGGTCTAGATCACTTGCATGCAAGCAGCCTCCATGAGTGCACCAGATAATGCTGAGAGCAATTGGGGATATGTGAGGCGTCGAAGGAAATTGCTGCGCGCCTAGGAATGACCGAGATGAACTAAGGGTCACATATCTTCAGCGAAGACGCGAAGTCGTGCATACAATGCCCCTAACTCGCTCTCATAAGGCAAGCTGGAAGGGCACTAAGTGTACATAATAGTCTGCCCCTGAGTTCTACACCTTACGACGGCCTCTGGTAACCCTCGACATCAGTGCTGTTCGCGAGCTTCTCGTACTTCGGGTACAGCTCTTCGTAAGCCTTGATCTTCCCCATGATGGCGCTGTAAGCATCACTGCCAACAACCGTTCGGAGCGGTGGGTCATCCATCTTTGCCAGTTCCCAGAACGCACGAGCGCCTTTCACTGGGTCACCAGCTTGCGTTCCGTGGCGTTCGCCCATAGTCTTCTCGGCGTTAATGTGGTCGTAGGCCTTGTTCTTGTTCTCGCCAAACTCCATACTTCGACCGGCCCAGTCGGTCCTGAATCCACCCGGCTCGATGCAAGTAAGCTTAATGTTCCACTCCGGCTTCAGCTCATGACTAAGTGCCTCAGTGAAGCCTTCTACGGCCCACTTCGAACTGCAGTAGACTGAGTATCAAGTCAGCATCTAGCACCTCTGAGTTAGTCGTAATTTGACTTACTGCTGAAAGTCGGAACACCACGCTGTCCACCAATACTGGTTATCTGCTGAATCTTGCCACCACAAGGTTTGTTGACGTCCCTCATCACCTCCAACGCCTTTCGGGTCACGTCCAGCAAACCAAAGTAGTTTACCTCCATCTGCTTTCGGATCTGGCGGTCTGAGAGCGACTCGAACTCGCCGGAGAGACCATAACCTGCGTTGTTCGTCACAACGTCGATGCGGCCGAACTGCTGGAGGGCTTTATCGAAGGCATTGTCGATGGACTTCTGATCGGTGACATCGCAGTCGACAGCAAGGAAATTGTCCTTAGTCGCGCCGTCGAACTTCAGCTTGGTTGAGTTGCGAGCAGTTGCGATAACCTTGTCACCCTCTGCAAGAGCCTTCTTGACGAGCTCATAGCCAAAGCCGGTAGAGGTGCCTGTGATGAAGAATACTTGCGGTGCCATGTTTGTTTTTGATTGTAATGATTGTTGGGTTGGAGTGAGAAGGTGAAGAGGAGACTTATGCTCTTAAGAACTTCTTGGGCTGCTAGAGCTCGAATGTGTCGTAACATCTCCAGACGAAGCTTTTGCGTGACGTATGAGATCCGCAAGTAAGGTACGATCTCCGTCTAAAGACCGTGGAGACAACAAGGTCAAGTTGGAAGACTTACAATATCTGTTACAGGTAGCGTGAGCAACCGGGCTGTGGATGAGAGTCCACTTCGAGGTAGCCACCCGCACACGCCTTCGCAAGCTGGGTAAACGAGGTAGTTAACCATTCGTAACTCCTCATCGACCGTCGTTCAGTCTACCTGCCATAGCTGGATACGCTGGTATTGCCCTGGAAGCTCTGCTTCAGAAGGTCTGGCTTCCTGTCGTCCAGATCCAGTATCATCTGCCCGAACAGACCATTCGCCCACGAGAACCTGCATGCACAGTCAGCTTCCCACCATAATCTGACCACCTTGCAAATACATACCACTGGCGAGTCCAGTCGCTCACATTGAAAGTGTTGATACTCTCGTGTATCAAGCCAAGCCCGTCGGTACTGCTGACAATCTCCTGCAACTGCTGCGTAATCTCAGCGTCGTCGTCGCTAGTAAAGATGCGCATGATGGACGCCATCGGCCAGGCATAGCCGGGTCCATCGTGTGCGCCGCCAATGGCGCTGATGACAGGACCGCGCATATAGTATGGGTTCATGGCACTCAACAATAGTTGCCGCGTGTTCTGGTAGACGGCGTCGTTCATGTCCAGGTAGCCAAGGAATGGCGCGGACAGCAGTGATGGGATGTTTGCATCATCCTACACATCGAGAATACAAAGGTCAGCGCATATTCATCAATAGAGTCTTGACACTAGGCTTACCATGATGTTCTGACCAAAGTACCCGTCAACCTCGAAAGCGTAGATCTGACCGACAGGAGCATTGACGATCCCATTATTGGTGATGGCCGTCCGTAGGCTTGAAGCGAGGTTACCCATGCGGCCGCAAAGTACGTCTTGGCCCCCAATAGCGTCCATAATGATCACGGCAGACTCAAGATACCTCTGGAACATCATATTCGCTGGGATGAAACCCTGGAAGATCGTAGCATCGTCTGATGGGCGGAAGAAGGAGCGGATCAGACCAGTGCCGTTGTTGAAAGGGTTGCCTAAGCCATCGTTCTCTTGGGTCTCAGAAGCTCGCGTTGTTAAGCGGGTGAAGCTGTATGACAGTTCGCTCACGTTGCCGTTTGGCTGGTAGGTCGGTACCATCATGTCTTCTGCGACCATCATGACGTTCTCGATGGCTGATACCCAGTTGTACTTCTTGAAGAAAGTAGCATCTTGGGTAGCGTTGTAGTAGTTCGTCGAGACCTCCAAGAAGGCGGCAAGTGAGTCGAGCTCGTACTTGCATTCGAAGACCGAGGTGTTGGTGTAGTTCGGGCGCACGGTATCATCGCTCGCTGCGCCGTTCATTGAGGGACTGATATGCGACTCGACTGGTGGCTGAAACGAGTTGCAGTAAGGGTCCAGCAATAGATAGCGGGCTTGCAGGTTGATCACTCCTCTGTACAGCGAAGCCAGCGAGTTCAATGAGTTGTTGGCCGTGAGCAAAGGCAAGTACGATTGCATTCTATAGAGTTGATCAGAAGCGATCTATGTCTCAGGTTCACAAGAATGGCTTACTGGTTCGCGCTGTCTCTCAGCCACATAGCATTAATATCGCCAGTAATGACAAAGGTCAACTCCTCATCCGAGCCATTAGCATAGCCATGCCACGCGATCGCGGTATCCAGCGTATTGGGGTAGGCATTGGTAAACAGCCTCTTGAGATCGGGGTCAGAGATGTCGCCAGAGATGCGCTGTACCGTGCTCTCCACGACCGACGAGTTGAAGGTCCTACACGCTGGCTCTGGACGCATATACGAGAGGTTGTAAGTCCCGCCTGAATAAGGGCCATGAGGCATCGTGCTGTAGTCGTAGTAGTCTGGACATGCTGCTATGGCCGCTGCCACGCACGTGAGAAGAGCGCCGGCGACCTTCATGTTGAGAGTGGTCTGCTCTGAGGTGACGGAGAAGGACAGCGGAGCCAACGTTGGAAGTGAGGGCGACATGCTGGTCCTCTAGTAATACCTACACATTCTAGTCATGCACTCTGGGTGATCGGCAAGACCGTGCTCACGCGCATGAGGCGGGGTTCATGGTTGGAGGACGTTGTGAAGGTTGCAATCCGCATATGCCGGGTAGCGACGGCACCCCAGGTTGCTGCACAAGAGCCATGTCCACCGCACCAAGACCTACAGCGCTGTTGTCTCGAGACACTGTCACGGCCGCCAGCGCATCAAAGCAGAAACATCCTTAATCTCTTGGAAGACCATCGCAACTCCCGGGGATGACGTACAGCCATACTGACCCTGAAGCTGTTCCTGTTCCTGGATCTTGAGACGCACGCGGCGGGGTACGTTGCACCGGACCGTAACCCTGCCTCGCGCTTCAAGCAAGGACAAGGTCATGCATGCTATGCGCGAGGCATCACCAGGCGATGGACTGCATGTTTACGGCGCTGCGGTGTGCTGGAGGAAGTGGAGTTGCACAGGAGGTTCGGAAGAGGTTGGGTGAGTGGAGCCGGCTGCCGAGTGGCCTTAGGCACGCAACAGAAAGGTATTCGAGAACATGGTTCGTTTACATTGCTAGATATGCTACGGATCAGATGGAATCGCAGTGGCGACCACAGACTATTTGCTCTCTTTTTCCATCTACCACCAAGACCCACCCTTCCCGCCCCGGTGTCCACCGTGCCACCCTTCCTGCCCATACCCACCACTCTCATCACCACAGCTCGCAAACCCCTTAATATCCATCCCATACGGACCCGGCACGACGAAGTCGCCCGTACTGACTTCCGTCGGCGAACTGTTATACATACCCCCATTAGTCAACAAAACAGTCTTCCCACCATCCCCAGGCATCACCCTCAAACTCCTCGTGTACCCCACTCCATGCCCACTCGTGGTGTTCACCCAAGCACCGGGGTCGCCGTTCTGCGTATTAAGGAACAAGTTATCGTACGTCGAATCACTGACGACGATCGTACCATTAGGCCCACCAGCAGGAGTCCAGACAACATACGGCCCAGCACTAGAAATTGACCCATCAGTCGCCTGCAACCTCACCGCAGGCGCCGCATCGAACTCAAGCGGGGAGTCGGCGATCTTGTAATGGCTCGCATACGGTGCCTGCTCGGTCCCATCAACCGGGAACCCGACTTCAAAGGTAGCCATCCACTGCCCGTTCCCGATTTGAGCCATCGTGATCATACCTGGCCGCTCGGTGTAGTTCGCGAAAGCTACGGCGTTGACGACGTTACCCCAGTTCATGAGGTCGGTGGAGGCTTGGTAGACGAGGCTTTGGCCGTGTAGAGGGTCGCGTTGGTCAGAGTAGAAGACTGCTAGTTGGTTGTCGTAGGCTTGGATGAAAGGTTCCCAGATGCAGGGGGCGCCGTTTGTGGTGTTGGGCGGGCCGCCAGTGGCTACTGTGGAAACGTAGGACCAGGAGGAGCTGATACTGTGTTAACTTTCTCGTTTGCGTTGTGGCTGAGTTGATGCCACTCACCCTTTGTCAAAGCTAGAATACAGCTGGATATTGGTACTAGAGCTATCCGCAGGAATAGCATTACCAGTCAACAACAGCGTTCCAGCCGGGTAGTCCCCAAACGGCTGTGCCATCTCGTACAAGAACGGCTGCAGCATGGCGCCACCGCTGAAGTTGCCATGAGTGAAGTAGGCTTTGGACAACGGGTCCCAGCTCCTTCCGTAGTCATTGGACTGGTAGATGGGAAAGTAGGCGCCATCTTCTGTGCTTTCTGACCAGGTGCTTAACAGAGTGTAAGGCTCCTTCTCGCAGTTCTGGTTCAGGAGGACTGTGCGGGCATAGTTGGTTGAACGGTCGGTCCAGGTGGCGGGAGGGGTGAAGATGGTCACGTTGTTGAAGGTATCCTGGGATGGATGAGGCCAGGCGGTAGCTAGCAGTGGTGCAGCCGCGAGGGAAGCGAGGAACTTGGTCAACATCTTGACCTTGGATAGGAATGATGTCTAGTGAATTCGCAAGAGAAGAATCCACGAGCTAGAGACTGCCGTCTTATATGCCTTTGGTGATTCTGCTGGAGCTATCACCAGGCCCGCTAGATCCCTGGGTCTCTTAGTGATGGTGCATGTCTACCAGTCGTCGTGTCAAGCTATACTAGCTAGCAATGAGGAGTTGCCGCGGCTCGCCGGCAACAAGTGCATCTTGGTACTACAGGTTGCCTGCTTCTCCTTCCCATCGTCGCCACCTCTATAGTCGGCGGAATTGACCATGGACAAACGGAAAATCTCCCAGCTACGAGACTCAATGCCATTCATCTGCTTTGAGTTCCTGCGGTGAGCACATCTCATCTTCTCATACCACGAGCATGGCATCCTCATCATGAAAGACCTGAGGACTGCATGCATTGGCGGTCAATGGTACGAACACGGAGCCCCACAAACCGTTATCCAGCATCTGTACCTGCATGTAATACCGCGCCTTCCCGGAAGAGGAGCTCATGAGCTGACAAGCAATGGCACTCTCACTTCAGGCTGAAAGCTTGCATGATCTGGCGCAGCAATGTAAGAGTGCGAGGAAGGGAGCTTCCCAAGAACAGGTGGGTGAGCTCGGAGTCTCCCAGCCCGAAGTGTGTTCATCAGTGGATCAGAGCTGTTGTGTAGATGCTACCGTCCGTAATGCTTGGGTCACCAAGGAGGAAGAGAGTGAGGCGAGAGCAACGAACTTCACTTGAACCGGAAAGCATTCCGCTGACCCCACTTTCATGTGAAAGCGAACGCCACATGGAAGCTCGAAACACATCATTCTGGACTGACACTTCAACTCATTGGTAACTAAATCACTGCACTTTAGAGACTCTTGCAATACCTTGCTCCAGGAGCCAACGCGTCCGGCGACGATAGACCCGCCGGCTTATGCCGATTTCTAGAGCCGTCCAACAGAACACTCTCGCCTACATCACCCGTCGCATCCGCTCAGCCCACACCTCAACACACACTATGCCAGCCACACCCCTCTCCGAGATCCCCACCCTCACACTCCTCTACAAACTCTCCAAACTCACACCCTCCTCCACCACCGTCTCCGGCGCAACCCCAAAATACAACGACAAAATCTCCCTCATCCGCACCGACATCACCAAGCTCCAAACCGATGCCATAGTCAACGCAGCCAACGAATCCCTCCTAGGCGGCGGCGGCGTCGATGGAGCGATCCACAGCGCCGCAGGCCCAGACCTCGTCCGCGAATGCCGCACCCTCAACGGCTGCGATACCGGCGATGCCAAGATCACAAACGCCTACGACTTACCCTGCGAACGCGTCATTCACGCCGTGGGACCCGTGTATGGGCCTACGAAGCGACAGGGGATACATACGCAGTTGTTGAATAGTTGTTATACCAAGAGTTTGGACCTGATGGTGGTGGATGGGTGTAAGAGTATTGCTTTCTCGGCGTTGAGTACGGGGGTGTATGGGTATCCAAGTCAGGAGGCGGCGGAGACGGCTATTAAGGCTGTGAAGGGGTGGTTGGATGAGGATGAGGAGAGGGCGGGGAGGGTGGAGAGGATTGTGTTCTGCTCTTTCCTACAAAAGGATGAGAGGGCTTATGAGAAGTTCATACCGTGAGTGGGTGTTTGACGGGTAATAAGAGAGGTGTGCATGCTGACGATTTCACAGGAGGTTCTTCCCACCAGCTGGCGAGGAGCAGGCGGCCACAAGCAAGGGAAACGAGCCGAACCAGGGCAACGAGACTAACGAGGCGAATGAAGCCAATACGGGGAATGAAGCGAACACCGGCAACGAGACGAATGAAGCGAACCAGGCTACCGACACCAACAAGGCCACCGACACTAACGAGGCCAGTGAAGGTAACAAGGCGAATGCGGGCAGCGCGGCGAAGGCAGAGGGTGGCGACCAAAGTCCAAAGCTCCCGGACGTCCCGACCAAGGAGCCCACCGAGCCAGGCCAGCCGGATGCGAAGAAGCAGAAGCTTGATCAGGGCGTAGAAGCGAAAGAAGACAAAGACGAGAAGCTGTAGCCTACTGGCACGGCATGCTCAGACGGTTCCAATGATTTTGCATAGCGAGCAGGAGTTCAGCGGCGTCCGCTAGGCGCACAAGCGATGATACCCCATCATGATGTTACGATACAGTAGTCTAAAAAAGCGAATGAGACAGTTTCTCAAATCATGTACACGGTCTTAACATCCCACAGTCATTGCATGGTGACTGTGCCACTGTATTCGCTCCTGTCACCATGTACAGGCCACGTCTCTTCCCAAGTGGACCGCCCCTAGCAGGCGCACCCTAAGTATCCCACAATAACCACACAATCACTGCGCCACCGTATGCGCCCCCAGCACGCCAAAAACGCTCTCCACTCCTCACTACCGCCCCGCCGCCCTCTCCCCAGCAATCCTCAACGCCGTAGCGACAGTATCCCTATGCAGATACCCACTCTCAAACAACCACTCATAGCCGACCGCAAGCTGATCAATATACCACCACATTACACACCCCCTATCCCGCTCATCCAGCTCACCAAGCAAATCCGGTTCCCTCTCCAACGGCAACTGCACCAGATACTGCGCCCGCAACGTCTTATGAAAATCCTCTAGACCGTCGAGGCGATCCAAGTAGTCTGGGAGGGTGCGCAGGAGATCCATAATCTCCCTTGTGTCCGTGAGATTGCGTGCAGAGGCTCTGAACGCGGCGAAGGCCAGGTGCTCAAGGCAGGCAACGCCATATTTGTTACCGACTATCGCCACATCGAGGTGAAGTCTCCAGTTCGTAGAAGCATCCTCGCCGCGTTCGACCCAGCCTTCGGTGTACAGCCACCTCAGCATCGCCCTAGAGCCTCCATACCATCATCGGGATCGAGCTTCAAGGTGAAGACGCCTGCGAAGGGTCCACCGGGAGCCAGTACATCGTTGAAGTATGTTGATTGCGGACACAAGACCATACGATGTGTCCTGATCTCTCGACCGTGGAAGGTGAGCGTGATATCTGAGTATGCATCTGCGTTGAAGAGGCTGGGGTGTTGTTAGGATGCTGAGGGCCCATACAGTTGCGCTGAAGCGTTTCGTTTGCCTGGAGACGTCTAGCATCGTGGCGATGGTCTGCCAGAATCTTTGAAGGGCAACGGTGCGAGTGTTGGTGTGAGGGTACCGTATGGTGGCATCGTCGACAGAAGCGAAAGCTAGGATACCGTGAGGTATGGACTCGTCGTCCTGTTGTCAACGTTGCCTGGCAACGATTGCGTGTTATCGATATTCTTTTGTTGTCATCCGGAAGGGGAAGGAGCGATGAAGAAGCATCGCCAGTCTAAGCTGTCATGGTCGGATCTGTATCTTGCTGAAGAGAGCATCAGGCAAGGCTCGTGTAGAGGGCGGCGGACGGTGATAGATGTTCGTTCATCAATGGGAGGGCTGCTGTGCATTGCACGCCGCTACAGTCAAGCGAGTTTCCAAGACACATGCCTGACACATGACCGGAATAGTGACCGGGATAACAATATGCTTAACAGCATGTGATACCACATCATAAATTACCTACGTCACCTCCAGTAACCGCACGAGACATTGAAGCTCAGCTCTCAATCGACCCACCAACGCCATCAACCCTCCTCAAAAACTCCCTCACTCTCCCGACCTCTTGCTGGCCCAAAGCACCTCTCTCACTCTCCACAGCCGCAACCAGCGCTGGCAACCCTTCCTCAACCTTATCCTCCGGCACGCTTGTACATAGACTGACGACCTTCCGGTACATACCCTCCAGCTCACTACTGCGCCCCCTCAACTCCTCGGCCTGGGCTCGCAGATCAGAATTATTGCTCAGATAAGCATTGAGCCTCGCTTGCAGTGTTGACGGTGACGGGACGTTCGACTCCAGGAACTGTCGTTGCAGATTATTCGGGGACCCGCTAGGCGTGGAGAAGGCGAGGATGTCTTGGCTACTGTCGTCTAGCCAGGCGGGCTCGGTATCCTCGTCTGAGGGTGCCCTTCGTTTTCTCGATGCTGCTGTCTTCCGTTCCCGAATGGCGCGCTTGAGGTTGGCGACTTTGGCCTGACGCTCATCCCGAAGCTTGACGCGGTCTTTGAGCTCTTGCAGGCGCTCGAGGTCGGCTTTCTGCAAAGCGCTGAACTCACGGAGTTGTTCGTTCAGGCGGTCGATCTGTTCGGTGCGGACTTTGAGGAGGTCTTGGTGTGAGGCGAGGTTTTGCGTCAGCATCGATGTCATAGCTACAGTCGCATGATCAGTCAAAGTCGTTCATTCAATATAGGAGCAGGAAGAGATGAGACTCACACGCAATGATATCCTGCCCAAGCTCCTCGACCTGGCTCCCAGCATTCTCTGCTGACTCGGCCTCACCGTCAGCGGTGATAGTCTCCTGCGTACTTGGCATCTGTTGCACAGACTGTTGGCTAGCTAGTCGACCATTAACGTGACTGTGCTCGCCTGACTCAACGCCAACGCCGAAGTCTTTGGCACTGACGCCCTTGTAGTTAGGTAAGCTAGGATCGGCATGAATCTCAAGCAACTGTTGTATGATACTCCGGTTACCAATGCGTGCGACGAGGTTGAGTGCAGTGTTGCCAGCCTTATCTCGTGCGTTCACGATATGCGACAGGAAGCGCACTAGGCTGACAGCGCCCTTGGCCGCCCCACTTGAGGCAGACTCCTGGCTCGACGTGTCTCGGTTCTTCTGAGCTTGCAAGGCTGCCAGAGCAACAGACGGCGCGCCTGATGCGTTTGCGTTCGGCTGCGTGCCGATGCGGACAAGGTACTCTAGCAGAGCTTCGAGGTAATACTTGCTGCTCGGCGCGCGGCCCTTGATGCCAGAGGAAACTGCAATGTGGTGCAATATGGTCCGGCCTTGCGCATCTCTGACTTCGATCAGCGGTCCGAACAGCTCGAGCAGCTCAGGGAAGCACGATCGCTCCCAGCAGTTGTTCACGAGCACTGCGCTGATGAGTGGTGACTGGCCAGCAGCATTGCCGCGCCAGATGTTAGCGCCTCTCTGGATGAGGAGCTTCAGTAGTGGTACTTTCGCCAAGGTAGCAGCCCAATGGAGCGCATTGTTTGCGGACGCATCGAGCGGCATATTGAGATCTTCACCGGACAGCTTCGTTAGCGCGTCATGCGAAGCATAGTCAGTCCGACCAGCATCGGCGAATAGTTCGAGTATCAAGTTGATCTTCTCCTGCTGCTCTTCAGTAGATGGCGTCGGGAGCGGTGGCTGTGCCATGGGGTCTCCGCTCGCGTTGGTGTACTCCTGAGACGCGGCGCCATCGTACATGAAGCTCTCGTTTGGCTCGGTTGGTGATACTGATTGCATCGAAGCATCCATTGGAAGTGCCGGCGGTGCCATGCCTTCCTGGCTGTCATGCCGCATGCGCTTTCTCGGCGGCTCAGCGCCACTCGGCTGCGTGCTGTAGCCGGAGTCATATTTGACATCAGCGAAGCTACCCTCGGACATCATACTCTGCTGGCTTCCGCCTGGGAAGGCATCCTGTTGTGACGGTCGGCGCATGTTATTGCCCGATCTCTGCGCGCTTGGCGGTCGTGGCGCAGGTGAATTCAGACGTGCGGCTTTGTTCATCGCAGCCAGTGCGACAGATGTGGTAGGCGAGATGTTCTGGAAGAAAGTGCCATTGCTCACTGGTCCTTGCGGTCGGCCACCATCCAGGTTATGGTTATAAAAGCGTTTCCGGTTTGCGGCCATGGCCTGCTCTTTGGTCGGCGTCTCTTGGCCTTGGCCACCAGAGCCATCGGAGCTCACATCGTAGTCCAGTAGCGGTCGCAGAATGTCCTCGACGCCATATTGACGGCAGAACTCACGTCCTCGGCGGTAGCTGATCCAGGTACCTTGATACTTTCCATATCCGCCTTGGACTTTTTCGTGTTCGCCAGTAAGGATCTCCTTCTCCAGTACCTTCGTGCGCTTGCCTTTGTCGACGCCCGCGACTTTCAAGATCTGCGTTGCGTTGAGCCAGCCGTCGCTGCGCCGGCGCATGCAAGCTATGCCTTGAATATCCATTTCGTAGACCGATACGCCGGAGTATACGGCCTGGAAGATGTTAGTATGCGCGCGCGACACACCATCGCTATCCCGATCGCTTCTTACAGTATATATCTGCGGCTTCTCGCCATATCCTCTAGGCTGACCGTATCCTTCGCCAAAGCTGCGCGCATACCCCGGATTCGAGACTGGGCCGTTCGGAAAGCTCTGGCTGTAGACCGGCTGGCCATGCGGTTGTATCGGCGCATTGTACTGCGAGTCGAACGACGTACTGTACCCATGGCCGTGGCCGTACATGGGCATGCCGTTGGGCTGGGTGGGTCCTGGGTGGCCGTGAGGTGAGGCGGCGGGCGCCATGTGCGTGAAGGACTGTTGCGGGGTTGGAGGCATTGCGGCGAGCGTGGACGCCATCAAGGCGCGGTGGGTCAGACGCGCGGTAGCTATGCAGAGTAGAGTGCTCTTCAGTCACTCGAGAGCCGTTGCGCCTGGGCTATGACGAGCGTTGCATAATGCGCATAGAGCGGAGATTGGGTGCATGGGAGGAACGCGACTTGAGGACGACGCGTAGGTGAGTGCGCGACTTGGCTGACCTGCGGGCCGAGAAGCGGGAGCGCTATGACCACAATTTGCCGAAGGACTTTTGAGAAACCGAGGTCAAGGAGCTGGAGCATCACCAAGCTGTCACTCTTTTGGATGATCGCTACTGTTGCATATGCGCCAATGTCTTCTACAGAGGACATGGCGCTCATACAGAACAGACACGGTATGCTGGACCTCTGTCAGCCTCGCCAGCCTTTCTAAGCCAGTGACGACATCGATCGCCAACCAGAGAAATCAACATGGGATAGCTACGAAGCCCCCGAAGGCGGCCAAAAGGCCTGCCACACCTTTGCCAGCAACCTCTTCGCAAGCAGCATACGGACGACAGCTTCTTCGTGGGCTACTGCGAGAATGTACCTACCTGCCAGACTCCTTTGCCAGACAATGGACGCACAAGCACGTACTGGACCGCTTCAGGAGATATGGGATCAAAGTCTGGAAGCACCGCAATGATCCGGATTTCGAGGAGCGCATCAAGAGCAAGCATCGGGAGGCGAGGCAGGCTATTAGTCAGCTGAGGCGTGCAAACGAAGGAGAACGCAAACCGCTGCTCAAGGTGCTGCTGATGGCGTACGGGAGGACTGGGAAGCGGAGGCATGAGCTGATTCTGCCTCTGTCAGGTCCGGAAGAGCAACTGGATTCTCCTGGAGCCGTTGAGAGACCTAGGAATGCTCGAGGCGGTGAGAACCTGCAACAGCCTGACAGCTTGGGTGCGACTGCACCGCCGCGCAAGTCACCACCCACAGTCAAGGACGTCAATAACGGCAACTGGTCTCCATACGCACCGGAGCTTACTCCACAGCTTCGTGCTCTGCTACAATCGCAAGTCAAAGACCCACCTCCGCACCTTATTCGGCCCGTGGTACGCAGACTGAACCCTCGGATCGAGGAGTTGAACTCCTGGAAACGGCCTATGCCCCGCTCGCGCATCAAGAATCAGACAAAGCAATGGTATGCGGAGCTTCTGCACAAAGTGCACCCTCCGGTACCCACTGCTGAGTGGTACCGCCTGCGCGATCTGGCTTTGGGCGTGAAGACGGAGAGCTTGGTGACTAAGCGCAGAAGCTCCAAGGGTACCCAGCCAAGTGCGCTCGATCTTGTTGTCATGTATGGACAGCCCGCTGCAGGGATCAGTGGCGAGAATAGGAGTGCCCACGCGATCACGCCGCGCTTCATGCGGAGGTTATATACGCAGGTATTCAGCCAATGCCCGCTGATGGACTGGGACGTCGAGAAGCAGACGTGGAGCGTGACATGGGGCGAGCAGGCTCAGTATCGCATGGGAGCAGGAACGACCCGCCCACACTCTCCCGAAGATCTTGGCATAGGGATCTTCCTCGGAGGTGCAACGATTGCGAGGGATAAGCGTGAAGGTCGTATTCCAGGCTCCTGATGGTTTCGCTGCCATTGTTCCTGCTGGTGCGGATCGCACCTGGCAGATGCATCATGCGACCATCGGGCGACCATGAAGCTCTGACATCAGACGACCTCGCCAAACCTGCCGTTGGAGGCAATGGCCAGCTTCACTTACGAAAGCCGTTTCGTGAAAACCTTCCTACGCGCTTTCCGTCGGCATTGCGGCTGTCACGCCTTGAGAAGTTCAAGTCCAACCCAGGAAACGTAGACTGGCCTTTCAGCTGCGACTGCAATCTAACACCACCATTTCTGCTTCCTACAAACCTACATCAGCATCAACATCTACTACAATACATAGCAGCAATGACAGACCCTACGCAACCATCAATCACGCTCGCGTCCACCGATGGTCCGCTCACTATCCCCAACGTCACTTCCCGATCCACTAACAAGCCTCAGACATCCCCGAAATCCTCGCCATGATCAAGGAACTCGCCGCCTACGAAAACTGCTCCGAAAAGGTCCTCGCAACAACCGACTCCCTCAAACGCACCCTCACCTTCTCCAACACCTCCTCCTCCCGCACCCACACCAACTCCGGCTACGCCCGCACCCTTATCCTCCGCCTGCCCATCAAACCCTCCGATCCCGATGACACACCACAAGCCGTAGCAGGCATGGCCATGTTCTTCAACAACTACAGCACCTGGCGTAGCAAACCGGGCGTCTACCTCGAGGACCTATTCGTGCGGCCGCAGTACAGGAAGCGAGGGTACGGCAAGATGTTGATACAGGCGTTGGCGCAGGAGGTGGTGAGGATTCAGGGAGGGAGGTTGGAGTGGTGTTGTTTGAGAAGCAATACGCCGAGTTTGAAGTTTTATGATAGTCTGGGGGCTAAGCAGATGACGGACTGGGTGAGCTTGAGGGTGGATGGGAAGGCTTTGGAGGATCTTGCTATGGGTAGGACACCGGCGCTGAAGACGTTGGCGGGAGAGGATAGGGAGTTGGACGTTACGGAGGCGGAATGAGGTAGCGTGGAAAGGAGAGTATCTGCTAAAATACGCGAGCCTGCAATTCTTGTGTTGGCTTTCGCTCGTCAGGCTCACACCAGGCTACGGTAGCAGTAGCTGCGACCCTGTCACGACAAGGTGGGAGGCTGTGCCAGGAGTGAATCACTAGGTTTGACCAATCCAGATATTCATTACTTCTGCAAGCTCTCCAATAGCCCATCGCCATCCTTCTTCGTCTCAACAGCCTTGAACGCAGTACCGACAGCATCCAATCCCTTCTCTGCCCGCTCAAAGGCCTCTTCACTCCTATCTGTCAAGATTCCCAACTCCCGATCGCTCAACAGGGCCTTGCCCTCCGCGATGTCAATGCGCTCACCATCATCCTTACCCAACAGCTTCTGTAGTTCCGTAAAGTCTGCACCTGCTACCTCGCCGCCCTTCCTGAAGCGGCCCTTCTGGATGACGAGCTTCTCCAGCCGCCGCTTGCTGTCCGCCTTCTCGAGCAGCATCTGCTCGACTGTGTTCTTCGTGGCGAAGCGGTAGACGATAACAGGTCTTGTCTGGCCGATACGGTGTGCGCGATCCTGTGCTTGCAGATCTTGCTGTGGGTTCCAGTCGCTGTCAAACAACAGCACTGTGTCTGCAGCCGCTAGGTTGATGCCTTGTCCACCTGCTCTTGTCGACAACAGGAAGATATTGAGGTCACTGCCTTTCTCGTTGAAGGCCAAGATCTGTTCCTGACGTTCCGACTGCGCTATCGATCCGTCAATACGACAGACCGGCCAGCCCCGAAGCTCAGAGCAGTAGGTCTCCAGTAAATCGAGCTGTGTCTTGAACTGTGAGAAGATGAGAACCTTGTGGCCTTTCTTCAGAAGCTCCGGGAGGAGCCGGTCGAGTAATAGCATCTTGCCGGACTCTGTAACGAGGCTCTCGTCTACCTGAGTGTTGTCGTCAAGGTCAAAAGGATAGTAGAAGTTATGTGGGGAGTTACAGCATTGCCGTAATTGCATGACCGGGTTCTGTAGCTTCTTCTGTGAGATCTCACGCTT
>Ga0181467_100618_pt1 | contig 17716 bp, 24 predicted proteins | sample InSIn5gowninarea_2_FD_119079 | JGI IMG/M metagenome (GOLD analysis project Ga0181467, IMG submission 119079) | Clean room microbial communities from NASA Spacecraft Assembly Facility at Jet Propulsion Laboratory, Pasadena, California, USA -... ... | reverse complement strand
AAAGAGTGGTCGAAGCTACTACTCCAAGAATATCATTAAAATAGTACAAGATAAGGGACTGTGTTTGAGCTTGAGTCTTGAATCACTCTTCGACCATTGCAATTCCGATACCTTGTGCGGCGTACGCATTGTTGGGATCCAGTTGGACCGGATGATATGGATCTGTGAGGAGTGGCTGGCGGATGATTGAATGAATTGAAGCGATGAAGACAAAATCCAAATTGAGCACAGAGAGCACTAGAATGCGGTTCACAAGGATCTGTGAATGATCTTGCTTTCAATGTTGGTCTTGTTGTCGTGCTTACGAATATTCTTTCTAATCTGTTGGCATGAGGTTCGCCGTCTTGCATTAAGCTGAAATGGCTTTTTTTTGTGGAAGTTTCGCTGCTTCAAAGGTCATTGACTGATGTAAGCTTCCACAGAAGAATCTAAGATTGTCGTCTCGATTGTATGGTCCCAGAGTGATTCAAGACTCAAGCTCAAACACAGTCCCTTATCTTGTACTATTTTAATGATATTCTTGGAGTAGTAGCTTCGACCACTCTTTGCTCCGAACTGTACTCCACCCAAGAGTCTCCAATATCTAGTTCGTCCTCGATCTTCACAGATAGTCATGTGAGGAGGAGATAATTTTCAAGAACGACGTTCGTGGAGCTTAGAGGATTCTGGGATTTTGCTCAAAGCATCGTGTATCTTCATTATTTTTGACTGTTGGGAGCTCGAGCCCACCACACCACCCAACTCAAGCCTCCTCTCCAAAGGGATAGTTGAATTTCAACAACCCGTTAAGCCCACCGACCCAACTATCCTCACCACCACCCTCACTCTCACTCCCGCTCGTTCCGCGAACGATACTCGGCACACCGCCCACCCACCTGCCCTCTACATCCCGCACTTCCTCTCCCTCGACCCGCAGCTCCATCCCCACCTGCAACGCCCGATTGCGCCTAATTCCATCAACGCTAACTTCAACCTCCCTGCCGCGATTCTTCTCGCTCAAACGCAGCGTTATGGGTGTATTCGCCGGTAACACCAACGGTCTGAAGCTCAAACTTCGCGGACAGATTGGTGTGAGTAGTAGCGATGAGACAAGTGGGTGCACGATACTACCGCCTGAAGAGAGCGAGTAAGCCGTACTCCCTGTCGGCGTCGAGATGATCATGCCGTCTGCCACTGCTTCGGTGAGGAAGCGGCCACCGACGTAGATTTCGATGATGGCGAGGTGTGGATCCCGGCCACGATGCAGGATTACTTCGTTCATGGCGAAGATGTCGTGGTTGTGATGGGGTTTGGAAGAGGGAGAGGCGGAGTGTGTGTCGGAAGAGACGCGAGTGCCGTCTGGGGCGTAGACGCCCACTTTAAGACGGGAGCGGACGAGGACGCGGGCGGTGCGGGAGGAGCCGAGGAATTTGCCGCGGATGGAGGACCAGCCTAGGGGTGGAGATTTGGGAGACTTGGTTGAGTTGGTAAGCGAGGAGGGTGAAGCGGTTGGTTGTGGTGATGGCGGAGGTGAGGGAGACGGCGTAGATGAAATTGCGGCGTCACTCTTCGAGTCTGATGTGAGAGTTTGGCCATGACTACCTTGTGCTCCTGACATGTATGTTTCCCTGAATGCCCTCTTGTGCTCGCCAAATTTCCATTCGCCAAGGAAGCCCAAAGTTCCCATACTGAATGAGAGTATTGGTGGTACGGTGGGCGACGATGCAAATAGAGAGGATGCCCGCAGAATGGTGCCATCTCCACCAAGCGTATTGACCAGGTCAACCTTATCATGCAGGATATGAGCTTCATCTTGCTCTTGTTGTCGTGTATAGACTGGGAATGGGAATTGTCCGTGCAGTTCTGCAGCAGTGTGAGGTTCCAAGATGATTGACATCGAAGGATACGTCGAATGTATGTGTTTAGCATATTCCACAAAAGACTCGGTTACTGCAGGGGCGCAGTCCTTTTTCGTGAGGAGAATGTTTCGCGGCGGTTGAGGCCATTGCAGGCCGAGGAGATCATGGTCGCTTAGTTCTAGCAAAGCATTAGTACAGCTTCGAGGTTGCGGGATGACCAGCAGCGAGCGTGGGATTTGATGTTGACGATTGCCGGCTGGCCAAGCGCACCTTGGTACCTTGGGTGTATGCGCCCAGGAAGCTCTGCTACATTGCGGATCTCTTGCCGACGTATTGATGTTGAGAATGATCGCGTAGAAATGAGACGTCTGAGGGTAGGGATGCGTGACATTTAATGGCAATGAGGAAGTCTGCGGGATGTTGTAAAACAGTCTTGTTGCTGTTGACGTTGATGACTGTTTCAGCATGTCTTGGCAGTTTCAGATTTCCAAGGTCTTAGCGTCACGTCACGAGGATAAACACATCTGTGTTTTGTTCTACACACATCAACCCGCGATTTCTCCTTGTCCTCTAGTCGTAATCACTGACTTATGCAAAGTCGATAATACTTAACAAGAACATCCATTGTGTAAATCATCTGTTGAGAGGTCACTCATCCAAGCCACATATATCTTCCCCCACGGCTCAACATGTCGCAAGGCATGCGCCAGAGAGTCAATGATGCGATTCCAGCTGCCGATGCTGGAGCGGGCTTCACGTCAAAGTCTAGTGATGACATGGTGAACAAAATGGCACATCCTGTTGGGCCTCCGAAACACTCGAAGATCAAGCAGTACCTTCTGGTGGTTGGTCTATTATGCTTTTTCTTGTCAACGTCTCTAGTGTAAGTCTTGCTCAATCTACCTCATATAATCACAATGCTAAGTCACCTAGTATCTTTCTGACCCAATTAATTGGCACTCCACTCTACTTGGTGCACAAAGGCTTCTACTATGCTTGGATGGCCATGACCAAAGAGCTGTTCGGTCTTGTCGTGAACTGTGTCACACAGTGGTTCACTTCGACAACAATCCGAGTCAGTGGAGATGCATCTGTCCGAGGTCAACTCAAGCTGACCAAAGATGGTCGTCTGGAAACTGACTTCCCTGAGCGGCTGATCTTAATATCGAATCATCAGGTACGTCTCTCCTACATCCCGCAGTGCTCTGAACGACAACTAACACCAAGGTAGATCTATACTGATTGGCTATATCTATGGTGGGCTGCTTACACTTCTCGCATGCATGGACACATCTGTATCATCCTGAAGGAGTCATTGAAGTATATTCCTGTCATTGGCGAAGGTATGATGTTCTGGAGCTTCATATTCCTAGCACGCAACTGGGCAAAAGACAAGGCACGCCTGCAGTCTAGTCTGGCCAAGATCAAGAGTCAGGTTTCAGGACATTGGTCGGGATCGCAGAAGTTGGCTCCTATATGGCTTCTGATCTTTCCAGAAGGCACGAATATTTCAGTCAATGGTAGAAATGCGAGTAAGAGATGGGCAGAGAAGTCGGGACAGCCTGATATGGTGCATTGTCTGTTACCGAAGAGTACTGGGTTGCATTACTGTCTGCAAGAGCTGAAGGGGACGGTGGAGTGGGTATATGATTGCACGATAGCGTATGATGGTGTTCCGTGAGTATACATCGAGTCGACATCTGGTAGCATGCCACTAACGTAATTGTAGACGAGGACAGTACGGACAAGACATCTATCCTCTTTGGTCCACCTTCTTCGAAGGTCGTGCACCAAAGTCAGTTAACATGTACTGGCGCAGATTTAGAGTGGATGACATTCCAATTGACGACATCAAGACGTTTGAATCATGGTTGAGAATGAGGTGGGAGGAGAAAGACCGTCTCTTGGAGCAATTCATGCAGACTGGCATGTTCCCGTCAGATGATGGTGCCGCCATGACCGCAAAAGCAGAGGTGTTGACAAAAGACACCCAACTCGGTCCTAGAGGACATCGCTACATCGAGACATCTGTCAAGAACAGAAGTCCTTTTGAGTTCATACTGATCTACGTGCCGCTTGCGGTCGTCACTACTATAGCTTATCTGCTGTATAGGACGATCAAAGGATTCGTCTGATGTGGCTAACGATAGTGAAGATAAGACAGAATGGCAGCAGCTTATCAACGAAGACATCCAGATTAGGACCGGGAGGTAGATGAGCATTATCTCGTCTCGTCTCACCTTCATCTCGACCTCGATGTCTCCACGGAATCAAGGCAGTTGATGATCTGCATAGTGCATGCGTCGTTGTACATCCGAGGCCACCGGTAAAGCTTAACTCAAAAAGTCTCAGATGGCCAATCATCGTCTTGCAATTACTCTGGATGATGATGATATAATACGAAAACCCCAATCTCATTTGTGTGTGTCTAATCCTCTTCATATTCATACTCCTCTGTATCCTCTTGTCCATTCTCCATAGATTCCCACACACCTTTTCCCTCTCATCGACGACAACAATGGAGGCCCTACTAATTCAATCGCAGCGTGTCTGCCCTTTCCTCAAGAAGACCAGCCCTTCCACTCTGCGCACTCTTTCGACGTCAGTCGCCCACAATGCGTCAGTGGGTGGCGGTAAGATGAGCAATCTACAAGTCCTGGGCCGCCGCTGTCCTGTTATGGGCAAGGCTATCGCTGTTCAGAGTGCGAGATTGAGCAGCGTCAATTTGGCTGGTACTTTCGGCGGTGCTCGTGCCTACCACAGCAAGGTTTCTCGTAACAAGATTCATACTACAACCGACAAGAAGGCTAGAGCTGTGGATGTCGAGATGCTGCGCCATGAGCCTGGTGTGTACTGACTGTAGAAATGCTCTCATGCATGAGACCGAACACTGATTATCCATACAGCTCCTTTCCCTAAGCCCGTCCGCCATGCCGCTCAATCCGTTCATGAGAAACATCCCGCTGGTCCACCTCCTCCACCCAAGACTCCCCAATTCAACTACGAGCAGTTCTACCACAACGAACTTGACAAGAAGCACAAGGACAAGTCTTACCGCTACTTTAACAACATCAACCGTCTCGCAGCAGAATTTCCTCGTGCCCACATGAATGCCGAAGAAGAGCGCGTCACTGTTTGGTGCTCCAATGACTATCTCGGTATGGGTCGCAACCCTGAAGTCCTGCGGACCATGCACACCACTCTCGACAAGTATGGCGCTGGTGCAGGTGGAACGCGTAACATTTCCGGCCACAACCAGCACGCTATTGCTCTTGAGAAGACTCTTGCTAAATTGCACGCCAAAGACTCTGCCCTCGTTTTCTCCTCTTGTTACGTCGCGAACGATGCCACTCTGGCAACTCTTGGCTCTAAACTCCCTGGCTGTGTTATTCTTTCCGACTCCTCCAATCACGCCTCCATGATCCAGGGTATTCGACACTCTGGCGCTAAAAAGGTCGTCTTCAAGCACAACGACGTCGAAGACCTCGAAGCTAAACTCGCCGCTTTGCCTTCTGATTGCCCTAAGATCATCGCCTTCGAGTCTGTTTACAGCATGTGCGGTTCCATTGGTCCGATCGAAGCAATCTGCGACCTGGCTGACAAGTACGGTGCCTTGACTTTCCTCGACGAAGTACATGCTGTCGGGATGTACGGACCAACTGGGGCTGGTGTAGCTGAACATCTTGATTTTGAGGCGCACGCTTCAGGTCGTCCCAGCGGCACCATCATGGATCGTGTAGACATTATCACTGGAACTCTTGGTAAAGCTTACGGCTGTGTTGGTGGATATATTGCTGGATCCGCCAACTTGGTCGATACCATTCGCTCCCTTGCTCCGGGCTTCATTTTCACCACCTCGCTTCCTCCCTCAGTCATGGCTGGTGCAAAGGCTGCTGTTGAATACCAGATGCGCGAACAGGGTGATCGCACACTCCAACAATTGCACACTCGTGCAGTCAAGTCTGTTCTCGCTGCAAACGATATCCCTGTCATCCCGAACCCTTCTCATATCGTGCCCGTTTTGGTCGGAGACGCCGAAACGGCTCGTGCGGCTAGTGACATGCTTTTGGAGAAATGGGGGATTTATGTTCAGGCTATCAACTATCCAACCGTGGCTGTTGGTCAGGAGCGCTTGAGATTCACGCCCACACCTGGACACACTGAAGGCCTACAAGAGCATCTAGTTGAGGCTGTTTTGGATGTCTGGAAAGAACTGGGCATCAAGCGGACTAGTGACTGGGCTGCCCAGGGTGGATTCATTGGTGTTGGTGTTGATGGTGCCATACCCGAACCGCTGTGGACGGACAACCAATTGGGCATTAAGGAGAAGAGTGATCGTGAGGTGGAGAAGATGAACACGGAGAAGGGTGCTGTCAAGATCTTGGGTGAGGAGCGTGCCAGGAGCGTCGGTATCAGCGTTGGTGTTTAGAGTTGGGGGAAGAGCAGGAAGGGGGGATGTTGGTCTGGTTGTGGAATCTGCAATTGCTGGACGCTTTGATTTGTCATATCGTGTTACTTGTATGGCAATTTGATATCATTTCTTGTCCTGAATACGCCTTCCCTTCTTTCATGACCGATCTCAACGATGATTGGAACTTGGGCTCTTTACAAAATTGTCTGCCAAAGGCTGCAGCTTTCATGGTCTTACTTCCTATTGAATTGCTCGAATTCTCCACTTCCTCCACGACGCACAACGACTTAGTTCACGATACCTATTTCTTATACGAGAGTAACACAAATCAAGAAATACTGCAACTACCCAACGTGATGAATTCAATCCTGATCCTGGATTTCAGAATTATCGGTCACCAATCGCCGAACTTTTGTCACTCCAGCTTTTAGTAACTCATCGATCCATGGCATGTGGAATGATGTGGAAAGAATACCTCTTGCTTTCAATACGTGCGTCAGCGTGGCGTAACTCGGGCACCGTCTATCTGATTAGGAAGGAGTTTAGGTAGAAAGGAGGCGAAAGAGATATCGCATCACATTCCTCGAGGAGAAGAAAGAAAAGGAAAAGAAAAGAATTGGAAAGTGGACAAACTTACGACCCTTTTTTCTTCTTCGGCGCGCGTGTTCAACGCGAGAACAGCTCCACTGGTCGCCGGCAAAGTAGGCAATCTTCGACGTATGCTTTGTCCCTATGAGCACGTACGCATGGTGTGCAGAAGCGTGTGGAGTGACTAACCAGGGCCGCTTGCGTACAGGACCGGAAAGACAAGTCGCAAGCTTGACCCGGTAAACTAAAACAGATCATGTGGTTTGCAGCTTGATGCGCCCTCACTGTTAATCATCGCCTACATGTAGTTGGGGGAAAGGCCTATGCCTCATGTTTCCTTTCCCCAATCTCGAAAACGGTGTCACAACCAATGTTATCACGAACGAAGACGCGGCCCACAGTCCTATAGCTACCAGAACAAAGATCCAATTCGCCGTGCTAACATTACCAATGATAAGTGAGTCAGTGTAGAAGAGGAAGATACCTGTGCCGAGGACACTGAGGTGGCTAAAGTATACCATTCCTGCAAAGAGTCGCGAGCCGTATAGGAGGTCGAGAGGTGGTGTTTGTTGCGTTGTGCGTTGTGACACTGCGGCGGGCTTGTAGGAGCTCATGTATGAGAGCAAGGTCGTGTGCTCCAGACGCGGCTCCTGGGGAACAAACATTGCTCGGGCTAGTCTCCAACCCAGCAGCTGTAGTAGGCGACTCCTCTCTAGTCCAGAGGTGTTCAACGACCGCGCCTGCTGGCTGAACCAGAAGAATCAGTGGAACAAGCTGCCCAAAGCCGTTGAAATTGTCCTCCACCGAGCCTGTAGTGTCGAGGTTCTGCCGCCTGGGAATCTGTATCTGCATGGTCCCGAAGACAAGACCGAGCACCGAAATCCAGAGCGAAGCGGAGAAAGAAGCAGCGCACTCGAGGATGCTGATTGCGGGTACGTACACCGCAACAACCACGCGGAACGACCACAGCCAAACTCGTGGTCGCTGTGTGCGGATATTCCAGTATTTCCGTGCCAACCACACAAGCACAGACTCCATCAGCCAGTCCAAAGGATGCCGAAACCAACGCCGATAGGCCCGCTTAGCGGAGCTGAGAAGTCCACCCATCTTCCAGACATAGCTGACCACAAGCACAACGATACCAAACACCGCATCCGGATTAACGCCATCACCATACAAATGGCCCCAGAAACAGTGCGCCGGAATGCCCCACCCTGTAGCACCATCAAGCATTCCAGGCCAATAGTCAATACCCCAGTCATTGCTCAACGTCGGCAGGAACCCAACAAGAAGCAGCCCTAGCAAGACAAGCATCCCCAACACCCTCCACAATCTCAGCGCCGGATGCCTACTCAAATGCGTGGCTAGAATTGTCAAGGCGGACAAATGCACACTACTCGACATCCAGGCGAGGTACAGCACGATTTGGAAATGGTACACGGAGATTGCGTTTTGGCGCAAACCCTGGAAACCGGCGCTCATGATGGCGATGCCGGTTACGATTTGCTGGTCGCTGGAGGCGAGCACAGCTTGCTGGAGCGCAGCGTGGATGCGAGGGTGCTTTGTGGTGGATGAGCGTATTCGAAGGATCCGTGAATCAATGCTGTTTAGGAGAGTGGCGTCGACTTGGCCGAGGAGGTAGGCGAGTAGGATGGAGCAGAAGGTGAGGTAGGCGGAGAGGATGAAGGCGAGGATGGCCTGAGTCGAGTTGAGCTTGTTAGTCGTGTAAGAAGATAAAACTGAAGTATTGCTGGGACTGACTCCTGCGCCCGCTATGTCTGAGTCGCCTTTGGTCACTACACCATGCTCGTGCGTGTACAGGCAAGCTTGAGGACTTCACATGGCTCAATGTAGGTCAAGCTCATGGTGAAGCTCTGTACTGAGCACACTTCTCTGTTTCTCTGTAACGTCAAATACATGTCTGCTGTTTACATCCCTGCTACGGTAGCTTAATCCATGTTTATTCCTACATATCAATACCTTCTTTACAAATACTCGTAATACGTACATTTTCGCCTCTTCATCTCTCATTCCGGGATATCAGATATTGATGATGGGTCTGTAGATTGAGAAAAGAAAACTTGAATAATGAAGGAGAGCCTTGGGTGGATTATACCTCCAGTTTCACTGAGATTCCGGCCCAGCGTTTGTACATTGTCTACATGCTCTAAGTTATATGCATACAAGTATTAACCGCCACAGGGCGATATTGACATGAAAGTGCGGTCTATATTATTTTGTTCTTTCCGTAGAATGGAATACCAAGAGCAGTCATGAGAATCCTAGCATCGCGATCTGTCGTGGCTGATGTCTTGACAGTGACATCTACGTAGTCATTAGCATACTATCCCTGTCAAAATCACAAGCAGCAAGAACTTACGACAACCGGGAATCATCTTTGGTGGGTAAGAATCATAATTGACCTCAACCTCAGGAAACAACGCCACGACATCAGGTCTGAACCCAAAGCTGATGTTTCCATTATCATCACCACTCGTTCCCTTGATACCTCGCCAATCTCTTATCCTTGGCATCACGACGTCAATGAGCTTGCCCAAAAAATGATACATCTCTTCTCCTTTCAGATCCGCAGATACTGACACAAACTTTCCTGCTCTTAGGCCCCAATTCTGGACGTTGCTTCGTGCAGCATGTGCTGTACATCTTTGACCAGTGATGGCCTGAATAACCATACTCGCGACGTGCAGGTTGGCACTATCCTCTGTAGCGTCTTTCACGAAGGTGTGTACAGTAATACCAGTAGGTTTTGGGATGTTTCGAAAATTGATCGGTCGACGAAGAAGATTCAGTACGTCGCTTCCTCTTGGTGCTCGTAGTGGACGATTTTTGTGGTATGGCGAGCTGTCGTCCCATGCGCGTAGTCGTGCTGCTTTCGTGGGGGCTTGATATCCTGGTTCGTGATGTGCGTAAGACAAGGTCATCAGGTCGGCGGCGATTGTGGACTCATAAGTCTGTTCTAGGCGTGGTAAACTGAATGGACCAGGGATATATTCGCGAGAGGCTGGGTCTGATGGTTTCGGAGGCTGGTGAGGGTGTAGAGGACCACGATAGTACTTGGGAGGACGGAATTGATATCTTTGAAAATGTCAATTCTGCGCCGAGAAGGACTGTCTCGCCAATGACATACCTGCTGGCTGGTAATTGGGTCTTTCTTTTCTTAGACTGCGCTATGGGATCGAATGACTGCGCCTCTTCTAGACTTAGAGAGGTGCTCAAAGATGATGATGCCTCGAGGTCATCCAGTTCTGAAGTTTTCACGGCTGTCGCTACCGATGCATGTCGTACTTGTCTTGCTGCTGATGGTAGGCAATGCGTATACCTAGCGACAGCTCGTCGTGATGCGCAACCAACCTCTCCTAAAGACATTGTGTTGTGGTGTGATGTGATGGAGAAGCCGAAACAATTTTGTAGATGTCTAGTTGAAAGTGACCGAATTATACACAATTCGGACCGTGAGATACATAACTAGAAGGTATAAGCGAAAAGCAGAGCCCCCTTTCTCCTCCGCTCTGGCCCAAAGTCTATTTACGTAGCTTGGCCCCATAGTTCTAGTCGTTATCGAAGTTAGATTGGTTAACAACGCCGGCGATCGATCCTGAAACCCTCCAAAACACAACAAATCTTCTCTGGGCAAAGTCTGGCCAGCTAATACCTTGCAGAATCCCCAAATTCCCAAGTCAACTCCTCGTCCTCCTCATAGTCAGAAGAAAGACGTCTGTTCTTCGAAATGCTCTCATAGCCGCCGTCACGCTGAGAGTCACCGTCCAAGCCACGGGTAGTATACAAAGCCCGACGCTGCAGTCATTCTCCCCGCCTTTAAGCGAGTGCCCAGTCAAATCACCTGGCCCAATACACACCACGTATACTGCTGTTTCTCTGAGACTGAGCACAGCCTTCTAACACCCACGCATTTATTGTCGTTCTTCCTACCTGGATTCATGTCTGCGACATCAAAGAGTATCACCGTTCTCACCTCACTATGAGTACCGCTTTCTCCAGGGTATTGAGCTTGCGGGATAGAAAGAGAAACACAAGTAAAAATCGGCTGGACCTGAACAACCTCTTCACGTTCGAGGAGAAGACTAAGAAGATCAAAGATGAAGAGAAGAAAATACAAGATTTATCACACCGACTTGCTCTGCTCGGAATACCCGATGTACCTCAAGAGAGGATCGAGTATGCTCTAAGATCGCGGTCTTCCCAGGGAGATATCCAAGAAGCATTAAAACTACTCCTACTCTATGAAGACTCAGTTGCTGGCGTATTGAAGCCCTTCGATCCTACTGTACGAATGCTTGGTGCTGAAAATAGGGAGAAGACAACATGCTTTCTCGATTCTCTGTTGTTCGCCATGTTTGCAACACCCGGAGTATTTGAAGCTATCTTGTTCAATAACTTTGACGATGAACAGCGAAGGAAGTTGGTCATCATAATGCGGCTCTGGGTGAATCTACTACGAAGTGGAAGACTTGTGACAACAGACATAGTAAGTGGACGCCCTCTTATACTCGCAGAAACCATGGCTGATCACTTCTCTTCAGATCGCAAAACTTCAGGAGTCTTTAGCTGAATGTGGTTGGGCTGATGCCGCAAAGATTCGACAACAAGACGCCTCGGAAGCATTTGCTTTCATCACCGACAAGCTACAGATGCCACTGTTGACACTCAAGACCGACATCTACCACTCAGGCAAAGAAGACGACAAAGACGACCACAAGTTCATCACAGAGCGTATGCTTGACGTTGCTATACCGGAGAATGTTCCAAAAGGCGAGATTGTGACGCTGGAAATGTGTTTGGAGGATTATTTCAACAACAGAGTCGAGGTCAAGCGACATTTACAAAGACAAAGTACTCTGGCATCAACCGCGGCCGAGCAAAGTTCTCGGCATAGTTCGATTGATAAGGGTGGCGCCCTCTACGTTGAGACCACAGAGGTCGATGACAGAGATTCTTCTGCTCCACCAGCAGCTCCTCAAGCCCTACCAGCTGCAACGACACAACGTCCTTTACACATGCGACAAAGAGCGACTAGTATATTTAGCGAACGCAAAGTGACTCGCGAAGTGGACGAACGAAAAGAGGATGGCGAGACCAATCCTGCTGCACGTCAGAGAGCAGCTTCTGTCAAGAAAGAGGTGCTTATGCCCGCTTGGCAGTTTCTGAATCTGATCCGTGAGTTTTCTTGTCTTGGTTCTGTTGTGATGTAGTACTGATTTGCTCCCAGCTTGGTATGCCGATAACGCTGCACCCGATAACGATGCACAAGTGAAGCAGCACTTCACGTCCAGGAGACCAATGTTAGGTATATGTCTGAAAAGGTACAATGTAGACAATAGAGGATACTCATACAGACTCGGTACTCATGTCGATATACCGCTTGAAATGGCCACACCACACTTCGCCGATGAAGACCAAAATGAGAATGGTCAGACACCAAATGTTGTCGCTAACGTAAAATTGTCACTACAGAGTGTGGTCTGTCATCGCGGACATTCAGTCGAAGCTGGACATTACATATCCTTCACTCGCGCTAGCAACGTTGGCCCTGCTTATGGGCTACGACCAAATCCGCACGTTGACGGAGACGAGGATGTCTGGTTGAGATTTGACGACCTAGCAGCCGATCGGGTTGTCCCTGTGGACATCAAGCGTGCACTTAACGAGGAGTCGCCATATCTGCTTTTCTACAAGGTTCAACCACTCGAAGACGAGGTAGAGCAAGATTCACCGCCTGCGTATGCACAAAATCTGGACTCTCTTGAACTGGTCGATCAGAAACTGGCAGGCCTGCATCTGGACACTGGTGCTACAAAGTCCTTCGATATAGCCGGCTGGTCTCGTCGTGGTAGTACTGATGGCACGATACCCGAAGAGCCTAGCGGTCGTACAAGCCTGGGAGATGGTCGACGACTATCGCTAGCACCGACCAGCGCTGGCAGCGTTATTGGAAGTGTTGCCGAAAGTGTACGCACATTGGATCAGATTGCCACTGAGCCGCCAACACCCCTAGAAAAGGGCAACTCCGATCCTGCCAGCACCATGAATACAAATCTGGGACGACCTTCGAGTGGTGATAGTGCCTCAGCTCCTGCCGAGAAGCGGTTCAGCATGTCAATGTCGAGGATTGTATCACGATTCGGCAGAGAGCAAAAGTCTGGTCCTGATATCATCATCAGTGAGGTACGCGACGATGAGCTAGCGCAATCTTTGCCTCCACCTATCGCAAACATCGCACCAGTACATAGTGTTGAGTCCATTGCAATATCAGAAACTGGCCATGTTCCAACGAAGCAGGACGGCCTTTCCTCTGAGCCATTACAAATGCCGGGTAGGGCTACCACGAAGGAGAAGAAGAGAAAAGGATTTATGAGCAGAAGTAGGAGAAGTAGTGGACAAAAAGAAGGTGAACCAGACAGAGAGTGCATTGTTATGTGATATGAATTCTGCTTTTTGGGTATTATTGGGCATAAGAGTCGAGAGATGTATGGAAGCCATCATTTATAGCCAGGCGTCTGGATAGGCAGCAACGACTTAGGGATGGCTGGGTCAGGCAGCAATGATGGGATGTGATGGCTCGCTTATTGCATATGATTGAGGACGGGCTTGGAAAGGGCTTTTTTCTTGTATCTATCTTTCTCATATGCTATTAGGTATATGTCTTCTCTCCAGTGAATTACGTTGATTGTCACACTGTGAAATGCTCTCCTCAAGGCTGAACAAAGAATCAAAGAGTCAACTCGAAGCGAAGAGGTTGCCCACAAACTGCGGCTTAGAAGCCTAAAAGCTTAACGTAGATAGCCTTTTGTCCCTGATTTGGTCCCATGTTTACAACATTTCCCAAACTTTACACCACTATTATGCACTCGAGCCATGCTCATGCTCAGCACCCTCCCGTGGCGGCTCTTTGGCATCGCGTTTTTACACACATTATGCGCCGAGACTGCGACGATCAACAACCATACAGCATCCTCATCACCTCCCACATGCTCGGCCACGACTATCAATTACATCACCCACACCCTCCCTCAGCAATGTCTAAGAACTGGGCGGACTCCATCTATCAGTCTTGATAGTGTAACAACCTCATCATCGACGACTCCTTCCTCCACATCGGTCGCGACTACATCAATACCGACGACGTCCAGTGTCCTTGATTCTACCTTAGCCTCACCTTCTCCTATCGCATCTAATACTACCTCTGCGCAGCACAATGTCACAATATCTGAGACTATCACAAGCACAGATGCTGCCTCTTCCACAGATACACCGCCGACCTTTCCCTCGTCATCCTTGCCGACTCCATCCTCCTCATCAACAGCTCCCACAGCCTCCATAGTAGCAGAAGTCGAATCCGAGATCGATTCATCTCTAGATTCAGCAAAGTTCTTGTCCTTTGAAGATTGGAAAAAGCAGAATTTAGCACAAGCAGGACAATCCGTCGAGAACCTCGCTGCGCGTCCCAACAATGCACAAACACAAGAACGGCGACGACCAGAGAATTTGAATGGTCTGGAAAGTCTCGGAGAAGAGGCAGAAATCGACCTCGATTTTGGGTTTGGCAATGGTCCCTCTGCTGCTACAGGCTCGATGGCAGGCAAGATACCCAAAGACGATGCAACCGCGACTGCTGGCGACAGTCAAGCCTCACCAGCCGCTCTCCGCAATAAAGATGCCGGCAAAACATGTAAAGAACGCTTCAACTACGCCTCCTTCGACTGCGCCGCCAACATCATCAAGACAAACCCACGTTGCAAGTCCTCCAACTCCATCCTCGTCGAAAATAAAGATAGCTACATGCTCAACGAATGCTCCTTGACGAACAAATTCCTCATCGTCGAGCTCTGTGACGACATCCTGGTCGACACCATCGTCCTTGCCAACTTCGAGTTCTTCAGCTCCATGTTCCGCACTTTCAAGATCAGCGTATCGGACAGATTCCCGGTCAAGGCGGAGAAATGGAAGGATCTAGGCACGTTTGAAGCGAGGAATAGTAGGGATATACAGGCTTTTTTGATCGAGAATCCGTTGATCTGGGCGAGGTATCTGAGAATGGAGTTTTTAACGCATTATGGGAGTGAGTATTATTGTCCGATTAGTCTGTTGAGAGTGCATGGGACGACGATGATGGAGGAGTTCAGACATCAGGAGCAAGCTGCTAGGGGCGAACTTGATGACGATGAAGAGGAGGAGACCATCGCCGATACGTCCTCGAAACAAACTGCCATTCTCGCCATCAGCACGGACACTCCGGTACTAGTAGCCAAAAACACGAGTACGGAACCGGTCCACAGTATGGACAAGAATGATGAGGTTAGTCAGGCTTCACCATCTCCAAAGACTGCGTCCTCGATCGTCAAGCCAGCATCGCCAGCCTCGTCCGCGAAAGGACCTGCCAATACGACCGTAGCCTCCGGTACTTTATCGACATCTTCGAACCTGAATAATGCCACCACAGCAATTGAGGCTGTTACGACTACTGCCACAATATATTACAAGACTACGCCAACTCCAGAAACAATCGAGGAGGCCCAGAATGAATCAAGATCAATCAATACCACTTCATCAGTGTATAACACCACTGTGTTGATCACTAGCGATGTAGTGATACATCAAAATACGACCTCGACCATCACTACCACGAGCACACCACTTACGACGCAGGGCATTGCTCAACTCTCAAATACTACATCAACAGCAGCAAAATCATCTTCCAATTCATCCTCCACAGCAGTGCCACCATCGTCCAAACCATCATCCTCAACCCCTCTAGCAGTCTCCCCAATAGCATCCACACCCTTGTCCTCCTCTTCTACCACTTCATCATCCACCTCTTCTACCCCACCAACCTCAACACCCCCAGCAACCCAAGAATCCTTCTTCAAATCCATCCACAAACGCCTCACCTCGCTCGAATCCAATGCAACCCTCTCCCTCCAATACATCGAATCGCAATCCTCTCTCCTCCGCGACGCCTTCGCCTCGGCCTCCAAACGCCAACTCGCCCGCACCACCACTTTCCTCGATACCCTGAACACCACCGTCTCCACCGAGCTGTTGCGCTTCTCCGCGGAATTGAGCCAGACTTGGCAGAGCACGGTATTGGAGTTGGCGAATCAGCGGGAGGAGGGCAGACGGGAGAGGGAGTTGTTGGCAGAACATGTCAAGATGTTGGCGGAAGAGGTTGTTAGTCAGAAGAGGATTGTCGCGGTGCAGACGGGGTTGATGTTGCTTTGTTTGGGCGCGATTGTGTTTGGACAGCTGGGCGTCGGCAAGATGATGGGTGGCAGCGTGTATTCGCCTACTGGGTATGGTAAGGGCGGCAGATCGCCTGGAAGTGCTAGTAGGAATGGATATAGTGCGGGCAGACTTGTTGAGTCGCCGGGCGGTGTGGGCGATGAGAGCGGAGGCAGTGCTTCTGCAGTTTCGAGTCGGCCGCGGTGGAGATGGGATAGTCCGTTTCGGAGCAGTGTTGGACCGGCGTCGTCGGTTCGGCCGAGGAAACCGTTGCCGATGCAGAGAAGAGTGATGTCGGATGGGGCGTTAGTAAGTCAGAGAATGCAGGTGCACAATTTGGAGGAGGAAGATGATGCGGAAGTGAATGTCGTATCGCCGGCGAGTCCGGCGTCAGTTGCTGAAGGCACGGAAGGCACGGAAGGCGTCTCGGATATTGATGGTGAGGTCAGCGAGCCACCAATACAGAAGGGTGGGAGGTCAGAGGAAAGTGTGGCTGTTGATCTGAGTGCGATGCCATCGCTTGTGTTGAGGGATACAGACGCTGTGCTGGCGGACTTGCCTGAAGAGAATGTACTGGTGCAGGTGAGGAGTGCGCCGACGACGCCGAGGGCGTGATGAGGTTTTTGTGTAATACAAGAATATCAATACTTTTCAAGTTTCTTGCGCGAATGCAGCCTCCATCAGTTCTCTGTCCGTCTGCTTGTTGGCTACTTGTGAGATATCTTCTGGCTCTGCTCCTCCGTTAATGTCGAGTACTCGATGCATGCATTTGAACAAAACCGCGTTTATATGTCGGAGCAATTCGCTGGCAGCTGATCGTCGAAATCGAGGTATTCAGAGAAGGATTTTTGTAACCTACTATGCGGGATTGCCAAAGCACGGTTTCATTCTTTCGTAATGGTCGATCAATTGACTTTGTGTAGCACGAAAAGTGCACTGGTCCGCGAAATCTTGATAGTACCAATAGAGAAAGCAATCTGGTTAGATAGGAGGACAATCTATAGTAGACTGCATGGACGAGCAGTCTGAACTTGATCGTGGCACAAGCAGTGCATCATGGCTGATGGAAATCCGAACGTCTCTACGCAATTGCGCCTGCCTCGTGCGAGACCCGTCATCTGCGCCTGCTCCTCTGAGTGTTGGTGTTGGATACAGAGCTCTCTCTTAGTCATCCTAGAATATGAATTGTAGCGCGACTTTTCAGCTTTCCAAAGTACGGTTATGTGCTTCCTGAAATTGGAAGGGTAAGGGCTTACAGCACTGTTCGATCCCAGACGAAGTCACTCTTTCATACAGCACGAGATGTTCATAACTAGGGCATGGCCACGCACGCCTTCAAGAGGCAATAGGCTAGTTAATATATTTCTTCGCATTTCCGAATTGCTATTGTATGTCTTTGAGGTTTTTCGAGAGGAGTGTGCTCCCATCTAGTCATACTTCACAAAAGGAGCATCGTCTTGATACTGAAGCATCACCAGCAATTTCACCAGCCAAAAGATCTACGATTAGCGAAAGGAACAATTAGTCATAGTATGCCGTACGAGAGAAAAGAGTGCCAAAAAAAAAGCCGCCTTCTGGCGGTGAAACTCCACATCTGGTTCTCGTGCAGGAATTACAACCC
>Ga0181467_100602_pt2 | contig 17750 bp, 14 predicted proteins | sample InSIn5gowninarea_2_FD_119079 | JGI IMG/M metagenome (GOLD analysis project Ga0181467, IMG submission 119079) | Clean room microbial communities from NASA Spacecraft Assembly Facility at Jet Propulsion Laboratory, Pasadena, California, USA -... ... | reverse complement strand
AGCGCACATCGTGGGACCTGAAATCCAACCAACGCTACGCTCGCACCGCCGAAGCTGTAGGCTTTGAATACGCATTGACGCAGATCCGCTTCACAGCGTCGTATGGCGCCGCGAACCAGCACGAGAGCGTCACCTTCTCGCAAGCGCTGCTCCACTCGACCGAGCGGCTCAAGCTGATTGCGGCGATCCTGCCGGGGCCCTGGAACCCGACCATTGCGGCCAAGCAGATTGCGAGCATCGACAACTACACGGACGGGCGTATCGCGGTGAACATTGTGTCCGGGTGGTTCAAGGGCGAGTTCACGGCCATTGGACAGTGGTGGCTCGAGCATGCGGAGCGGTACAGGCGCAGTCGCGAGTTCATCGAGTGCTTGAGCGGCATCTGGACCGCGGGCGACGAGGGTTTCTCTTATGGCGGCGACTTCTACCAGTTCCGGAACTACAAGTTGAGCCCTAAACCGCTGAAGTGGGAGGGGAGGAAGCATCCTGAGATCTTCCAGGGCGGGAACAGCGATGACGCGCGCGATAACGGGGCGCAGGTTAGTGACTGGTATTTCATGAACGGGAACGACCTGGAGGGGTTCAGGGCGCAGATACTTGATGTCAAGGAGAGGGCGAAGAAGGTGGGACGTGAGCAGCATGTGCGATTTGCGGTGAATTCGTTTGTCATTCTCAGAGAGACCGAAGAGGAGGCCATCCGCGTGCTGAGGGAGATCCAGGGGAAGGCGGATACAGAGGCCGTTGAGGCATTCCGTGATGCTGTGCAGCAGGCAGGCGCCAGCACGGGAAACAAGAAGGGCATGTGGGCGGACTCGAAGGTGGAGGACCTGGTGCAGTACAACGACGGGTTCAAGACGAAGCTGATTGGAACGAAGGAGCAGATCGCGGACCGCATTCTGTTGCTGAAGAGCTTGGGCGTCAACCTGGTGCTGACTGCATTCTTACACTATGAAGACGATATCGAGGCGTACGGGCGGGAAGTGTTGCCGCTGGTGAGGAAGCTGGAAGCTGAAGGCCGCGGCAAGGATGCTGAGGATGAGATACGGAGGACTGGCCACATTTACAGGAAGTGAATTCTCAGAACTGGACAAACACAATGGAAAGTCGTGGCATCCCATTCATGAATCCAACCAGCTCTCAACTCTTCCCCTCGAGTAGTGATTCGTAACTTGAGGCATGAGGGCATCGTTGATAGCGTCGAGTGTCTGCGGTTGCTCTTTGCCTTTGGTCACTGGGACTCTTTGTTCAACGCCCCTCGACCCTGCCCACATGTTCCCCGCTGGAGCTGCGGCTGCAGACGGCCACTTTTCCTTGACGATGCGGCCGCAGCTAAGGAATGGTCCGCACATGGTGGACGGATCTTGCCGGATATGAGGTACGTAGATGTCACTGCTGTAGACTTGGTGTGTGCACAGGATGTACGCAAGCTCAGCAACAGTATAGAGGCGTTTTGAGGTGTAGAAGATCAAGCGTTGCGGCGCCAATGGCTGGTCTTCTGATTTGATCGTCGTGATGCTGAATAAGGAAGCGAGGTATGACGTCTGAGCATGAAGATCGAACCTTCTACACGGCAGGTGAAGAGCACTGCTCTCCAGATTTCAAGCTCGATTTCATCTCAATAGCACGCTCAGCTCGTCTCTGCAATTGACATCCGCCGTTGTATCGCGTGATCGCGTGAGGCGGACATACAGCAACCCAGCACAACCGCCAAGCCCAAAGCTTAGCTTCGCGCAGCTCGGTGAATTCAGCAACGGCAAGTTCCCAACCTCACCATCGCCGACAAAACACACACCATGCTCGCCCGAAGCGCTCTCTGCCCAGCGCGGGCCTTCGCAAGCCGCCACCCGCCCGCGATCCTAGGCCCCAGCTCGTCCTCCGCCCTCGCCGCCCCGTTCTCCACAAGCACAAGCACACGCACCAGCGCCCTCGCGCTCGCGCGGCAATCGCAACCACGCTTCTTCACACCGCAGCAGCAGCGCTTCGCCCCCGCCAAAGCCTTCTCCCGCAATGCCTCGACCGCGCCCTCGGCTGCTTCCCCAAATGCTCCCGCGGCCAAGGTCCTCACATGGAACGACTTCTTCGCGCTGCGGCGCACGCGCCGGCGCATCGGCCAGGCGTGCTCGGTCGTTGCGGCCGTCGGCGTGTCGTACTACGGGCTGACCTTCATGATCAACAACGGCTACGACGCGGCGCTGTCGGAGCAGCTGGGCGGCTTCGACCCCATGATGCTGATGGGCTTGAGCACGCTGGGCATGCTGGCCGCGGGCTGGCTGATTGGGCCCGTGTTTGGGAACCAGGTGTTTAATCTGGCGTACCGGGGGGTGCTGAAGGAGTTCACCGCCGTAAGTACATTCTGGGGTCCACCGAGACGGACGATTTGGGAGAGGAATGTCATGTGGTGCAGAGCTAATGTCTGTGCAGAAAGATTCCGCCTTCTTCAACCGCATCAAGCGCCACCGCGTCGATCCCTCCGTCTCCTCCCTTGCGAACCCCCCGCCCGACTACTACGGCGAGAAGATCGGCAGCGTCGCGGGCTACAGGCGGTGGTTGAAGGACCAGCGCGCCTTCAACCTGAAGACGGGCCGCCACCAGCGCGGACAGATCTAGGCGGGGGAACAGAAGAAACAAAAACGAATGTCGTTGGAGGCAGGATGGACTTCTTCCGCTCACTGCGTTTGAGCGGCAGTCTTGTGCGCATTCGCCATGTCACGCCTTGCGGCTTCATCTTTTTTTTTTTTCTCCCTTGCGTTTTACATATTTTTCGGGGCATGGATAGGTTGAATGGCAAGCTTTTGTACTTGTACATGTAATTGTCGAGCGTCATCTCCCCTCTTGGATGGGGCACAATCTTCACTCCAAACGACAACTGTGCATATGACAAAGGGGACAGGTACCCAAGCAGCCAGCACGTCAAGCACATTCAGAGGCGCGGGGCAATCCTAGCAAGCAACATCTTCATTGTAAACAACTTGATACTCCAGACAGGGTTAAGCCCCGCACTACGTTACTTTTTTTTACTCTTTCTTCTCTGCCTTCGCTCCTCCTTACCACCAGCCCCGCTCTTCTTGTCCTTGTCCCTCCTCCCGCTGTCAGTCTGTGCATCCAAATCTGGCATGGCAACGTCCTGGTCCATTGCAACCGGCAACCGGTCAGCCTCCCTCTCGACCCTCGATTCCACCGCTTGGGGACTGAAACTCGCGTCCGAGTAGTTTGTCTGCGGACGCTGCGCTGGCACGGGGACGCGGCGCGGCACTGCCGTGTAGCTGCTCTCCGCGCTCGAGACCCGGCGCGTGTACTTTGGCTTGGGCGACGACTGCGTTGACGATGAGGAGCTGAAGTTGTGGTACTGGTAGGGCTCTACTGGAGGGGCTTTCGATTTGCCGGTTGATTTGGAGGACGGTTTGGTCGACTTGGAGGAGCGCGTGGAAATGCCCAGAGCATCGAGATCGGGTATCATGGGCTGCGGTGAAGAGGGAGACTTTTCCGAGAGAGGTGAGTGGTACAGGTGCGGTGATGTTGGAAGGGCGCCAGGGAAGGCTCCTGGCATGTCTCGATGAGAGCGATGCGTAGGAACAAAAGGTTCGGGGACAGGCCAAAGTGTAGGTTGGGTTGGCGTCACAGGATCACGAGCCAGACTGCCCTGATAGGCAGCGATGGGTGTATAGATTGGCTGCCCATCTGGACCAGGCACCATGAAGCCAGGGCCCGAGGAAGGGGCACTCGTGATATTGGTGGGAGCGGGCTTGTGGCTGCCAGGCTTCTCCTTCTTCTGCTTGGACGCGAAAAGAGACGACTTTGGCTGTTCTTTCTTGCTTCGCGAACTGCTCGAACCTTTCTTGCTGGTCGTGCTGACGTTGGCCACACTCATTGTATCGTTCAGAAGCGAAGATCGAGAACCTCGAGGCGTACGCGCGACTGGCGACCGTGTACCGTGAAGCTTGGCTTGATACGCATCAAGCTCCTCGGGGGACAATTGCACATCCGGCAGATCAGCCGCTCTGGCGAGCCGGATCTTGTCGAGAACGCGTTGAAAGAGCATTTCTTCGTATTCAGCTGCAGACATGGGTTCTCCAGAATTGTCGAACAAGCCCTCATCCTCCTGGAAGCCACGGTCTTTCCTGGTAGGCGCCGCACCGAGTGCTGCTGTCCTGCGTTCCCACGCTCGTATATCCATGTCGTTGAAGTACAAGTCGTCCTTGTGTAAGAGTTGCTTGCCATTTGAAGCTTGCTGGTATCGATGTTCTACATTAACGCCGGTCATTTCGGTATCACTGTCCCCATCCTGAAATCTATAAATATCCTCTCCTTCCTCCATGTATCTCCCCACTCGCCCTGATGGTCTTCCCCATGGGGGCGAATCATGAGGAGTTCGCGGCCGACCGTCTAGACCGCCTCCTCGGAAAAAGCTGACTCGATAGGCTTGTCAAGGAATGCAGCGTGGCCAACAATGGTGACGCCGGAGGCGCCAATGAGCCACAGAACAGCGGAGAAGGGAGAAGACCACAGCCCGAGGGGGATGGCGATGATGGCCAGGGTGGTGTAGAGCTGCGAGGTGGTCGCGCGCCATGAGCCCACTTGGAGATCGTTGCCTTCAAGCTTGCCAATTCCGTACATGCCTCCGATGACAAAGATGATGACAAAGAGAAGCAGCAGGTGAGTCAGCAAGCTGTAGATGCTGAGCATGGCGAAGACGGCAGCATAGTTGCTGGAGAAGTAGCTCAGGTTGTAGTTGATGCGGCCTTGGGCCTCGCCAAAGTTGGCGGGCTTGGAGATACGCTTGAAGTCGAGGAACTCGCCAATGGGGCGCAAGTTGGCGAAGCGCGACGAGACCGAGGTGGATCGCAGGCCATCGAAGCGGCCCGAGAGGTCCATCCGCGACGTCAGGGCGGAGATGGGGATGTTGAAGCGCGACATGGTGGATGCGAAAGGGTTGCTCGTCTGAGTGTCGGTGGTGGTAGTAGTGGTAGTGGCGGTGGGATGGGTGACGTCCGGTGTGATGAGTGTCTGGTGCTGTTCTGCGCGTTCTGCAGGGGAAGTCATGTTAGCGGTTGCGCGTGCCTGGAAGGGGAGGTCGAATAGTGTTGGGAAAGGGCAGATGTGGCCTCCTTGCAAGTACAGGATGCGGCATATGTAGGAAATGGTTGCCTTACAGATACGGCGAGGCTGACAGGAGTGTCTTGGTGACGCGGCGTGGAAATGAGTGTGGGCGGAGTGAGAGGGTCTTCACCTAAGGAGTACGTGTCGCCGAGGGTCAACTTTTGTTGGACCGCTGGTCGCGGATACGCGGCGATCCCAAAATAAGGGACGGATCCGGGACCCCTAGGCTCACTCAGCCACAGTGCGCCCCCTACAGCTTCCTAGTCTGTCCCGTTTCGCACTTGTCGTGCTAAGGACACCTGGTAGATACTAGAAATGTACTATGTAGAAGAAGTGACAAGCTGTGCAAAAAAGCTTTAGTCGAGCAACAGCAGAAGAGAGAAGAGGGGAAGTGGCCGTCTACACATGCAACCTATAGCCATAGCCACGTATACGTGTACCCCATTATGTACCTATCGCCAACGTTCCTGACCCAGTCCACTTTCGCCTGTGGCACTCCAGCGGTTCACGGCGCCACTAGCGCACTAGCCACTGCACTGTCCATTGCTCGTAAACTTCGCGATCTGGCTTGAACTCGCCGCGGTCTCTGTCTTGAACTCAACCACCAACAGCCATGAGGTCCACCGCCGTATTTGCCCTGCTGCTGGGCATTTTCGCGGCCTTCGCTGCTGCCTGGTCCAAGGAAGGTACGTACTTGCTTTTGATGTTCATGTCATGTTCACATTCAATTGGTCCCTGCTGCCACCAGCGCCGTGCAATCCCCCCACAGGCGCACAGCATACACATACAAATGTCTCAGAGGTCCAGCCCAGCTAACACGGATTTTGTACAGACCATGAAATTTTCCGTCTGCGCGACGAAGTCATCAAGTCCGAGGGCGCCAATGTCACTTTCTACGATATGCTCGGGGTCAAGCCCAGTGCGAACCAGGACGACTTAAACAAGGCGCTCCGCATCAAGGGCCGCGAGCTCCACCCCGACAAGGCGCGCAAGGTCTTCATCGCCAACTATGCGAAGAACAACGGCAAGAAGGGCAAGACCCCTGGTGTCAAGTCCAGCAAGGGCCCCTCGAAGAAGGAGATCGATGCCCATCTGAAGAAGGTCACTGCACGCTACCAGAAGCTGTCTGTCGTTGCGAACATCCTCAAGGGTCCTGAGCGCCAGCGCTACGATCACTTCTTGAAGAATGGCTTCCCTGCGTGGAAGGGCTCTGGCTACTACTACGACCGCTTCCGTCCTGGTCTTGGCTCTGTTCTGCTCGGCGTCTTGATCGTCATTGGAGGTGGTGTACATTGGTTTGCTCTGCACATGAGCTGGAAGCGCCGCAAGGAGTTCGTCGAGCGCTACGTCCGCCACGCACGCAAGACTGCCTGGGGCGACGAGTCTGCCATCCCAGGTATTCCCGGCGTAGACGCCGCTCCCGCCAACGTCCCCGTCAACTCTCAGTTCGATAAAGGCAGTGAGGAGGACGACGAGGAGAAGGAGCCCGAGTTCGTCCCACGCAACCGCCGCGAGGCTCGTGCCTGGGAGAAGGACCAGCGCAAGAAGGATAAGAAGCCTGCCGTCGCCAAGAAGGCCCGCACTGCTGGCATCAGCACACCCAAGGAGGTCGAGCTTACCTCTGGTCCCCAAGGTGCCAAGAAGCGCATTGTCGCAGAGAACGGCAAGGTCTTGATTGTCGACTCGGTTGGCAACGTCTTCCTCGAAGAGGAGACCGAGGACGGCATGAAGGGCGAGTTCTTGCTTGACGTAAGCTATCCTCACTTGATATCTGATTGAAGATTGCGACTAACGTACCGCAGCCTGACGAGGAATCTGCACCTACAATCTTCGACACCGTTCTGTTCAAGATCCCCAAGTTCGCCTACAACCAGACTGCAGGTCGCATCCTCGGTAAGAAGGAGCTCATTGATGAGCCGCTTCTCGAGACGTCAGATCTGCCCGAGGACGAGGCCGCTCTCCAGTCCGCTACCGCACAGAACATCAACGGCGAGACCAGGAAGCGCAAGACCAAGGCTCAGAGCCGCGTCAGGTAGAAACAGATGCTGCGAGCAGCACCTGACATTGTTGGTGGAGGTTGAGTGAGTGTAGGATAGATATTTAAAAAGCAAGTCTTATATGGGGATTTTGGAGATGACGAGCCCACCGGAGACGTTGGGAACCCAGTAGCTGTATCAACGTCAGATCATGAAGGACCGGGTGAGGGGGAAGGAGTGCGCACGCAAAGAGCACGCGGTCGGGGTCTTGGTTCAGCTCGTGTGGCTTCGGCGGCGTGAAGCCATTCGCGCCACTTGTCTCTGTCATTTTCTCTTCACTGGAGGTTCGTCAAACTCTCGCTGTATGCTGGATGCAATACAATTGCTCTGCCCAAACAGGCCGTGTTGCTTATATTATACCTCCCCCTTCCCCACGCAATACATCACATCACATCATATCAAACCTACCCCACCAATGACCCTCGGCGTCCCTCCGTCCGCTATGGTGAGCGATGGCACCACACCCAGCAGCCTCAGGTAGTACCGACAGCGACATACACATGCGAAATGGCGTGCTGCGACACCCAATACTGCCGGCGTGGTGCTGTGCGGGGTCGCATGGTGTGTGGAAACCCACGCAAGTGTACAGATCTGCGTGTTAGTTTTAAACAATCTCCCAACTCCCAATGAGTGTATCGGAGCGACGGGCGTTGCGTGGTGGGTTGGCAGGCCGGGGGGATCTCGGCTGATTGCGCCATTGGGGTGTTGGATAGCGGAATGGGGATCTACGGGACCACTGGGGTGCTGGCACGATTGTAGATTGCGAGTGTGAGGTCAGTGAGAAGAGCCCTGTAGAAAGGAACTGTGGAGGGATAACTGCGTTGGAAGCGCGTGCAAGCCTTGGGGGAGAAAAAAAAAGGTGCTGGTGCTGCAAAGCACTTGCCCTCAGATGAACCACGCACTATCCTTCTCCTTCCCTCTCCCCATCGCCCCTTCCTCCCCACAGCCATATTGTCCCTCGCCCCTCCCAGGCTCAGGATACTTCCGCACATGATCATACGCCCACCTCTGCTCCCTCGTCAGCACAGGCGGACACCTGCCCCTCCCCTCCAAGCCCGGCAATCCCGCAAACTCATACAGCCAGCGGAACCACTCCATCGTCTCGCCATCATCCCACAGGATCGTATGGAAAGTACGACCCTCTCTCCCGCACTTTTCTGCCCGCTGCACCTCCCACTCCCTCATCGCCGCTGCACTGGGCAGCTCCTTCCCTCCGCTGAACAGCCGCGCCAGTGCAATGGCCTGGTATTCGAACGACCGAAACGTCAGAACGCGGGGGATTCCAACAACCCCCAATTGACGCGGCCAGCGCGTGGAAAACGTGTGTTGGAACGAATCCACCAGCCTGTTCTCCTTGTAGTCGTACAAGGGGCCCCCGTTGGCCGCACTGTTCCAGAAGGGAAACGACGGCTTGTACCCTGTGCAGTATATCACCGCATCAACATCGGTGAGCGCGCTGCCGTCGTTGAAGTGAATCGTCCCTGTGGTGGGGTCGAAGGACGTGATGATGGGTTTCCATGCCACGCCGGCTGGCGGTGATGTTCCATCCCATCGGTTGCGGGATCGGCGAGACTGGTAGACGGGGAGGGAAACAACGCCCGAGTGCGCAAGCTGCTGTGTGATGTCGTGACCCGAGGCCGAGTTTCCTATAACGAGAACCTTCAGGTTGGCATGGTGCGCGGCTGAGCGGTAGAATTTCGAGTGCGTGATCCGGCCAGGGAAGGCGCGGATGTAGGCTTCGAGACCGGGGACGGGAGGGATCTGGGCTAAGTCAGCTGAGTGTGATTGAGGAAAAAGGAAGAACTAGGAGCGAAGGGCGTACGTATGGAACCGAGTAATGCCCATTGGCAATGACAACGGCATCGAAGTGCTCAGCCCACCAAACGTCGACTTTTCGCACGGCATCATAGCGCCGAAGTGTCAGCTTCCAGCTATCTGCATGCCGTGAGACGTCTTCCACTGTGGTGTTTAGAACCAGAAACCTATCCGTGCGGTGCGAAGTGAAGTAGTTCTGTATGTACTGCTTGGGCACCCAGTGTGGTGCGAATGGTCTATAGGCAAACCGCTCATCGGACAGAGACATGATGATTTCAGGAACATTGGTGCTGCACTGTTCTCAGTAGTTGCTTCTACGATGGACATTTTGAATGTGTCTGCTCACGTGAGGCCATCATATATCGGCGTTCTGTCGAATCTCGTCTGTTCTGAAGGTACCAAAGCGACGGGCAGGGTTCGAGGTATACTCAATGGGGGATCAACATCAGGTGGGTTTTTCCCTGGTTTTAATCCAGCTGGTGGTGCTGGGTCGGGATCGTATATCCTATAACTCGTCAACGTTGCGTAGGAGCTTAATCGAATTTACGAACCATGTCCCTCCAGGTGTTTCCCGGCGCTCAAAGACTTGGATGACATCGAATGCATCTTCTGCATCGAATGCTGCGGCCGCAGCCGCACCTGAAGAGCATCAGGTGATGTGCTTGCATGACATGGAGGAGCCTGTACATACCGGCTGCCCCAGCACCGATAATAGCCACCGATTTAACATTCGGTCGAGACATGGTTACGCCTAGAATTAATTTTACAGACTACAGTGACTAGCACATAAATACCCAGTATTCTAGTAGCTGGCCAATGTCGGATTGTTATCGGAAGGGTATGGCGTGCTCGGCTGTAGGGTTGGCGTAATGAGGCGTTACTGCTGTTGGCTCAAGATCAGTAATACTACATCGAGATTGCAATCAAGGTCCCGACAGAAGGGAATAGCCGCGGTTGAGAACGATAATAAGTGAATAGCATTGCGTCGTTCTTAACATTGATGGACCTGGTAGAATCCCATGTTTGATCCTGTGAGTTCCACTAGCTATATCACTCTACAGCTGCTCAATACCTTCGACAAGCTTGTCCAGACCTTCTTCGGACTCGTCGCTCATTACGCCCTTCATCAATCGCGACCTGTTCTTGATCAGTACACTTTCATTGTGTGGAGATGGGTTGCACTTACAAATTGCCTATTTTGCAGGCAACCATGCTGTGTTCCAGCTCCGCGCTCTTCACACCAGCAACGTCAATGACCTTTTCCGGTACTTTCGCCAATCGCGCAACATTCAATCCGTAGGAGCGATGGCTAGTTCCCTCTGCGACCTCGTATAAGAACACGACCTCCCTGCCACCGTTGCGCTCCTCGAAAGACATGTGCACGTTTTTCAATTCTTTGTTAGTGAACCTTGTGTGGACCTTCGACAGATGCTGATAGTGCGTGATGAACAGCGTCAAGCTCTTCAACTCCCGAATGACGTAGTCAAGCACTGCCTCAGCAATGGCCACACCATCAAAGGTACTGGTTCCTCGGCCAAGCTCGTCCAGGATGATTAGAGAACGTGGTGTTGCAGATTTCAAAATGTCTGATGTCTCGTTGAGTTCCACCATGAATGTGGACTCGTTCTTTAACATGTTGTCAAACGCGCCCATGCGGGTGAACACCGCGTCGAGCATGCCGAGTCGGGCCTCATCTGCAGGTACATATGATCCGATCTGGCCCATTATGGCGATCAGAGCAGCAGAACGCACGTACGAAGACTTTCCGCCCATGTTGGGTCCTGTGACGAGTAAAGCGCGTGTGGCTGAATGTGCAAGTTGAAGATTGTTTGGCACATAGCTGTCCAAAAGCAACTGCTCAACCATGGGATGTCGACCTCCTTTGATGTCAATCTCGATCTCGTCCACGAAGGTAGGCTTGGAATAACCGGGCTGGTTAGCAAGAATAGCCAACGAGAACAATGCATCGAGTGTGGCAATGGAATGGACACAGTCTCGAAGCTCCTGATACTTTGCTGAGATGTCATCCAGGAGACGCATGAAAGCTGCATCACAGGCTGCGGCTAGGGATTCCTTGTACTGATCTCGTTCTTGACACATGCGCTTGACCTCGGGTGTGTGAAAACGCAGAGTAGCCTTTGTTGCAGAAATCTGCTGCCACGATGCAGGTACCTTTTTCTCCTGTGGAGATTTGCGTTTGACTTCGATCAGATACTCAATGCCTGCAACGGTGACGTAATCAACCTTGGTCACTCCAAGTGTCGCAGCAGCCTCTTTACGGTGTGTATTGAGGTCGTCCTCAACTGAAGCTATGCTGAGCTTCAGGTCGTTGATGTCTTCCGCTTCATGCTCTTCCTGGAAAAAGCCATACTTGTCGTCCGCCTTCGCTGCGCTTGTGTTGATTTTCTCGAGGAACGTATTAAGATCGTTGTAGATCTTTGGGATATTCGATACAGCTTCGCTGAGTAAGGTTGACGAGAAGCCGCTCTGCTGAGGAGACTTGACCTGCAGGTACTGACCCGAGATGTCCTGAAGTGACTGCAATGCAGCAAGAAGCTCTGGCCGTGTGCACTTCTTATAGTAGATCCTGATCAAGACCTTCTCAAGATCAGTTCTGATCTTACCTAGCAAGAATTTGAGCTTATCGAACGGCACTGTGTTCTCGCCATTCTTGAGCTCTTCTACTGCTGCAATACGTTCTTCCAGACGCTCTCTGTTGATGAGGGGCCGTCCAACCCACTTCCTGAGGAGACGCTGACCAAAACGAGTTTTGGTTCTGTCCATGGTCCAGAACAAGCTGCCTTTGACAGTATAGTCAGTCTGATTCTGATAAATTTCCAGGCTTGAAAGTGTGTTGCCATTGAGAAGCATATACGATCTCGCGCTGAAAGGCTGAAAATACTTCGTCAGGTCGAAAACATGCTCGAGCCCATACTCGCTCAGGTATGTGATCATTGCGGATAAGCAAATAGTCACATGATCTGACAACTGATGCACTTTGTCCAAGACTGCACCCTGACTCGACGAACCAACCTCCTGGCTAGATTTCATCTTGTCCGCGTAAAAGTTGGAAATGTGTCCATAGGCTTGAGCAGCCATTGTTTTTGGTTTCTCCACTCTTTCGACACGGGATCGATCTCCGAAGACATTCGTTTTGCTGGCGGACAGATGCTGTATGAGCTTGTCAGTTGCCTTAGACAAATCGCCCACCACAAGAAACTCTGCCGGTGCGATATGAAGCAGTCGGGTCTCGATCTCGCTGCGCATGAAGCCATCTTCGAAGTCATCGTAGATGATATCGCCAGTTGCAGGCTGAACAGCAACAAGACCGACTTGCACTTTCTCGTCTGTGCCCCAACCGTTCGCATTGGTCTCGGTGATGCAGAGCAGGTAGCCTGTAGCTTGCGCGCCCGGACCCGGGCTGTCTGTGCCAGTCTCCAAGCCTTCGACGTCGTCGACATAGGTTCCCTTTGTGTAGAGATTTGTTAGTTTCCGAACAAATGGCGTATTTCTGTTGTCTCCAACTGCCTTGAGGGCCGCTGTCTCAACCTGCCGTACCACTCCGACTTTGTGGTTCGCTTTGACGAGTCGCTTGACGTGGACTTGCAATCGGTGCACCGGAAAACTTGCAGACGCAAATCTGTCCAGGTGTGCCTCGGATGGATGCTCATCGTATCTGAACTTGCCTGGAATACAAACAATGCCCAGTTCTTTCGATGCTGTCCTAGCATCCTCGCCAAAGAACTTGAACTTGTATCCAACTTCCATCACAATAATGGTGTCGAGGTGCTTGTGCTTGATCTCCAGGTATTGCTTCTCCATGGGCGTCAATTTCGAGGCTGCCTTCTTTGTAGCCGCGCCCTTCTTTGCTTTTGTTGGCTTCGGAGTCTCCTCTTCTTCCTCATCCTCTTCGCCCTCGGCAGCACCGTTAACCTCTTCTGTCAGGGTCTTGTTCCGTCTGCGAAGCTCCGCAAAGCTGTCTGGACGCCCGAGCTTCTTGACGAACTTGGCGTGTAGGTTTTCCTTCTCCCGTTGTGTCGCAGCGGCGTCATCTTCGGCAGCGGCTTCATTTCCGTCACGGTGAGGCGGGGATGACGAGAACAGGAATTTGGAAGTTCTGTCTGTGAGTTTGACAGGCTTGGGTGTGTTTGAGCTTGCGGCAGTCGCCTGACCGAGCGAAAGTCGAGCGTCTTCGCCAGCGGAGACTCGTAGTCGTTTTGGAGGCTCGTCATTCTCGTCAGATATGGTGCCGGCGCGCTTTTTGCCTAATATCGAATGACCCAGAGGCGAGGGCTCCGCATCGCTGTCGTTGGGAGGCGCGGCCTCCCGGACTGGTGATGAAGGCTGCGGGGGCGACTTTGGGGCAGGCTTCGGTGCTTGTGAGGCTTTCGGCGTGAAAAAGCTTGAAATAGACTGCTGCTTGGTTTTTTGTGAAGCACGTGGGGCTGATTGAGTGCTTTTGGGAGCCATTGGAAGTTGTGGTGATGGGCGTTGAGCGGGCGGTACGCGACGCGTATGCCCGGTGCGCGCTTGCACCTGACTGTCAACTCGTCACTGCCGGCGCCATAGCTCTCGATCTCACTTTCTTTTTGTTCAAGTGTATGCAAGGGCAGAGGTAGTATATATCATACAATAAAAAAGCTGCCATTTTTTCTTTCACGATGCAATTATCTAGCTGATTCTCAACTTATGACGAAGGCGGCGTTCGCACTTCTTGCCTGTGTCTGTAGGTATTCTGGGCAGGTGTAGACAGTAGCTTGCTACCCCAACATTCGTATAATGCTGCTATCGCCAGTGTCGCCGCCCTGATAAGGAACGCACGACACACGAAATGTTGCTGCCACAACAACCAGAATGGCACGCGATACGATATGTAACGCGATTCCTATCTCGTACGCAGCGGCCATGTCGCGATCGAAGCCACTATTGCGTTTGTGGTGCTCGATTCCAATCCTCCGAGTGCGGACATCTATCTTCGCAGCTTCCTCAATAGTGTAAGCTTACTCCCGATACGGTAGATGATCGCCATGACGGGCCGTTGCGACGGATTTAAAGTTAACATCAAGCCCGACTTGCTTTCAGTTCGCGTGCTTGTTGAGCTTGTTTCTCTGCTTATCGTAGTATCCATAATCCGTACCTGAGTTGGTTCGGAGTATTTGTGCAGAACATGTAAGGGCTGCCTTCCCGAGTCACTCTGACCTTCACCCTCACACATGCAATTGCAGATTCTTGAACCTTCAAGCGCGCCTTAGAATCGCAAACAGCCTGCCGGATTATACACACCATTGAACATCCTATAGAACAATGGTCAATATGACGCGTGATGCGTCTTGGTCGCGGTATTTTGCAGGGTGGCTTACGCTACAATCGGTGTTCGCAAATCCAGTACCATCCGGCTATCCTACAGTTCCGATCATCAAGCCTGGGGAACTAGGCGCCGTGGCCTCTGAGAGTGATGTTTGCAGCCACATTGGAACGGATCTGTTGAAGCTGGGTGGCAATGCCGCAGATGCTATGGTCGGCACTGTGGCTTGTGTCGGGGTGATTGGCATGTATCACTCTGGTAAGTCTTACAGAAAATTGAATTATAGATCTTCACATACTAACATATCTCAGGCCTCGGAGGTGGAGGTTTTATGCTTGTTCGAGCACCAAACGGCACATACGAGTTCATCGATTTCCGCGAAACTGCACCAGCTGCTGCCTTTGAGGACATGTACAAGAACAACGAGGATGCTAGCATCAACGGAGGTCTAGCTTCCGGCGTACCTGGCGAGCTCCGCGGTCTACAGCACCTCCATGAGAACTATGGAAAGCTCCCGTGGAAGACAGTTCTTACGCCCGCGGTGAAGGTTGCACGGGAAGGGTGGCGAGTCAACGAAGACTTGATCAGCTACATCAAGTCTGCGACTTCAAGCATGAACGCAACAACGAACTTTCTGCTCAACGATGTGGACTGGGCGATCGATTTCGCACCTAAGGGCCGTATTGTTCAGCTGAACGAGACCATAACACGAAAGCGATATGCAAACACACTCGAGACCATCGCTAATGAGGGCCCCAATGCCTTCTATGAAGGACCCCTGGCCCAGGCCACGATTAATGCTCTCCGCTCAAAGAACGGCACCATGACACTCGAGGATCTCAAGAACTACACCGTCGCCATCCGCAAACCGTCAACAATCACATACCATGACTATAAGCTCACAGCCTGCAGCGCTCCTAGTGGCGGTGAAGTCGCCTTGACCGCCCTCAAAATCGTAGAAGGCTACTCTGGCTTCGGCGATCCTGCCACCATCAATCTTACCACTCACCGTCTTGATGAAGCCATGAAATTTGCTTACGGCATGCGTGCTGAGCTTGGAGACCCCCTTTACCTCGAAGGCATCGACGAGTACCAGGAACAGATGATCTCGGCTTCCACTGCAGCAGAAATCCGCTCCAAGATTAGTGATACCCGGACTTTCAATGTATCCTACTACGATCCTAAAGGACTCGAATCGCTCGAGACGCCTGGAACCTCTCATGTCGTAACTGCCGACAAAGACGGCCTTGCTATCACGCTGACAACAACTGTCAACCTGCTCTTCGGCAGCAAAGTTGTCGTTCCCGAGACTGGAGTCATTATGAACAACGAAATGAACGACTTTTCCATCCCGAATACAACAAACGCTTTCGGCTACATCCCCAGCCCAGCGAACTTCATCCGCCCTGGCAAACGTCCCCTGTCCTCTATCTCTCCCGTCATCGTCGAGCACCTCAACTCCACCCTCGCAAACGCATTTTACGTAGCTATCGGAGCGGCGGGTGGAAGTCGTATCATTACATCCACTATTCAGAATCTCATTCACATTCTCGATGGTAACTTGACGACTGCGGAAGCACTAGCACAGCCGAGGATCCACGATCAGCTGGTGCCGGCGCAGATTAGTTTCGAACCTACGTTCAACAACGGGACCACTGCGTTCTTGAAGCAACTGGGTGCTAACGTCACGTGGGCTGCGGCGGGCAGCACCGCGCAGGGGTTGAGGAGGCTGAGCAACGGCACGTTTGAGGCCGCGGGTGAACCGCGACAGAAGAATAGTGGTGGATTTGTCGTGTAAATACCATACGTTGGCCATTTGCATCGTCTAACAGACTTTTGTATCAACCCACTATGGTGTATCTCCTTCTGCTACATGAGTTCGCTGCTTGATACCAAACTCATTTATCAAGACTACAGTGTCCTTTATGTACCATCCCCTACTCCAACTTACCCGTCAACCCCATCTGGCGCGCTCTCTGCCTCTTCTCCAAAACCTCCGTCAACTCGTAACCATTAACATACGCATACAGCGCACGCAGTGCGCCACCAGTAACCCACATAATCGCCCCACTAAGCGTGAACAGGCCGATGCGCTGGTACGTACTCAGCAGTCCAAAGATGGGATACGGGTAGTACCCATTCTGCTTGAAGCAAATCTCCTATAAGACGTTAGTATTCATCATAAGCAGCGGAACTCGAAAAACAACATACGATCCACCACCAATACGCAAACACGAACCCCGTGCTCGTTCCCAGCGTCAAAAGCGGTGCCTGGGGATTCATTGGGCTGCTCGGCCACGGTGGACTGAGTAGAATTGCATCTAAAGCCAGCACCACTGCAGGCACAAAGTGGAAACACAGATCTGCACCAAGAGGCGGGAGCGGCATGTCTGGTGGGACGACCAACCCAGTGTCGATAGCGCGCAGACCCCAGTACAGAATGCTGATTACGATTTCGATGGGTGCAGCGATGAGAGAAAGGTAGTTCTTGGCTGCGAAACAGAAGCTTGAGAAAGTGGTAGGTGGTGAGGAAGGGCTGGTAGGAGGTGAAGAGGAAGTCGACGAGGTAATGTCTGCGAAGAGGCCAAAGATGAAGCAGAGCGTAGAGATGCCCAAGCCGATTATGGTGAGAAATTGGAAATGCCAGCCATATGAGGAGCTCTGACATATTATTAGCCAGGGTAACTCTGTGATGAGATTATTGTGCTTGGATCCTAGTATGCAATCCTCGCCCTGCTCAAGATACTCACAAATTGATTTGGGTTGTCATGCAGACTGCATTACGTCAGTGTAGTTCGAACATTTTCGGAGGGATTGACATGCAATTTGAAGGAACTGTAGAAGCTAATAAGTCCAGCAACCTTTGAAAACTGTCAATTCCAGTTTCGTCTTCGAAAGCTTTGGTACATGTCCTACATGCAAAGCACCTGAGAAACCCTTTGACGGGGCTTCAAATCGCTGCAACGGATGCCGCTGGCCAAGTTCGGCAGCCTTCTCAGAAACACCCATTTTATTGCGAGTTAAACTGGACAGCAAGAAGTGAAGATGTTGGATGCTTTTTCAATGCACGAAAATCGAGATCTACAGATGATGTAGTGTTGTTCTCCGGGAAGTGCTCGGGAATCTCGGCCAGCTAGTACCCCACGTGGTTGACTAGCTTTCTTGACTCGTCGCTACCCAATACGGTACTGCGCCCTACCAGCTTCGAAGTACGAAAGAGTTATCTGGTTACTCAAGAACTTACACAATAAGAAGTAGAAAGCGAATACAGCCCACAGAATGTATAGCGGTGTAAAAGAGCTACTCGTTCATTAGACTCACCAATCAGAACTGTATTGCCCCATTTAGAACCGCCCACCGGAGGTAGGGTATGGACTTGCATCTTGTATGATTCTCCTTCCTTAAAGGATACAGCAAACTCTTCTTCCGGATTCCCACCGAGCATGAATCCCATTGGGTCTGGAGAGTTGTTTTTCTGCTCGAACACTACTTTGTCG
>Ga0181467_100611_pt1 | contig 17807 bp, 19 predicted proteins | sample InSIn5gowninarea_2_FD_119079 | JGI IMG/M metagenome (GOLD analysis project Ga0181467, IMG submission 119079) | Clean room microbial communities from NASA Spacecraft Assembly Facility at Jet Propulsion Laboratory, Pasadena, California, USA -... ... | reverse complement strand
CTGCTGCAGGCGCGGAACAGCGCGATCCAAGCCGCGTGAGGCTTGGCCCGGATGGGTTCGGGAAGGCGGGACGTCCTTCCTGATCCGGCGCATCCTGCGCCGGAACGGGGCCGCTGTCGGCGGGGGGCGCTTGCCCCCGGGAGACCGCACGCAAACCGCAGGTTTGCATAAGTGCGCCCTTTTCACTGTTGTTCGGCGGGTCCACGCTAGCCGGCACCGTCTTGGCAGGCAACTCCCCTCTGGGCAGAGTGGCACGAGAATAGAAGGCAAAATGAGAGGGTGTGTCCTATGGTCGAGACCGAACTCGAACGGGCCCAGAAGCGCTACGCTCAGGCGAAGGCCAGGCTGCTCGCCCTGAAGAACCGGGAAGCAGCAAAGGAGCGCAAGATCGACACACGGCGGAAGGTGATCCTCGGCGGGGCGCTTATGGACCTCGCCACGCGGGACTCCAACGCCGCCGCCATGCTCGACCGCCTGGTCAGGAACCTGCCCAGGGAGCAGGACCGCAAGACCTTCGACGACTGGAGCCCGGAGGCAGGCGCAGCTGCTGACACCGAGGACGATCGGGCCACTCCCCCTACTCCGTCCGGCCCTGACGGCGCCGCATGATCCGGACAGTCTTCACCAGCATGGCGATGATCGCGGTTCTCGTGGTTGCCGTGCCTTGGGCGCTGCTAGTGCTGGTCACAAGCCTGCTGATAACCAGCTTCGTGGTCCTCATGGCCTACATGCTCGGACAAAGCCTGATCCTGATGTGGATCCCGGCCGAAGGGCCGGCGTATCTGCTGGGCCTGTCCATCTTCGGTTTCCTCCTCCTGTGCGCTTGGGCCTTCACCCTCTGGGCTTGGGCCGATCACTTCGGCATCGCCGCGCTCTTCGCCCGCACCCGCGACAGCCACGGCTCCGCCCGCCTCGCCTCCAAGGCGGAACGCCGCGACCTCGCCCGGAGTGACAGCGGCCTGCTGATCGGAAGGGACGCCGACAGCGGCCGGCTCCTGCGCTACGACGGCCCCGCCCATCTGCTGACCATTGCGCCCACCCGCGCCGGCAAGGGTGTCGGCACCGTGATCCCGAACCTGCTGCTCGTGCCCCGGCCGATGCTGGTCATCGACCCCAAGGGCGAGAACGCCCGGATTACGTACGAGGCCCGCGCCAGGCTCGGGCCGGTCCATGTCCTCGACCCCTTCGGCGTCACCGGCCTGCCGTCTGCGGCCTACAACCCGCTCGCCCGCCTCACGCCCGACAGTCTCGACCTCGGCGAGGACGCCGCCGCCCTCGCGGAAGCCCTGGTGGTGGATCCGCCCGGCGAGACCGGCGACGCCCACTGGAACGAGGAGGCCAAGGCGCTGCTTGCCGGCCTGATCCTCTTCGCCGCCGTCCACGAGGATGCGGACCGCCGCACCCTCGCCTCGATGCGCGAGTACCTGACCCTGCCGCCCGAACAGTTCCGCGCGCTGCTCGGACTCATGCAGGAGAGCCTAGGGGCCGGCGGTCTCATTGCCCGCGCCGCCAACCGCTTTGGCGGCAAGGCCGACCGCGAGGCGGCGGGCGTGCTCTCCTCCGCGCAGCGCCACACCCATTTCCTTGACAGCCCCCGCATCACCGCCAGCCTGGCACGTTCCGACTTCGGCTTCGCCAGTCTGCGCCATGAGGTAGCCTCGGTCTTCCTGGTGCTGCCGCCGAACCGGCTCGATGCCTACAGCCGCTGGCTGCGCCTGCTGGTCAGCCAGGCGCTCGCGGAGATCGCCCGCGACGCGGAGACAGCCCAAGGCGCCCCGCAGGCCGCAGGAGCCGCGCAGAGGGCCTCTGGAGCCCTCCGGGAGCCCACCCTGTTCCTGCTCGACGAATTCGCGGCGCTCGGCCGCCTGGAGGCGGTGGAGCGGGCCATGGGGCTGATGGCGGGCTACGGGCTCCAGCTCTGGCCCATCCTCCAGGACCTGAGCCAGCTCCGCGCCCTCTACGGCGCCCGCGCCAACACCTTCGTGGCCAACGCGGGCGTGCTGCAGTGCTTCGGCGTCAACGACTACGAGACCGCGAAGGCCTTGAGCCAGCTCATGGGACAGGCCACGACGAGCTACGCCACCACCAGCCACCGTCCGGGCGATCCCGCCGCGACCACGCACCAGCTCACCGGGCGCGACCTGCTGACGCCGGACGAGATCATGCAGATGTCCCCGCACCTGCAGCTCCTGCGCCTGCAAGGCCGGCCCATGATCCTGGCCCGCAAGCTCCGCTACCACGCCGACCCCGAGTTCCGGGGCCTCTTCCCCCCGCACTCCGCTCCCTGACAGGACCGCACGCGTACATGCCCGACAGACCCCCACCCGTGCCTTCTGCCCTGTCCGATGTCGCCCTGCGCGAAACCTTGGATCTCCTGGGCCAGGTCGTGGCCAGCATGTCGGCCCGTATCGACAAGCAGGGCGAGCAGATCGAGGCGATGGCCACGGCCGTGGAGAAGACCCGCAGCGCGGCCAAACGCACCGAACAGCAGACCGACCCGGCCGCCTACGCCCGCTTCATCGGCACCGAGGTCGAGACGGCGCTCGATGGGGTTCTCGATCAGTTTGCCGCGGCCATCCGGGCGATCCGCAGCGACCACGAAACCACTGCCGCCCGCCTCAAGGAACTGGAACAGGCCGAAGAGGCCGCGCTCGCACGCCTGCGACGGGAACTGGATGCAGCCGCACGATGGCGCAGGCAGGTGCCCTGGGTCTGGGCGGGTGCTCTCTCAACAGTCCTCGTGCTGACGGTAGCCTTCAATGGCCTGTTCTAAGCAGCCCCCTTCACCTGCTCACAGGCACAGACGTCACTTGCTGGGCGATCAGGTCGACAGCGGATGGGGCCTACGTCATGGGAAGAGTAAGTTATCCACAGACCATAGGTGTTAAGTATGTGTTAAGTATGTGTTACGGCTCAAAACGTTCCCAACAACATATTGAAAATAATATGTTTTTTCAAGTGCCTAGTGTGTGAAAACACGTTAAACGGTGGGTAGAAGCACGAAATTTGGTGTGTGAAAACACGTTGGTGCTTGACGTGGTGTGTGAAAGCACAAAGGGTAAGGCATGGTGGGTGAAAACACAAAAAGCCGGTCCCCCCTGCTCCCTGACCGAATGCAGCAGGGCGACTTCTTCGTGTGCGACATCTTCGATGCGGCCCCTAAGGGGGACATGGCATCCATGGAGCACCCTGTCTTCTCGATCTCTACCAAGCCGGATCTAAACGTACGCCGGTATGAGAACGGCAAGAACTTCGTGGAGGTCACGCCCTCCGTGAAGGGTCTCGCGACGGTCCATGACAGAGACATCCTGATCTTCTGCATCTCTCAGGTAATGGCGGCTATTAACGATGGTCATGAATCGGACGTCCGCCCTACCCTGCGGTTCAAGGCATATGACCTACTCACAGCGACCAATCGCGGCAAGGATGGGCGGGGGTACGAACAGCTCCGTGCGGCGTTGGAGCGCCTGTCGGGAACCCGGATCACGACCAATGTTACGACCGGTGATGTTGAAGTTCTGGATGGATTTGGCTTGATCGACCGGTTCCGCATTGTTCGCCAGACTCGCGATGGTCGTATGCAGGATATCGAGGTCACGCTGTCGGAATGGGTGTTCAACGCGATCAAGGCGCGCGAAGTGCTCACCCTGCATCGCAACTATTTCCGTTTGCGCAAGCCATTGGAGCGGCGGCTATACGAAATTGCGCGGAAGCATTGCGGATCGCAGTCGGAATGGAGGATCGGCGTTCAGAAGCTCAAGGCCAAGTCTGGCTCCTATTCGACGGACAAGGAGTTCCGGCGGCTGCTCTCGACCATCGTCGCGGAGGATGCAGCGCACTCGCATATCCCCGACTACGCCATATCCCTTGAGGACGACATGGTGACGTTCCGCAATCGGAACACTACGGCTCTGGCAAAAGCAGTCGATCCCTGGTCAGGACGGCTCGATCCTGAAGCTTACAATGACGCGCGGATTGTCGCTCCCGGCTGGGATGTGTACATGCTTGAACACGAGTGGCGCTCCTGGCTGGGCGAGAACGAAATTGAGCCCAAGGCTCCTGCCCGCCACTACGTGAAGTTCTGCCAGAGTTGGTATGAGAAGCGCGGGCGCCCCTAGGCGCGCATCCGTGCTTCCTAGAGTCGCAGCATCCTAGGAGCATCCTAGGAGGATACTAGGAGTTATCCTTGTTATATTCCTAGGAACATGCAATCCTATGAAAGGCGAATCCTAGGATGTTGGCATGATTATCTCTCTGATTTCGCAGAAGGGCGGCGTCGGCAAGAGTGCGCTGGCGCGTCTGCTGGCGGTCGAGGTCACCAAGGCCGGATGGACGGCGAAGATCGCTGACCTAGACCCCGCGCAGGGGACTTCGACCAAGTGGAAGGCACGCCGTGACTCGGCCGGACTTCAGCCGGATGTCGCGGTTGAGAAGTTCCGCACGGTCGATCGCGCCCTGAAAGAGGCCGACCGCTACGATCTGCTGATCCTGGACGGGCCCGCCCATGCGGAGCAGGGGGGCAAGGTTATGGCGAGGGCTAGCGATCTAATCGTGATGCCGACCGGCTACAGCCTCGATGACATGGAGCCGCAGATAGAGGCAGCCTATGAACTGGAAGAGGCCGGCATTGATCCTGCGAGCATCCTGTTCGTGTTCTGTCGCGCCAAAGGCTCGGACGCTGAGGACAAGGCTGCACGGTCTTATCTTCAGAAGGCCAGGGTGTCGGTGCTCGATCCCGTATTCCCGGAGCTGGCATCAATCCGTCAAGGGCACGCGGAAGGACGTGCTGCGTCCGAGGTCCCGTTCACCAAGGTCCAAGAGAGAGTGATCGAGGTCGCCCAAGAGATAGTCGATCAGCTTATGAAGCGGCGGAAGGAGGCGGCGTGATGGCGAAGGGATTGCAGATCGCAGAGCCGCCGCGTCGCCGAAGTGAGGTCACGGAGCATCCCACAGCGGCGCCAAAGACGGGCAGGGGGGAGAAGTTCACTCAGGTGGCCGAAGGCGAGAAGGTCCAGTTCAACAAGAGGGTGACGCGTGGGGTCGCGGATGGCTACGAGATGCTCGCAATCCGGACGCGGAAGAAGGTGCCGGAACTGCTGGCCGAAGCCTTGGAACTTCTCGAAGGACGCTACGGGAAAGTCTAGGTCGCTAGGTTTCTAGCACGCCTCGATAAGTACCCTGTATCGACGATTTGCTTTCTGTAAAAACGCCTAGAAGGATGGCGCCTCGTCCTCGTCAGGACTTGCCTCGTCCTCGTCAGGACTTATCGAAGCCGCGCGAGCAGCCTCTATCAAGCCCTCGACTCTCGCGTTCTCATGTAGCCGATACAGCGGGCCGCCTTTCGACACCTCATCAGCCGCGAGTTCTAAACGTACGATTTCTCGCTGTTCAGGAGTTAGCCTTTCGTACTCCTCAAAGCTCAAGAGCTTATTCGTCATATCAAATCCCTAGTGCCCCACGTACCGTAGCAATCCGATCAACTGCCCTCCAGAATCGTGAACTCTTCGAAGGAGGTTCCGGCGGTCGAACACCCATGACCGTAACAACTACTCTATCCCCCTGACGGGAAAGATCAAAAATTACTTCAAACCCACAAATAGTGCGCTCGCGCAATGTACCTTTCAGACGGTCTTCATTCGAGAATGGTTGCGCTTTAAGCACCTTGCGCATGGTCAAAAGTTCTTGATCTCCGACGTGATAAAGTTGTAAATCGTACACCGCCGGTGTCGTAAGATCTATTTCTATGTCAGCGGACGTTAAAAGGTTAGGGTCTAGCATGTTTAACGAAAGCTGAGTGTGGACGGCCAAGGGCGCAAACCTACATCCTCCAACTAGACTCTATTAACAGTGAAGGCTGGTCGTTAATCGGTGTATAGTCAAGGTTCTATATTAGACCGCCATTCAGTACCTTGGCGAAACGAGTAGGGAACGCCCCGGCTCGGAACCCTAGCCCTGTCCTCCTGTGCAGAGCCGTGAAATCGTAGAGTGATGCACGGCATAGCTGCGAGCGATCGCCGTGATGCTCTCGCCCGCCTCGCGCCTCTCCCGGGCCTCGCGCTGCTGGTGCGGCGTAAGCTTGGGCTTGCGCCCCATCTTCCGGCCCTCGGCCTTGGCGCGGGCTCGTCCTTCGCTCGTGCGGGTGCGGATCAGCTCACGCTCGAACTCTGCCAGACCCGCCAGCACCGTGAGCATGAGCCGCCCATGCGCGCTTGTCGTATCGGCCCAAGGGTCGCCCAGGGAGCGGAAGGCGGCACCCTTGTCCGCCAAGGCACCCATCACGTTGAGGAGGTCGCGCGTGGAGCGCGCGAGCCGATCCAGGCGCATCACCAGCACCACGTCACCGGAACGCACCTCCCTGAGGAGCCGCGCCAGCTGCGCCCGATCGCGCTTGGCCCCCGAGGCGGTTTCACGAAACACTTGGCTCGCACCAGCGGCCTTGAGGCGCTCCACCTGCGGTGCGAGCGCCTGGTTGTCGGTGCTCACCCGCGCATACCCCAAGGTGCGGGGCAGGGGGATAGCGGACGATTCATCTTCTGCACAGGACATACGCACAGACTAAGCTGCTGATCCGCTTGGGTCGAGCCTGTTATGCGAAAATCAGGACTTCTACGCCAAGCAGCTGACTTAACATAGCCTTGGCCGACCCGTGTAGGCGCGATTTCTTGACTCTCAGGATGATACATGTGCACGCCTCCCAAAACTACTTCAGAGGCGGATCATGCCATACTTCTCACCCCAGCATCTCAAGGTTGCCTTGGAATACTTAGGGCAGCATGGCCACCCGCAATTGATTACGCTTTTCTCAATGTTCCACGCGGGCATTCAGGTCGGTGACGACGACAGCAGAGCGTTACCTTTTGGGGCAAGAGAAGAAAACCTGCTGCTGTCAAAGTTCTTCAAACCCGAAGGCGCTCCTGAAGAGCGCCCTTTTTACGTTCCATTTGGCCCTAACCCGCCAACACGCTGGAGAGATTACCGTTACGCTGGCCGAAGCCTGCAGCGTATGAGGAAGGACCGTCATAACGCCGGAAACATCTTTCGGCAGAGCACATCTGACAATCGCCAATGGTCTCTACGTAACAGATTCGTTGGCGATATTTTGGATAACTCGACCGAGACAATAGGTAATGCGCCATTCCCCTTGTCGCCCTTGGCCGTATGGTTATATCGCGATATTAATGTTGAATCAGTTCGAGATGCCGTAGACCGCCTTATCGCTGATTTCCGCCTTGAAGAATACGGCGTATTGGGAACAGTTTTCCAAACGTATGAGGCCGATACCCTCGCGTCTATACCGCTCCAAGCGCAGCGAATGGCTCCAGAGGAAATACTGGATGTTCTGGAGCCTATTTCCTCAGAGAGTCTGGATGACCTTATAGCCGAAGGGGGCAGGACGACTGGCTCTTTCGGCGAAGAACCACCTGGCCGATGGGACATAGGAAAAGAAGAACTAGGCGATCTGTGTGGCTTGGTTGGGCTTGAGGCCGCTGCGCTTCAAGCCTTGGCCGCGCTACGAGCAGGAATGCATGTAATATTTACTGGGCCACCGGGAACGGGAAAAACTAGTCTCGCAGTCTGCTTGTGCCAGCAAGCCGGCTTTCCAGCCTGGACGGTCTCAGCCACCGACCAATGGACGACGTTCGACACGATTGGAGGCTATTTCCCTTCGATGAACAGCGGGGGGACCGGCGAACAGTTGGACTTCTTGCCTGGCCACGTCGTGGACACGATCGAAAGGCAAAAAGTCCTCATCATTGATGAGATCAATCGAGCCGATATCGATAAAGCTTTTGGCGAGATGTTCACTCTGTTAGCAGGTCAAGCGGTCACACTTCCTTTCCGCCGCCGGGGTGAGGATGGCAACTTCCGCCGTGTTCGCCTGACACAAGGCCCGACCTTACCAGAGGATGATCTCGAAGCGATTGAAGTCCCGAGATGGTGGCGCATACTCGGAGCGATGAATGACGCTGACAAGCAAAGCTTAAAGCAACTCTCATATGCTTTCATGCGCCGTTTCGCGTTTGTAGCGGTTCCTCTTCCGCCAACTACTGTGTATGAAGACCTGCTCAAAGATTTGGCAAACAGCTTTGCCAACATTCCCTCAGATGTCTTGTCGGCAGTAATTGGCCTGTTCTCCTCAAAGGACAAGGGATTTGGATCAATAGGCCTCCCGTTCGGCCCTGCCATACCAATGGCTATGCTACGCCACGCGTCCAATAGAGTTTCTTTAGAAGCGGCGGTGCCGGTCAATACCCTTCTTAGGGAGATGCTAGAGGCCTACGTCGCGCCTCAACTTCAAGGTCGAGCTGACCTGCACGAGCGAGTGATCGAGACCTTGTCGCCGATCTTGGGACCGCAAGTCGCTGACTTCCGATCGAGGCTGGCCGTCTGGACTGGCTACGTCGAAACATCCGAAGTATTTGAATGAAACGGGCTCGTTGGTTGGAGCACCTTACAGGCTCACAGCACGTACACCGCTTCCTCTCTCGTATCGGCTCATCGGTCAGCCCTGCATTAGCCACCTCGCTCGATGAGGGTGCGCTAGCGCAATATGTGGCAAGCCTGAGAGGTGGTGAAACAGATACCCGCGTGCTCCTCGAAGTCCTTGAGCTGCTCACACAAGGTTATGATACGTTTTGCACCGAAGCGCTTCCCGAGCTCCTCTTAGGATTAGCCAACGAGACTTTGCTGGCGCAAGAGGTTGTAGGACCGGGACTACGTGGCGTTGTGCGCTGGGATCTGACCAAACTCGGTCGCACCAACCGTACACTGCCCGGCTCGCGTTTTGTTGCAAATGTTCCGTATCGCTCCTTTGACACTCCTCATAATGTTATGCTTAGTTGGCTACTTCGCGACATTCGGAACGCCATTGAAAGGGTCAAAACAAAGGTCGGATCGAAACGGCTCGCCCCAAAGTTATTAACTATTCAAAAGGGGTGTGACGATGCTCTCCGATCCTCTCCACTGTCGGCTGTATTCAAAGCTCGCGCAGTAGCGCCTCATATGCTCTCCATAGCAACATACAGTAAGCATCAAGGCTACCGAGCGGCCGCTTCGCTGGTTCGTCGGCGACAGCGCATGAACAAAAGGGACCCATCTATTCGGTGGTCCTTAATACTTGAACTTTTGAGACGGAACTGGCTTCAGCCAATCTCTGACGATGACCTGTTTGAGCTCTATGCTCTTTCGCAAGTTCTTGATGTTCTCATCCATGACGTTGGCTTAAACCAACCCACTGCATACGGACTTCTTGGGTCGGCTATTGAGCCTGCTGCAACTTTCGATCTTGATGGGCGGACAACGCGCGTTTTCTTCAACAGAACGCCTCGTAAGGTTACTTCCATTCAGGGTCGCTACCGAAGTGTGATATCAGCCCACAGCGAAATTGACGCCCCAGATCGGAGACCCGATATCGTTGTGCTTTCGACTGACTCTTCCGGTTCATCTAGATGCATGTTCATTGAAGTAAAAAATGCTGCGAGTGCGGATTATATGCGAGAAAGCATATACAAAGTATTTGGATACCTTTACGATTACGAGCTTCTATTTATGGCCGACCAGCCATATAAGGCAGTACTTTATTTTCCATCAGATTTCCCTACTCGCCTCCGTGAAAGCGAGGAGAATGAGTCCGGTCTGATGCTTGTTCCTGACTCTGATCGACACCGCTTGAGCGCGGCTCTGCGGGAGGGTCTCCAGCTTACATAAGCCGCCGTCCACGGCAGAGGGAATGCCGGCTCTCTTTGTGATCCTCCGGGACATCTGCCGTATCATGCGGAACCTTCTTGCCGTCGGCAGGATTGATCACTAATGATCATCAAAAAGAGGGGTGAGATGCGATGGCTCAGCAAAAAGACAGCTCACTTGAAGAGCTTCTCGATGTACCGAGCGTTGCAAAAATCCTGAAGATTTCAGATGTTACCGTACGAAGGATCATCTCACGCGGTGACCTTAGATCGGTTCGCATAGGTGAGAAGCACCTAAGGGTTACGCCGTCCGCTCTGAGAGCATATGTTGAGGCTCAGGGTCGCGGAAGGACTGATGTTCCGCACGAAGGTGCTGCAACCAGCAATGCTGCGCTACTAGCGCCTGTCGTCAGAACTGGAGCACTTCAAGGTGGCAACTCATGGACGATCATCCAAGCAGAAGCGCTCCAAGGATTACAGACCCTGGCGAGCCAAAGCGTCGATTGCATCGTCACGTCACCCCCTTATTACTGGCAAAGAGACTATGGTTGCGAGGGCCAGATTGGCCATGAGGCTTCGATAGAGGCCTATGTCGATTCGCTTAGCTCGGTCTTTCTTGAGGCTCGTCGTGTCCTCAAGAGTACGGGCCTCCTCTTCCTGAACATTGGCGACACCTATTATTCTGCCAAGGGTAAGCCGCACGGTCGAGACTTGAAGAATGCCGGTCGGCAGATGGCACGGCAAAAGCTCCGGGCCGTAGATGGTCCTGGACTCGGACTTCCGAGGAAGTCTCTGATCGGCATTCCTTGGCGGGTAGCGCTAAAACTTCAAAACGACGGCTGGACTCTCCGCAGTGATATTATCTGGAAACGCCCTGGTTGCCTGGGCGAGCCTACTGCCAAAGACCGGCCTTGGAGAGCATATGAGCACATCTTCATGTTTTCAAAAGGAGCGCGATACTTCTTTGACCGCAATGGCTTGAACGGCGAGGAGGACGTTTGGAGCTTCCCGGCGCGGCCCGACAATCCAAAGTACCACTTCGCTCCCTATCCTCTAGAGCTTGTGGCCAGGTGCCTACGGGTTGGTTGTCCTCCAGAAGGCATAGTTCTCGACCCTTTTGTGGGCTCGGGAACCACTGTAGTCGCAGCGCTACAGTCAGGTCGATCTGGAGTAGGCATCGACCTCAACTCGCAGTACTGCGGTTTTGCAAGCGAGTGGGCCGAGCAGACTGCCTCAAAGTTAGACCACTACACAGCCAATCCATCTCTCGCGGCCGAGTAGAAGAAAAAGATCATCGTTCCATTTATTTGGCTCCCTGATGTTTCCTCAGACCGTTCGCTACGGGTCAGCTTGCGGCTATTTTCAGGATGGAACGAGAGCGCACACGCTCAACGCCGCGATAGAGTAGCCGACTACCCCGAATCACTAGGCCTTGGTAGGCTTCTGCGCAGGGTGAAACTAACCAGAGGCAGACCATGTTCCTAGAACTGGAGAACCTTGCTGGCGGCACCGTGGTGATCAACACTAGCCATTTCCTACGGGCGCGGGACAGCTACGGGTGGAATGAGCCTCCCAGTGCAACTGTTCTACAACTACTAAGTGAGAAGCTCTTCTGTCGTAACGATCTTGCAGATGTTGCGCGGATGCTGTCCCGGCTGATTCCCGTGGCAGAGTTACATCTGCCAATCAACGCAGCCGTGTGGCTGAGCGTCGATAAGGTAACAACTGTCCGAGAGGCAAGCTTCGGTGTGCATCACCCCTTGGCAAGAGCCGTGGTTGCAATGGGAAACATCGATCAGCAGGTCAGGGAAACTGTTGAGGAAGCTCGACGAGTTCTTTCGTGGGCACGCATGAGCTAGGTGAGCGAGATGGTCTTGCCTAGAAAATGTGTAGAGCACCGACTGAGGAACAAGGAGGTGCTCTATGGCCGCGAGAACATACGACGCCGGAGCTTTCGGCCTGAAGGTGCGGCTGGTGCTGATCACACGTCGAAAAGGGACAGAGACCACCAAGGGCCTAGGGATCCGGATTGTAGACGTTGGCACGGTGGGCGAAGCGTAGGTCGTTCACTTGATCTAGAGCGACAGCTCGCGATGGAGATCGACGAGTGACTTACTCTTGGATCTTTGAACAGTTTTCCGGCTTAGTTTGACTACAACCGCGCCAGCCAATTGACTTGTATGCCACCCAAGAGATTGCCCCGGTGAATGGCCTTGCGCCCCAGCCGAGTGATAGCGAAGCGATGCGTGGCCGCCGCCCCGTCGTGGGAAAGTGAGACGTGCTGTTCCAGAGGCATCTTACAGCCAATTTCGAAGCACATCGGCAATCGTCTCAAGAAAGATAGAAAGCCGCGAAAGCGAGGTATATTCGCAATCGCCAGACAGCTCACCATAATCACAATGGCGGTTCAAACAAGCGCTGTGCTTGGCAGTATCTTCACTGCGCATTGGTAACTTTTTCTAGACCCAGCCATGCATAGCTAATCGAGCATACGCAGTAACGTATTCGTACGGTATTGTTCCAAACCCATTATCACCCCACCACCAATCCCAACTATTTTTGAACGTAAATCTTTGCACAGCATCATCATATCCGTCAATTGCGATTACATGCCATCCCGCCCCTCCAGGTACACTGCTAATCTCTAAGAACAAGCGCAGATTCACCGGTGTCGGCATTTGGATATTGGGACCCCAATCCCAGCCAGCATCAAGCTTTCCTTTGCTCTTGAACCAAACTGGCACAGAAACCGCTACCGGCGTATGCGCTTTCGCAATAGCTGCTTTAAGAAGATTGACGAAGTTTGCTGGCATCCCTCCTTCTTGGGCTTGGCTGTACATCATAGACGACGCTCCAAACGCAATACTCGCATCGCCTCGGAGTTGCGCGTCCATCAAACCTATAACAGCGGCGGAAGGGCGCTGAAACACAACACGTACCTGCGTGAATCTGAAGTGCTGCTTACTACTTGTCTGCGGTGGATCCACCCAACAAATTTGAGCCGCGTCATATCGCCAGTCCACTTCGGTGACAACTCCGGTGTCCCTTGCGTACGCCATGGCGTGCTCTAGAGCCAATCCCTCGCTACAATCACCGAACTGCTTTTCTGCACCATGGGTCAAATGTCCTTCTGATAAATCCACCTTGCCGTGGAAGTAATCAAGGCACGATACTACACCAAAGGACGTGCAAGTCCCAGCGGAGCCTTGGTCTTTGGCATCACTCATTCCTGCCCTTAACGAAGCTGACGGCGGTGGCGGTCCCGCAAATGCATCCAAGTCATGGCTTTCAGAAATATTGTTTTTTTCGAGGAACCCCTCCTCGGCCTCCTTAAGGACAATATTTCTAGTTGGCGTATGCCATAATTTTAGGCCCATGTTACCCTCCCTTTCTTGCTGATAACTAGAACGAGCAGCCCTGAGCTCCCTTACCACCTGGGCATATTCATTCTCGATTATAGAGATCAAGTCAGCATCTTTACCTGAAAATTTCGACAGAGCACCTCTTACACTGCGGGAGTCTACACAATCTCCCAAAAGCCCCCTTAACTCCCTTTCTAGCTCACTTGAGAACCCCAACCTATCAACTAAGACTTTCCAGACCTTCGGGTGGATTGGGCTCATTCTCTTTCCTATCACACTTAAACTCTAGCCGATCCTTTAACCATTGCTGTGTAACCACATCAAACCGGCAACAAAACGGCGAAGTTTTCGAAAGCCAATAATCATCCATCAGGTTTGGCACAGACCCATCCACGGGCTCTGGGTGAAATGTCTTCCATGTGCCATAGCCCAGACTGTCCCTGTTAAGGTCCGACTTGAAATTCGCCCCATTATACTTGCAGAACAATGCAGGAATGCCGCCTTGATTACGCTTTCTTTTATTGACGTCAAATGAATTGACTTTAATGTCGTGATAAAGGTCAGTTACTCGGCCATTATCTTCTTCAGAGGCGGCATGTCCGAACTCGTGCAAAGGAGTGTTGGAAGTGTCGTAATCGTAGTAACCTATTGTTGCCATGCCCGGCACTCGGGTAAACTTACCAAATACTTTTTTTACCCCGCTATAGGTAAATTCCTTCACTGCGGAGTAATCATCAATGGAAAATGTAGCCGAAGCTCTGGTGTGATCAAGCGCCGCATGAATTACAAAAACTACATCAGCAGACACCTTGAGCCGCTGCAGGTGCTCTCTTACTACATGCCGATTTGGCCTTGCAATATTGGGAGAAGTACACTCTACAAATCTACAGCTTTCATCTATGTCGCGCTCAATAATCGTCACAGCCAAGCTTGGTAAAATTTTCTCCCCACGGAGAATATCTTCTTCTGCGCAAAACAAGCTGTACAAACAATTGGCCACGAGTGAATAGAACCAGTCCCTCTTTAGTAATATTTCGTCCGCAGAAATTGACCCGTCCTCGAACGATAGCGCCCCATTCAAAAGAAAAACAATTGTGTATGGGGTGTCTACATTTTTAGGCTGTAAAATCGATATGTCATAATCACTATTTTCTATGATGTGAATCTGCCCTGCGGATTGCGCACCACTTACGTCAACTAGTAAGAGTTCGTATACTCCAAGCGCTGAGATTGTATTTTTCGAAACGTAAAGAAAAAATGGAGTTTGAACGTCAATGTCTAGAAAATAATTGCCCCCCGGGCCCCGGAGCCACAATTTTTCAACCCGCGCAACGCTTACTGTCCAGCCATATATACATATAGGTCGGCCGTACGATGATATCCATTCCATAGCATGCCAACTCGCCTATGCGTGTTTACACTAGCACCTTTTCCACATCGACGGAGCAATAGTGTACACGGAGGCTACAATTCTATCAAAGTACGTTGCCTCAAAGTCTTTCTGGAGCGATTGAAGTTCTGGATTGGACCCACACTTCACCGGGAGATACCCCAAAAACAAAGATGAAAGCGTTGCGCCGTCATCTGCCATTAATTTTAGATTTACTTGAGGCAGATCGTAGTCCTCGCGATAAAAATATTCTGCATTCCAAGATATTGTTAAATAGGATGCTGTTGTATTATTTGGGTTAAATACCTTTGCGGCGTTAAGGACTATATTTGTGAATCTACAGAGGATAACTCCACCTGCTGACACAACATTCCAGGGGTCGGACTTGAAGGAAAACCTTCGATTTATTGTGCCAACATGATCTAGAGGAGGCTCGAAGCCAATCTTGGTTTCGGTGTAACCGGCATTGGTCGCATTAGCCACCAGCGCGCTAAAGCTCTCTATAAGAGCCTTCTCTTCATTGGATGACATGATATGTTCCCGCCATCTGAAGTTGAGTGCAGGATACTCTACTTTCTATTTAATTTCAATATTGGTGCGGCTCGGGTTTATACCTTACCACTAAACCTTCTTTCCTTGCTATTTTAGGGAGGGGGATCGATTCATGAGTCGCGCTAGGAAGTGGAGAGCGCCGTTCAGGCGTGACGCTGACACAAAGTTGGCGCAGCACCGTCTGGATGTGCTGGAACTTGCAAAGGAGTTGGGAAACGTCGCCGAGGCCTGTCGGCAGCGTGGTCTTGACCGGACCAGCTTCTATGAATGGAAACGGCGCTTCCAGACGCAAGGCCTTGATGGGTTGAAGGATCTACCACCGATCCACAAGAGCCACCCACAGACCACTCCACCTGAGACGGTGGAACGCATCCGGACCTTGGCACTGGCGCACCCGGCTTATGGCTGCAATCGGTTTGAGGCCATGCTGGCGCTAGAGGGCGTTCGGATCTCCTCGATCACTATCCAGAAGATCCTCAACGAGAATGGGCTGGGCACGAAGTCCAACCGCTGGCTGGCCTTAGAAAAGGCCAATGCCGAGCAGGCGATCGAACTCACAGCTGAGCAGGCCGCCTTCATCGAAAAGCTCAACCCTTGCTTTCGCGAGCGCTATATCGAAAGTTCCGCGCCTGGGGAGCTTCTGTCAGCCGACACGTTCTTCGTCGGCAGCCTCAAGGGGATCGGGCGCATCTATCTGCACGCAGTTGTCGACACCTATGGCTCTTACGCCTTCGGCTTCCTTCATGTCTCCAAACAGCCTGAGGCCGCCGTGGCGGTGTTGCACAATGACGTGCTCCCCTTCTATCACAATCTCAACCTGCCGGTCGGCGCGGTGCTCACCAGTAACGGCCGCGAATTCTGTGGTACCAAGCGGCACCCCTACGAGCTCTATCTCGACCTCAACGGTATCGAGCACAGGCGAACCAAGGTCCGGACACCCCGCACTAACGGCTTCGGCGAGCGCTTCAACGGCACCGTGCTCGGCGAGTTCTTCCGCGTCGCCATGCGTGTCAACTTCTACGACAGCGTCGAGACGCTCCAAGCCGACCTTGACACCTGGCTCGTCTACTACAACACCGAGCGGCCGCATCTCGGTTATCGCAATATAGGCAGTCGGCCCATCGAGACCGTTATGTCATTTTCGTAAACTAAGAAGGTTAAGGAGACGCCTTATAATTCATGCTCATTCCCATGCTCCCCGCGCCGATGAACGACCTCCTCCTGCTCGCGCCCATGCTCCTTGTTCGTGACCTGCTTCGTCCGCGCCAGTACTGCCTGCAGCCGGGCGCGGATGCTCTGCGGCTCCTGCCCGGGGGATGAGGCACCCGCCTCAGGCTCGGCCTCCTCCACATCGTCTCGCCCGAGGATACGCGTGAGCCGGGCGCGGATGTCGTCCCCCTCGTGCTCCGATCCGATCTCCTGCACCATTTCGGCCTCCTTGCGGTCGATCCCCCGGTCGAGGATGCGGGCCAGCCGCTCCCGGATACTCTCCGGCTCCGCTGCGTGCCCGCGCTCCCCGGATACGTCTTGCTCCCGCTCGATCTCGTGCTTCTGGGCCGCCGCCCGGAGCGCCGCCAGCCCGGCCGTCACTAGGTCGGCGCCCTCCTCGCGGGCGTGGGTGTAGATGTCGCGGGCGAGCGCCAGCCGGGCGCGCAACTCGGCCAGGAGCGCCCGCTCTTGCCGCGAGGCCTGCACCGCCGCGCCGCGCTCGGTGACGGCCACGTAGTCCCGATCCTCGTACCAGGCTACCTGCTGCTCGCGCCGCTCGATGGCGGAGACCGCCGGCCCGAGCTTCGGCTCCGGCCCCCGGTCCAGCGCCTCGGCCCCGAGCTCGTCGCCCTGCGCCAGGGCCGCCTCACGCTGCACGGCGAGGCTGCGGTGATCCACGCGGACCTCGTGCCCCTGCCGCTCCAGGGCTAGGTTCTGCAGCTCCGCCCACCGCGCCCGCATGGCCTCGATCTCCGGCCCGCCGGTCGCCTTGGCATCGAGCACCCGCGTCTTGTCGGTGAGCCCTTCGGCCGTGAGCACGCGGGTGGTGGTCAGCACATGGGCATGGTGGTTGCGCTGGTCGCCGTCGCGATGCGGGGCGTGGATCGCCACGTCCGCTGCCACCCCGTAGCGGGCCACCAGCTCGCGGGCGAAGCCAGTCACCAGCAGGCGCCGCTCGGCGGCGTCGAGTTCGGCGGGCAGCGCGAGCTCCCACTCCCGCGCGGTGACGCTGTTCGCGCGGGTCTCGCGCGCCTCGGCCGCGTTCCACAGCGCCGCGCGGTCCTGAGCCCAGTCCGGCGCATCCTCGGGCACCAGGATGAAGCTGTCCTCGACGCCGAGCTTGCGGCGGTAGTCGTGCACGCGGCCCTCGCGCTCGCAAACGATCTCGCAGCCGGCGCGGTAGGCTGCGGCCGCCGTGGCCGAGCGTCCGGCGCTGCGTTTGATCGTCTTGACCGAGAGATGGTAGCTCGCCACGGCCGCTCACCCGTGCCCAACGAGGCGCGCGGGGAGCCCGGCCGCGCGGCGAGCGTCGCCACCTGAGGCCACGAACACGCCGGATGCGACGAACATCCGGGTCCCGCCACCAAGCGGGACCCGGCACGCGCCCCGCGTGCATCGGCCGCAACAGTTCCGGCAGCGCGCCAGGAGGACCGGAGCCCCCATGAGGCGCAGGTCCGACCGGCCGCCGGGCATAACGCTGGCTGCTGCAGGCGCGGAACAGCGCGATCCAAGCCGCGTGAGGCTTGGCCCGGATGGGTTCGGGAAGGCGGGACGTCCTTCCTGATCCGGCGCATCCTGCGCCGGAACGGGGCCGCTGTCGGCGGGGGG
>Ga0181467_100438_pt2 | contig 17965 bp, 12 predicted proteins | sample InSIn5gowninarea_2_FD_119079 | JGI IMG/M metagenome (GOLD analysis project Ga0181467, IMG submission 119079) | Clean room microbial communities from NASA Spacecraft Assembly Facility at Jet Propulsion Laboratory, Pasadena, California, USA -... ... | reverse complement strand
TTTGAATCCTAATAAGAGGCAAAGGGTATCCGGTAGCTGGGGAGGACACAATATGTCGACGAGACCGCCTGGAGCAGGAGAAGCGACGATCAAACATAGCCAATACTGAGATGTTACTAAATTCTGTTGCTGCTGGATCACAAAATGACCGCAACTGTGAGAGAGAACACCAATTTATCTTAGGTCAGCCAGTTCCCCATGGACTTTCTCCGTAAAGGAAGGTGCAGGCGAAAAGCTGACACAGGACTTCTGCAAGCAAGTTGTATTATTACCTGCTCAACATAAACCTATTTCTGGATACCGTAGTCTGTGCTTCCATGCACCATACTGCTCAGGATGTGCCCACGTGTCTTCACAACAGCTTCTGTGCCAAGGACATCGCCAGCGCTGCTTCGAATATAATGCTGATGTTCGTATCTCAGATAACCTCACAGTCCTCTGCCATGTTGCCGAACGAGTTCAAGCTTCAGGCAGGGCCAGATGGTGGCCAAAATAGAGCCTACTGCTTAGGGACGTTGAATCAGCAACGAAGAAATCAGTATTTAGCAAGGAGAGACTTCTTTTTGAACTGACAACAGATGGTGTAAATTCAGAACTAGAAATAGATATTTGACATGGATTATAGATATCAATAACACGGCATGCCTGATGGGTCACTCTTCATAGCATCGTCAACCTGCAGGTCGATAAACATATCAATGGCTTCATCGCTGCGGATGAACATTCTGCCCTTCTTCTGCATTACCTCGTATGACTCTGAGTCATTCGTATCACGTAATGACCATGAGGTGCGGCTCATGGCCTTGAGACCAACCTCAGCTCCTTTTTGTTTTCCCGCCATGGGGCATGCGTGCGTGCCTATCTTCTCGGGTCCATGGACACCTACGATCAGCGTTCGGAAACCAAGGTCATGTCGAACAGGCAATCTGCGCGGTAGGCTGCTCTGAGATTTTGATTCTGTGGTCAATTGAAGCTAGCAGGCAGTGAAATACACTATTGTCGGTAAATTAGGTGATCCACAATCACCAGAATTTAGTAACATCTCAGTATTGGCTATGTTTGATCGTCGCTTCTCCTGCTCCAGGCGGTCTCGTCGACATATTGTGTCCTCCCCAGCTACCGGATACCCTTTGCCTCTTATTAGGATTCAAATCTTGAGTACCCATGTCGGAGGGACCTCGCCGATGCTGCGCGCCCGCCACTGCTTGTGACATTGCTTGCATGGCTCTATTTGGGTTCAGTGGCGTGGCAGGTTGCGCTTGGTACGCATTGTAGTTGTTGTCCATAAAATTTGCGTAGGGCATGTTCATGTTGGCCGCTACTGGCGAAACACCTGAGAACTGGCTTGGTGAATTCCAGGTTCCTGTCGAGCCTGCAGGAGAAGCTCCTTGAGACATATCATCTCGAACAGATTGAGTATTGGATGAATGTGTTGTGAGTGATGGATTAACCCCTGATGGAGCTGGCGGCTCCATTCCTGAAGAAATCTTCTTCATATGTACCAAGTGCTTCTCGAGCATATCGAGGAGGGACTTGCGTGTGAATGGTTTCGGTAATACATCGTCCATACCATGTTGGAAGTACATCTGGATGTCATCGGATCTGATGTTAGATGTCATCGCAACGATCGGCGTACGATCGAATTGTCGCACAATATGACATGCGGACACCCCATCAAGGTTCGGCATGATAATATCCATCAGAATCAGGTCGTATTTGCCGCCTTCTTGAATCTTGCTTACCGCCTCTAAGCCGTCCAGGGCGGTATCGATAGTGCAGGAGAATGAAGACAAAAACTTGGCACCAATCTGTCGACATGTAGGATCGTCCTCGACAAGTAATACTCGTGGTGATCTGACCCAGCCCGGATCATTGTAGTTACTCTTTTTGCGACTCTCTGCATACTTGTTTCTTAATTCGGTGGCGTCGACCTCTTTGCCTGGCATGGGGTAAGGAATATTAGGAAGATGCTCACTGTACATCGGATCAATACCATTGGTGCCTCCAGTGGGATAGACCATCTGCTCGAGCTGACCGTCGCTTAACTTAGAGTAGCCCATGCTGCCACTCGAATGTGGAGAACCAGATCCTGGTATCCCATTGCTTTGCTGGAATGTATTCGATACCTGATCGAAGCCTGGGAAATTGATCTGAGGATCCACGTTATATTCCTGCATGAGCTGCTGGGCATGCTGTAGTGGGGACGCTGGTGCCTCCTCTTCAGCTGCAGGAACGTTCTGACTTGTCGGCGTAAGTGTAGTCCCAGCGTTCTCGTGGGCGTGCGGGAAGAGAACTTTACTATTCCGCCTTTGCTGAGCGTCAACGGAATTGAGGTATTTCATGACATCCTGCATGACCTTGTCATGGTTAAGTACAGTTCTGTGCAAGCGAACTAGTTCCTGAACCATTGTTTGATGGTTCACACGTAGCTCATGGTTGCTGGCCTCCAGCATCTGGATCTGCTGGGCTTGTGCGACCATTTGTTGGTTCATAAGGTCTATTTGCTGAATAGGCAGTTCTCCTTCAGGTGGTTGACCCTGCTTTCGTGGAGCAGGCGCTTTTCTTCTGATGTTGTCGAGTGTGTCTTTACTGTTTGCCTTGAATTCGGGGTGCTTAAACTCCCAAGCGTTTGGCCCATACTGTGACTGTTGCCCATCCTCGTTGTTTTGCCGTACCTTGTGAAAGTCGTACTTGTTTAGCTGTCGCACGAAACTGGCGAAATTTGAGTGTTTAAAGTGCTTCGGAAGGATGTGCTTGGTAAACTTTTCATTTTCAAGGACGACAAAACTCTCGCCATCATCGCCCCATCGAACAACTGAGGAGTAGGAAGGATCCTCGAGCATCCTAGATACGAATTAGACTATTTCTCGTAATCGCTCGACTTGTGGATCATACTTGTATAGCTTGCGCACAAAGTCGCTCGAATTGTTTGCGTTCTGTCCCACGTCCATTTTGAATCGCTCGTGTGTAATTTCAAGCCGAGAATGGAAAACAATGCACGCCGTGATACAGACAAGGTCCCGACGGCAGGCTGAAGATCGACTTTCGAAGCAATATGATGGCTAGATAGCTGTATGCAGTTACCCGGCTCACTATTACACCATCGCGCAAACTTTGGATCCTTGGATTTACTGTTCGTAGAGCTCTCTCGATCTCGAGGTCCCGTCGTGTGAGATAGAATTGACACTCAAGTCTGGTAGCCTCTAGACGAGATGACAACTGAAATCCCAAGCGGATGGTCCAAATCAGCGCAAGAGACTAGAAACGATTGCTGAGCGCGCAGGCCTGGTACAGTAGGTAGAGGGGATGTGGTGAGTGGAGCTTGATAGTTGGTCTGCGCGGAGAGGGTGGTGGATCACAATGTACTTGTAGGCATGCAACGGAGCACTGATACTGCTACAGAGGTGTTCGATAAGAAGGATCAACAGAACTGAGCCTACCAGAAGATCGAAAGAGTTTACGTGCAGGTTACAATGGAGGGATCGCCAAGCTGAAAGATGAGTTGTGCCAAAAGATAAACCTGAGCAGATGAGATAAACAGAGTTTCGATTGAAGGTGAAAAAGCCGGGGTTATTGTTGCGCGGACCTGCTTTACTTTACGAATCACCGCGCAGTGGGACCAGGAAGAATAGCTCACAGCATTGCGTAGTGGAAAGCGTGTTGCAGTAGTCTGCGAAAGGATATTCTCGAGATCGAACTTTCCTGGGTGCGAAAGACGATGATGCGAATGGCGTTCATCGCTTGCCTGCACCCTAACTAGCATGCCATGACACTTTTCCCTGTGCCCCAAGGAAGGACGAGCAACATTAGTGCTCAGCTTCAGCTATAAGCCTGGGTTCAATTCGACTGCGCGACAAGAATTCGAGGCTACAAAAACTAGACGAGAAGTACTGACTCGCGAATTAAGCAGTGTAACGTGTCTGAAAAGTTGAAGAAAGACGCACAACCTGTGCTGCAGGCCAACGGAGAAACCGTGACAGCAGCAGCAGCAGTCGTCAGTCATGATCTATCCTTGAGCGGCTGAGAGTCTGGTAGATCGATTGGTACCGAATAATGGATCCGGCCATCCACGCCAGCGGCGAAACTAGTCTCTTAAGTTCTCCCAAGCAACAAAAGTCGTTGATAGCTTCTCCTATTGAGGTATAGGCTGTGACCACCGACACCCCACCATCACGAATTAGCTTTCAAATAATCTTTGGCATACGGCTGCTTAGGTCGAATCCAGCACTCGTGTCCCATCTAAGCAGGTCAAGCTCGTAAATCCTGGTCAACACGGAATCCTTTTCACGAAGAGTTCCTTCGCTCTCAACGATTGCAGACTTTCATGACGCTGACAAACGACTGCCAAGGCCATTTTTGGGGATCTGTTAACCAACATGTGTAGAATGATGGATCAACCTCTCCAAATAAGATCTTGTCAACCATTCACAAACATTGATGTCAGACGTCTTGAAAGTACACTTATCGTTCGGTGAGGATTCCGTTCTTGTCTAGCAGCAATGGAAGAAAGGGCTTGCTCAAGGAATATCCTGCTGAGACGACCAGTATATTAGGTCTAGCCTTTTTCAGGTTAGCTCGGTACATATGAACGCCCATTCCACGAAAGAGTACGGGGCGTTCCGAGCGGTCACTTACTGAGGTCTTGTGATAGAGCATGTTGCAAGCACAGCAGACTACTTTTACTGCTCCAGAAAAAGTGTCAGTAGCAGGTTAACACGGCTTACGATCCTGTGAACACAATCAATGTATCAGTGGCCAGCCTGGGTTCAATGCTTGGGTCCACAGACTCTAGACATGGGCTTGATACGCAGCTCACAGCACTTTCTGTCCTGCGGATGCCTCACCTGTAACCTTCTCTTTCGAAAACAAGAAGGGAATTGAGCTGCAGTATGCCCTGACACAGAGACCGAGCAGGTACATGAACCTTGCGCTTGCTCACGATGCATAATAGGCAATCAACTAGGACGAACTTAGCAGCGGCTCAATTTTCTACTTGGAGGAACAGACTTCAATAACATGTCCTAACAAAATGCGTAAAGCGTTCGTGCGTTAGTGAGGATCGTACCGTGTCAAGTTCGCAAATCATTCTCCCGCAATGTGAAATTAGGTGCAACCGTGAGCGCATGTGCGGCTCAACACGAGTGCGGCTCTCGTTGCGCATCAGTGGCAAAGCCGAATGGAGTAAACAAGGAATCGGAAGTACATCAGGAAGCATGCGTGCAAGGATCTGTCGACGAGGTCGAGATTCGAGGACAGAGTCGATGAAAGTCCAGACCTTTGAGAAGCGCTAGAAGGCTGAACATTCCATATACTAGTCCTCGCTAGACGGAGAAGCCTTCCTTACATGTCTTGGCAGGATTGCTTGTACAAGCCAGGAATTCTTTATTCGGTTTCAGTAGCGGTAATCGCGTGCACGGCAGAGGCAGCCGAAAGTGTGTGGGATGTGGCACATTGACAGAACGACGAATTTGGTCCAAAATTGGGTTGAAGAGGTGCGAGTGACACAGGAACCCTCGCTGAATAAAAGTGGTAGCTACGAAAGAGCTCTACACATTTGTCCTGTTATGTGCTGAATCATTTCGTAGCCCTCAACGGTCGAAGTTCTATCTTGAACGAGGTTTCGATATGAGAATGCTCTAAGCACGTTGCATTTTTGGTCCTCGCCAGACTCAACTTAGGCATATCCTACAAGTAGCATATCTTGCTGAGCTTGGTTATAAGAAAGCACGATCGTCACAAGCAGTGATCACATGATTACTGATTTGAGCTTAAGCTTGCTGTTCACCCACCGAAAAGCAAGAGAATCAATATTCTACAATGATTTGAGTATTCGAACGTTAGGCAGCCGAAAGTGAGGACCCTAAGCAGTTGCGACATGCTTCAGAGCCACTAAGCAGTGAATTGTTGCTGCTGAAACCAATCGAGAACACCGAAATTGTCACTCTTTCACTCCTGATCTCGCTCCCGCAGGGCCGTACCTGCATTATTTGGAGGCCGCACTCGTAAACAACAGAACTGAAAACATTAATAAGTGCCCCGCTTTGGTATCATGTCTATCAGGATTGCTTCACGTTATTCGCAGTTCTGCTCACGAACCATTCGCATAACTCACAACTCTAGCACAAGATCAAACACCAGATCTTTTACCACTACTACCGCAGCCATGGTAGATCATACAATGCTCTCGCTTCGTCAGTCGATCTAACTGTAGTACAGGTCAAAGTCGGAGACTCTATCCCAGATGTCGAGCTGTTTGAGGACTCACCTGGCAACAAGATCAGCCTGGCTAAGGAGCTGGCTACTGGTAAGGGCTTGATCATTGGAGTCCCAGCTGCCTTCTCTCCGGGCTGCAGCGATTCCCACATTCCTGGATACCTAGCGAGTGCAAAGACTAAGGATGCCGGCAAAGCCTTTGTCATTTCCGTCAACGATGCGTTCGTGTAAGTACTATGTGATGGAACCACTCCTGACAGCGACTAATATATTTGCAGCATGAAAGCTTGGGGCAAGCAGATGGATTCAGACAAAACCTCTGGCCTGCGCTTCGTTGGTGACGCCACAGGTGCCTTCAGTCAAGCCTGGGATGTTGAGTTCGATGCCACCGCCCTAATGGGCAACAACCGAAGCAAGAGATACGCTGTTTTGACTGAAGATGGCAAGGTCACTAAAGTTGCTGTCGAGCCGGATAACATTGGCATCAGCACTTCGGCTGCTGACAAGTTCTTGTAAGCAAGATATTGAAGAAGTACTTCTGAAGACATCATGAGTGGTGCTATACAGAAGGCCACGAACGCTCAGAGCTCATCTTTCATAGACAGCCAGCTGGTGGCATGAGGAAACAGAACGAAATCTGTACAAGACAGCAGAAACAGATAGACACGTTACAAGTAAATAGCACGACTCTTCCATAAACATTGCTCTTGCACAGGTTCTTGTTTGACTACAACATGCAATACCACACCTCTCACCTACCACGAACGAGTAAGGTAAGCGTTGACAGGCCAGTCCCTGGTTCTGAATAATATTTTGAATCACTGTCTTCACCTCAACCGAACTCGAACAAGAGATAACCACGACGTGTACTTCGACAACCACAGTCAAGATTTCCAACGGCTCGAGCATTCTCTTCTAAGCACAGGCGAGCGTCTTTAAAGTCGTTGCTATTGTATTCAGTGTGTTCTAACGTATGCTCCTGTTTGGTTTGTGCCTTCCCAAGCTCTTGCCCTTACTCTTCAACTAACCACCTCTAAATCTTGCTCCACGAAGTAAGCACGGAGGTGGTACCATCTAGCATCAGCATCAACGGAAGTCGTAAGGCTCATTTCCAATTCCTGATCGAACGTGGAGATCAAAGGCTATGTGTCCTGTACCGTGTAGGGTATCTGTAGCCTACCTCTCGTCAAGCATGCATTGTCCAGGGCAGTTTCACCATCGCCTGCTTATGATAGTACTGTGCTATTGCAAGTCTCGGCTTCAACCACGTCCCATGTCGTTCCGTGGCCCTTCAACAGTTCTTGTGCAATCTCTTCGCTAAAACAATCGCCTGTAATATTATACGGCTGCTCTCATCAAATGTCAAGCTTGGTTATGGTTTGCATACAAGCGAGAGATTGATGTGGCGGCCGTTGAGATCGCGATTGAAGGCCAGCTTCAACACGACGCTGATTGAAACTATCAGTCTGATGTAGTGGAGGGTTATATCACAGGATGTTGAAGTCGCAATGCTCCAGTGCATTTTCTTGGAAAGCCCGGCCTGCCAAACCTCAAGCCCGCATCATGTACAGGCGGTCTACATGATCAACCGTATACATATCCAACCATGCGCCGTATCAAACGTTGCAGTACGACCTATATATCGTAAGCATTAGTTGATTCTGATGTCGGCACGAGACAAGTCGAAAGTTCAAGCCCCAGCTATCTTAGACCCGTTGGCAAGATTGTTGAGCTCTTGGAAATCGGATTCTTCCTCATGCAGGAATAGCGATCCATACCGCACTGGCATCATCAGCAGTAATGAGTCAGCCTGCTACATTCACAATACCTTTCACCGAAATCAGATTGCTTGCAAGCAGGTCGAAATTGCTTATCTGACTGTTCATATCAGCTTCGATACCATAGTTGTAGCTAGCTAGACACAACGTGTTCACTTCTCAAACACTACTTTACCACATCACAAAGTCCGCCTATCCTTCAGCCTAACAGATAGCTTCAAGGCAACATGATTTCCTTCACTGACTAGATTCCACAGCCGTATCTATAAGACCCAAGAAGTCCAGCACCATGATAGTCCGCTGCTCCCCCAGTATAGCCACTCATCAAACAGCATCCCTCGCTCCAGCACCACCATCTACCACCCCAACTCGTACCAGCAACCATGGCCACCAAATCATTGACAATAAACCCACTAAAATTCACCATCTACGACTCCGATCTCTCAGACCATTCCGACCCAGAAGTCGACCCAGACGAATGGGTCTCAATCTCCTCCTCATCCACCCTCTCAACAACAAGTACCCTCCCAAGACACCTCATCCTGCGACCCAAGGGCACAGCACCACCGCCACCACCATTCCCTCCAGCCCCAACATGTCGCAACTACAGAAAAGCCATCCCCGAACCGAACACCACAACAGCCCCCTCCTCACTCACCATCCTTCGCTCTCACATCCCAACCCTAACCTCAATCTACATCGTCCCTTCCAGCTCTCTATCCCTCTCCACTTCCTCTGGTACTATGCCTTACAAACCCATAAGCCCCTCCTCCCCCATACAAATCCACCACCCATCCCCCAACGAGACCTACCTTCGCATCTGCGCCTCCTGCGCGCGCCCCCAACTCCGCATCTTCTGCAACAACACCTGGACCACGAGCCCAGCCCGAATCTGCCAGACCCACACCGCAGCGTTTCAAAGACTTCAGACTCTCAGAGCGCGCTGCGGCACCACTAGTACCAGCAGCAGCACCAGTACCAGGCACGCAGGAAGCTGCGGCAAAGCAAATTGTTGCGATGGAGTCAGAGACCGAGAGGTACTGAATGCTGTGCTGGACGTTGTGAAGCCATTCCGGAGGGCTGAGACGGAGTCGTGGGGGATTAGAGTGTTTGATATGTGTGTGCCGCCGAGTGCGGAGGTGTATGTGCATAAAGCAGGCTGTGGGTGTTAGGTTGAGATGAGGTGAGATTCGTGAATCGTCATGAATATAAGGTCGTTTAGGTTGAGTAAATAGATTTCATTGTGTGGTTGTCGTGATTGACTGGGGTTGTTTCGTAGACTATGGAGCTCAAGTTATTATGGCAGGAATGCTTGGATGGACACAGGAGATTGGTATTAGAGCACATTTGTACCTACAGGCTTCGTGATTAGAGCCAACGTCCAATCACCAAAGTGACCGCTGTTGCGTCTTCGCTAGTCGACATCAGAGGTCGAAAAATGCCCAGGAAGAGAAGCGGGCAGATTGAGAGGCAGTAGTGATCTGGTATTGATGCTTTGAAGCATGTGCTTGCTTCGTGTACCTGATTCTAGAACTAATTCTTGCCTATTTGCCTGTCATGCGTATGCAGACTAACCATCGTGTATCATCCATAAAAGCGCTGAGGGATATCGCAAAGGCAATAAGGAAAGGTGGGGGTATAGCTGTATCACGAACTTGTTACGATATTGGCTCGATCAGCCGGAAGGCCAGTCCGAGAGCATGTCTGCAGTGCCACAAATATCCTTCCATCTATCCTCCAATCCATTACTCGTTCTTCTCAGCAGCAGCCTCTGGTGCAGTTGCACCTTCGGTCTCCTTTGGTGCTTCGGCCGACTGACCTTGCTGATCTTGCGTCTCGGCCTCAGAAGAAGTCCAGAGAGTCTAGCAAATATTAGTCACCTAGTCTTCATACATCCTGAGCAGTACTCACCAAGTTATCCCTCAGCAGTTGCATGATAAGCGTGGAGTCTTTGTAGCTTTCTTCACTCAGAGTGTCGAGCTCGGCAATAGCATCGTCGAAAGCTTGTTTGGCGAGATGGCAAGCCTGATCAGGCGAGTTGAGGATCTCGTAGTAGAAAACGGAAAAGTTCAGCGCAAGACCAAGACGGATAGGATGTGTGGGTGCGAGGTCGGTTGCTGCAACTTCAGTGGCGTTCTTGTAGGCCTCAAGAGATTTGTCTGCAGACGCTTTCCTCTTGTCTGCAACGGCGAACTCGGCGAGATATCGGTGATAGTCACCCTTCCTAGAAGAGATATTTAGCAAACAGCGACACGAACGTCAGGTTGAACGCACATCTTGTGATAGAAGACCTTGGATTCACCTGTCTTTGCAGATGCAATCAAGTGCTTGTCCAAGACATCTAGGATATCTTCGCAGATCTTGCCGAGTTCTTCCTCGATCTTCTGTCTGTACTCCTTGATAAGCTTGACTTGAGCATCATTGCCCTTGGACTCCTCCTTCTGCTCAATCGAGGTGACAATTCTCCACGAGGCACGCCTAGCGCCAATAACGTTCTTGTATGCCACAGAGAGAAGGTTTCGTTCTTCGACAGTGAGTTCCTGGTCCGCGCCCGCAACGATTTTCATGTTCTCAACCATTTCTATGCAAGATTAGTGGTTGGCTCGTTTTCCGCAATGTGAGCTTGCTCAAGTACCTTCATATCGTTCGGCTTGCTCGGCCAACTTGGCCAAATAGACGGATTCTTCGACACCCATTTTGCGGTTGAGAATGCGATCCTGTGCAACGATATGTCAGCCTCAACCAATAGCAACCTGCGAGCACGTGAACAACAGTCACTATAAATCTGCTTCTCGATTGTGCCTCGTCTGCTTGCTTGTCAATCTTCCTTCCTTCATTACTGGCGAAGCCTTCTTTGACGCTGGCAAGTTGGTGTGCAATCATAGCGGCGAGATTGTAGTTGCAGCTTAAGGAGATGCAGTATTTTCAACCAAATTGTAACCATTGAAGTCAACCTGTCATCCGCTCTGTTGTGACCAAGACTCAAAAGACGGTGAGGTCGAAGAAAGACTTGAAGAAGAAGTCGTTCTGACATTGTCGTTGCTTTGGCAGGCGCAAGACACAATCGAGTTGCGGCAGGTACGAAGTGATAGCTGGAGATTAGACGTGGGGTAGGAATTGCGTGCCCCTATGGAAGGTGCGAACGAGGGAGTCGCATCTTACCTGGAGGAAGGAGCAATAGAAACCCTTTTGGAACTAATAGCTGAAGAGCTAGAGCGAAGACTGAGGTAGAGTAGAAAGTAGTGCGATTATGTAGGAGAATGCAACAGGCGGTGATATCGAATGCAGGTGTTTAACCAAGAAGATCAAACTTGTGGGCAGACACAGCAGGCGGGCAGTTTCACAAGGGTCAAACTGGCGGCGATCCGGCCAGGCTGTTGGGCACTATTCCACTTATGGAGGTTTAATCTTGTCTTCACAGCCTCTTACTGTCATAAACCACGCAATCAAAACTACGACCACGTAGTCTCTCGTCTACGAGCACGGGTCTTTAATTGTATCACAGTGCTGGCTCATAGATTCCTGGTCAGGCTGAAACCAGGAACTTATTCAAGTGTGACTGGTCGTGAATTCAAGAATTTGTTTGCTCATGACTAGAAATTTAAATGTTCGAGTACGTCCAAAGCTCTCGATAGCAGTCCCAACTTAGGCTCGAGAGCATCTCAAAGAACATGTAATCTATTGAAGTGGTATGATAGAGCAACCAGATATACCATTGACTGCCTTGAAGCACTATTGCGGGTGGTCTGAGCGGTTATGCCTTAGTGCCTGACACTCCTGTCAAGTTAACGGACTATTGATATTCCGAGTCAGTGGACGTAAGCCTAGCCAGTGATGAGCTACAGTTCAGGTTGCGGACATCTACCTGCCTGCAACCATAACATCCAACCACTTCTCCCCTCCAACCATATCATACTACAAGTCTATCAAAATGCTTCGAACACAAATCGTCAAGCTCGCTCGAGCCCCAATTCGGTCCTTCTCTGCTGCTGCGGTACGATGTGCAGAAGGAGACACTGGTGGTACACGATCGGGAGGTGTAGCTAGCAGGTGAGATGATGCATTTCCACTACAGAGAGGACGAAGGCTGACATTACACAAGTGACTCATTCAACAAAAGAGAGCAGGCCAGTGAGAATAAGTTTATCCGCGAAAGAGAGCTAGAGACGTATGTGCAAGATTTAGAAAGATGCCTTTCGATGAAGGTCAGCTGATATCCTCTAGTTTGAGACAATTAAAAGAAAAGCTGAAGTCTCAGAGACGACATCTCGACGAGCTAGACCAGCACATTGCGGATCTCGAGAAGGACAAGGGCGGTGAGCACAACTAAGCGAGAGCGCAAATGGAGAAGAAAGGAGCTTCAACAAGAAAATGTGAGACTTTACAATTAGTTGTTCAATATCGAACCGGAATAGTGCAATCACTTTAGTTCATTCCCAAGTTTTTAGTACATAAGCATTACTCGCTTCCAAGGGAGTACGAAACAGGATACACGACGAGACTGCGGGAAAGCCTATGCAGCCCTCAACAAGCATATACAACCATTGGAACTCAAGAGGGTATCGTAGCTGCAATGTCAGAAAGATCTATCGTCTGCCCATATAACTTCGGTAGAAGTCGTCGACCGCTGCTCGGTTATCGGCCCTCATCGACCCATTCATGTAGTTGACTCCGCTAGCAGCTTTTTGTGCTGCAGTGACCTTCGCCTGCAGTGCTGAAGTTCCTTGATCGATGGCCTGCAGCTGGCTGAGATGCGAGTTGAGAATCTTCACAATTTGTGTGATCTGCGACAGGGTTAGCATTGGTTTCCCACCGAAAGCACTGGCGAGACTTACCGGTTCATCTGCTTTGTTACTCTTCCCAAGGCTAGCATTTGCCGCATTCACCTCTTCTATCATGCTTTGCAGGTCTCTACCCATATCATCAAGTCTCTCGCCCACTTTCTCCGCGAGCTTATATGTCCTCTCTCGCTCCTGGTCTGGGCCTCCCAGCTCGTTTTGAGCTGGGCCATCTTTTGCCAACATCTCATCCACGTCACTCTCGTACTTGTTGAGCCATGCATCAAGTTCGTTCTGTTGGTTTTCAACAGCAGTCAGTTGCATTTCGACACTCATGGTCTGCTTCTCGCACGTTCGAGTCTTTACGTAGAGGTTGTCAATCTTTGCCGAGTTGTCGACGATGATCTGATCCCAATGAGCAATTGTCTCGGCATGAGTCTTGAATTCCTTCGAATATCGTGTCAGGTCTGATGCCCACCGGGTCAATATCTCGTCCATTGTCTTATTGCGAAGTCTGGATTGAGCTGGTGGTGCAGGTCCTGTAGTTGAAGCCCCAAGTGTAGAAGCTCCCAGAGCTGAAGCTCCAAATCCGCTCGGCGCAGCAGCCATTGCAGGCGCGGGTGCTGTGGCAGCGCTCGAAGTCGTTTGTGATGATGATGTCGTGCCACCTCCCAGATTGAAGAAGTTCGATGTTGGAGCGGAGGCCGAGGTGGTAGTAGCTGATGCGGTTGTAGTTGGGGCAGGTGATGCTGAAGACTTATCATTTCCATTAGACAAAGTCGGAAATAAGGACTTCGGGGCAGCTGTTGTGCCTGGTTCGGTCGTGCTGGCGGACGTGTTTGCTGCACCACCTAGGCTAGGGAATGTAAATCCGGATGGCTTGGACTGTTCGCTGGCCTGGCGTGCAGGAGCGGCTGGTTTAGCGAAAAAGTTGTTTGAGGTTGACGATGAACTCGTCGTATTGGAGAACAACGATGAGGTTGCCTGCGAGGACGTATTTGTAGGTGTAAATATGCTGGATGAGGATTGCTGTGGGGCAGAAGTTGTGGTGGCAACTGTACTGGGGGAGAAGAAAGACGTGGGCGCATCTGCACCTGAGTCAGCTGGCTTGTCGTCCTTCTTTGCTGAAGGAAAGCTGAAAGTAGCAGCAGAGCTTGGTTGGGCGCTGGTTTCGGCTGGTTTTTGGGTGTTGAAGAGAGTTGTGCTGCTTGCACTGCTCGCATTCGGTTTGGGAGCACCAAAGATGTTAGCAGTCGCACTCGACTGAGGTGTATTTCCTTGTGCATTTCCGAACAAGCTGCTGCCACTTGCTTGGGGTGTGCTTGATGTGTTTCCTCCACCAAAAACCGAGCTGGCAGATTCCGCGGTAGACGAATCAGTAGCTGGTTTTGAAGCAAAAAATCCACCCGTAGCTGGTTGAGCATTTTCCGTCTTTTGCCCAAAGATGCCTCCACTGGATGGTTGTTGCTGGCCAAATAGAGTCGATGTGGGAGCTGGAACAGCAGTAGTGCTAGCAGATGTCCCAGCAGGCTTGCCGAAGGAGAAAGTAGGTTGTGTTGCAGCTTGAGCTTGAGAGGTCGAGCCACCAGTGCTTGCGCCGAACATCGATGTAGTCGGTGGCTGACCGGCTGGCGTTGTAGAAGGATTGCCAAAGAAGTTTGTAGTGCTGGAAGGGGCTGGTGTTGTTGAGCCGAATAGTGGTTTACTGGACGAAGGTTGTTGGCCAGGTGTGCCTGGTGCCTGCTGCGAATTGCCTATACCACCGAACAGTGATGGCTTGCTCTCTGTAGCTTTGTTGCCGGCTTGCTGACCGAACAGACTGTTACCACCAGGGCCACCACCAAAGAGACCGCCGCCGCCTGACTTGTTATCATTGCTTCCGCTACCAGAAGTGGAAGTTGTTCCGAAAGAGAAGGTTGGAGTTGAGCCTGTGTTGTTGTTGTTGGTGTTGCCAAATAAGCCACCGCCAGTGCCAGCAGATGCTGAGTTGTTGGCGCCAGAAGTACCAAATAAGCCTCCTGATGACTGGGCTGAAGTACCAGAGGGGTTGAAGTTGAAGCCTCCGCTCGACATGTTGTGTTGTGCTTATTGACCGAGGACCGTTAGAGGTGAGGGCGGAGAGGTCGTGAAGATGCTGCAGCACAAAGGCTGAGCTTGGAGGAGTCGGCGAGGATCTAGTTACGTGGCACAAGCTTGAATAGTAAATACAAGAACTTGTAACTTGAAACTATAGGCCAGTGAGTTGAACACAATCAAGGTAACCGAATGAATACGTTGTGGGCAGAAATGCGCGTAAGTCTCGACGCGCCGGCGCTCCTGCGCAGGGAAAGTTCGTGGTGCGTTCTTGCCTTGCACTCAACTGAAAGACTGAAAGACACTCCGCACTCCGAGCCTTTCGTACCAAGACCTTCCTCACAGGTACATGCAGTGCACGTCACTAATCGTTCCTTGTAAGCACAGCCAGCCATATCTCAAGGAGGTCTTATACACACAAGTCTTCTACAATGTCGAGAGCCAGAGGAGTATCTACCAGCAGCGTTCATCTTGAAATACCCGGTAAAAGCACTGAGGTAGAGGATCCAGGAGCGCACGACTTGTGTAGGGCAGTTCTTCACACCCTCCCCTTCGCAGCACTAACAGACAAGCAGCTTCTGACGACGAGTTTCAAGATGCCACAGAGGGCCGAGAGGCACGCGAGGCACGTGAAGGCCGGAAGAAGATTTCGAGGCCAGTGACCCCTTCCTCGCCAATACCCATCACCCGAGTCGAGAAAGTCGACGATGAGCCCCGACACGGAGAAGTTCCCGGCACTCCAGCGTACGATATCAGGACTCGAGATGCAGTGCCGGACGAGGTCGAAGTCGTTCCTGAAGGCTCGCTCAGCAAAAGATCATCGAGGCAGTTTCTCGATACTCCTCTGACACCTGGAGGCACTCCTATCCCCAAAACTGTCGTCGAGAAGGTAGATGACTCTACAAGCTATGGAGACGAGCCAGGTACTTCAGCATATCGTCAGCGTAGTGCCGATGCTATACCAGATGTCTACATACAAGGTTCAAATTCCTCGAGGACTCCTTCCGGGCACCATGGTCAGATCGGCCAGGCGAGAGATTCTTCTACACCATCCGTGCCAGAGACCATAGTGACGAGGGTTGATGATAAACCTGCTCACGGCGAGGTTCCCGGTACTGAGGCTGCTGAGATCAGGAAGCAGGATGCAAAACCAGACAAGACCGAGATCGAAAGAGATGTGTCAGGTAGGTAGGTTAACCCAAACTATAACAACCTCTTGAGATCTGCAAGGCTCACCATGTCAGCAGTTGATCCAGACAATAACGACGGGCCCAAGTTTCATGACGATGACGACAATGATGTTAACGATGATGATGCTGACGACGCCGGCTTTGGCGATGATTTTGACGATTTTGAACAAGGCGCTCAAGCAGGTGCCGACGACGACTTTGGAGATTTCGACGATTTTGAGCAGGAAATACACGATCAGCCTCAGCAGCCCCTCGAACCATCAATATCGACGCCTTCCTTCCCATTAGTCGACTTTGATGCCCTCTCATCCCTTCCAGACCTTCTTGAAGCCACGAAGCTGCACCTCGATGCCATGTTCCCAAGCACTACCACTAGCGCCAGCTCTTCAAATCCAACCACCTCATCAGATTCGATACCCGCAGACTCTCCCATCTTTCCCACTGAGCGATCCCGATCACTGTGGAAACAGCTAATAACCCCCCCTCCCCTTCAACCGCCCAACTGGACTCAATCCCGCATTCGTCGACTGTTCCTCATCTCTCTTGGTGTTCCAGTAGATCTAGACGAGATACTCCCGCCCAGCAAACAGAAGAAACTGATCTTGCCTGACATCACCCTACCTGGTCGGAATAGCCTTGCTAACGACGAGAGCTTAAAACCGGAGAACGAAAATATCTCAAAGTTGAAGAACACAAATGCAAACGATTCTTCCGTCTCTGTTGATAGTCAACAGTCCGTCAACGCTACAGCTTCTCCTCCTCATGCTTCTAAAGCTCGTGGGCGCGAGCGACCAAAGAGCATGAAGCCTGGGCCTCCACCGCCCCCTCCCCTCGATCTCAACGGCGTAAAACGCATCTGTGCCACGACGGAAGAGAAGCTGGAAGGCTTGACGGACCATGAGTTGCAAGTCCATGTCAAAGAACTTGAAAGCTTGACGGAGAGAACCTCACAGTTGTTGGAGTATTGGCTGAAGAGGAAGGATGGACTGAGGAAGGAGAAAGAGGCTTTTGATGGAGTTATTGAGAATTTGGTCAGACATGCGAAACGAGTCAGAACAATAAAGTGATTGATTAGCTAATGTTCGAGGAATTCATCGAGAAGAGGCAGACTTTGTGTATCACTAAACGGTTTATGTCATCATACTATGCTGTAGGAACTGGCAAGGTGTAGAATATGCAATGTGCCGTTTCAGGCACAGATTAAGCACCTCGTGCTTACTGAGCAATTCAGCATTTGCTCGAGCACGAAAATAAACCACGCTATGCAAAAACTTCCCCAAGACAGATCCAAAACCTCACGCAACAAATACTATGTGAACACTCTACACCAGGACTCCTTCCCTCATGACTTCCCAGCTCCTCTTCCCAATCCCACGTACATCCAGATTAAGTACATCCCTCCAATTCGACAAATGGAATTCCTCGTCATCTTCAAGATGCTGCACGATCGCCTCGGCTTTCTTCACTCCCAGTCCATTCAATGCTTTCAGTTTAGACACGCTCCTCGAGTTCAGCACGTCAATGAGATACTGTGTCCGCGGCGTGGGCGCACCGAGCGCGTCGTTGCCTGAACCAGCTGAGTCGTCTCTTTCGATCAGTGGATCGGGTGAATCAGCTCGAATTGTCATACGCGATGACTTTGTCCTTTTTCCTTGTTTCTTGACGGCCTTCCGCTGAGGCTGTGGCGAGTCTTCGTCTGAGTGACTAGCATGGTAGTCGTCATGATATGACTCTTCGCGCTCTTCGTGGTGATAGCTCTCGTCCACATCGGCCTCCGCATTCTGGGCGGGATTCATCCTGATTTTACAGTGGGTTGAGGTCTCCTCAGCATCTTCCAGGTCTAGCACCTCGACGCTTTCAACGTGTTGCTGCTTCGATTTTCTCTTCCCCGTCGTTTTCGCTCTTAGCTTTTCGATCTTTCTCTCTAGCTTCT
>Ga0181467_100433_pt2 | contig 17969 bp, 9 predicted proteins | sample InSIn5gowninarea_2_FD_119079 | JGI IMG/M metagenome (GOLD analysis project Ga0181467, IMG submission 119079) | Clean room microbial communities from NASA Spacecraft Assembly Facility at Jet Propulsion Laboratory, Pasadena, California, USA -... ... | reverse complement strand
AAGGTTGAGATTTTGATTGTCAACAAAGTTCTCTTTGATGAGTGAACCAAGCAGGTCGCGGTGAAATTTCCGGTCCCGAGAGCATGGAAAACAGCCCTGATCATGTCTATCGTAATGTCCGTCAATCTTTAAGACCTCTACCACAAACATCGATAGCTCCCTCACCGACTCTGAGCCGTCGAAGACCTCCACACCACTCACGAAGTGCTACCGTGGATCAGTTTCCACAAGCGCAGCTCGAAAATCCTGTATACGAGTCCAAGTCAAGACTCTCCTCGGTCGAGCCGGATCTAGAACCAGTCAAGCCTTTTCTAAAACACTCACACACGCTGCCAACTGCAGTCCCCTTTGTTGCGCCGGACTTGCAAGAACTCAAGAAATCTTCCACAAGTCATCTTCGAGCATTATCGAAATTCGCTCAAAATGGCGAGAGTCAAGATTTCTCCCTCTCCAGCCCAGTGCCATCCGTGGCCGGCTTACAAAATCGTCGGCGACTGAAGAGGAGTGACTCCCTGCGACAGGGTACAAGGCAGCGGAATTATGGCTTTGGAGAAAGAAATTGGATGGACAAGCAACGACAATTTCTACAAGCATACGAGTACCTTTGCCATATCGGTGAAGCAAAAGAATGGATTGAAGATATCATACATCAATCAATTGCCCCGATTGTTGAGCTTGAGGAGGCACTGCGCAATGGTGTCACCCTAGCAGAAATCGTACAGGCATTTCATCCTGGCCAATCCCTACGAATCTTCAAGAATACCAAGCTACAATTCAAGCACTCCGACAACATTGTATTGTTCTTTCGTTTCCTTGAAGAAGTCGGTCTACCCGAGCTTTTCAGATTCGAGCTTATTGACCTCTACGAAAAGAAGAACATCCCAAAAGTTATCTACTGCATACACGCTTTGTCCTGGCTATTGTACCGCAAGGGCATGGTCGATTTCCGGATCGGTAACCTGGTTGGCCAACTACAGTTTCAAGACCATGAACTAGAACAGACCCAACGAGGCCTTGACAAGGCTGGCATTAGTATGCCGAGTTTCCAAGGAATGGGTGCTAGCTTCGGAGCTGAGCCAGAGCCAGAACCGGAGCCAGTTGAAACTGAGGAGGAACGAATCGACCGAGAGTTGCAAGAACATGAAGCCATGATCGGGGATTTGCAAGGTCAGATGCGTGGAGCTCTGGTTCGTATGAGACTGGGAGATATGATGAATGTGTTGTGGGATCATGAGCATAAACTCGTCGAACTGCAGTCACTCCTTCGAGGCGATTGGGCCAGACAAATCATCAACTACAAACTCAGCATGCAGCGCTTCGCTACTTCCCTACAGGCAGCTTCTCGTGGGTTCCTACAACGACGCCGAGAAGTAGACAGGGCAGAATTCTGGAAATCGAAACAAGACGAGGTCCTCAAGATACAAAGCCTGTTCCGGGCCACACGTGCACGCAAGGAAGTGCGGAAGCTAAAGACTCAAGTACGGCAGCATCAAGAAGGCGTTCGTGATGTCCAAGCCGCCATCCGTGGATCTCTCGCTCGTCGTACGGCAAACAGGGAAGTTGCTGCTACACGCCGTGCTGAGAAGGAGGTAAGATGTCTGCAGGCCGCCATCCGTGGTATGACGATACGAGACCAAGTAACGAGAGATCACAACCAGATGCATAACCACGAGAAACAGATCTCTATCCTCCAAGCTGCTGTGAGAGCTATGTTTGTGAGAAGCGATGTAGGGGATGCACTTGATCACCTTGAGACGATGTCACCAACATGGACTGTACTGCAGAGTACAATCCGAGGTATCCAAGCTCGAGCACAAATTCAACGCACCAAGAAAGAGCTCAAAGCTCACTCTGTATCGATCAGCCAGTTGCAAGCTTGTGCACGAGGCAACCAACTTCGCATCGAACAAGACATTTTGTTATCAGCTCTGGCAGCAGAGGAGCACTCTGTGATATCTGCACAGCGCAAGATCCGTGGATTACTCCTGCGCAAGCAACTTGCTACTCAAGATGCATACTTGCGAAAGCATGAGTCTTCAGTCATTGGTGTCCAGGCAGCGATTCGAGGTCTGCTTTCCCGATACGAAACTGGACAGACACTGTCTGAATTACACAATGCAGAAGCAGAAATCACCGAGATTCAAGCTGCTGTGCGAGGCGTGTTGTGCAGAAGTCGTGTCGGTGACATTCTAAGTGAAGTCGAAGAGCATGAAGAAGCGATTGAACTCCTTCAGGCAACGATTCGGGCCAGACACGTCCGAGTTCGCTTTACTGAAAAGAAACAGTTTTTCAAGGCAAACATGGAGAAGGTCGTCAAGATTCAGAGCATTGCGCGTGCAAGAATTCAAGGGCAAGCGTACAAGAGTCTCACCTCGGGCAAGAATCCTCCTGTGGGCACTCTGAAGGGCTTTGTACACCTTCTTAATGACAGCGATTTCGATTTTGAGGAAGAGATTGAATTCGAGCGATTACGCAAGACTGTTGTACAGCATGTCCGACAAAATGAGTTGGCCGATCAGTACATCCAGCAGCTCGACATCAAGATCGCTCTCCTTGTCAAGAACAAAATCACCTTGGATGAAGTCGTCAAGCACCAACGTCACTTCGGTGGTCATGTCGGGACATTGCTGCCAAACTCAGATCTCTCCTCGAAAGATCCTTTCGATTTGAAAGCTTTAAACAAAGAATCTCGAAGGAAGCTCGAGCATTATCAAGAGCTATTCTTCCTTCTACAAACTCAACCACATTATCTGTCTCGATTATTCCGAAGACTTCGGGAGCAAACAACTGCAGAGAAGGAGTGCGAACGCATCAAGCACTTGGTGCTTGGGCTCTTCGGATATTCTCAGAAGCGGAGAGAAGACTACTATTTACTCAAGCTGATAGTCACATCGATGAAAGAAGAAGTCGATAATGCCTCAACGATGGAAGACTACCTGCGAACTACGACGTTCTGCAACCGAGTCTTCGCGGCATACACGCGATCACCTCGAGACCGGAAATTTCACCGCGACCTGCTTGGTTCACTCATCAAAGAGAACTTTGTTGACAATCAAAATCTCAACCTTGAGAGTGATCCATTGCAAATATACCTATCTGCAATCAGCAACGAGGAGTTGCGCACAGGACAAAGAAGTCGTCGCGATCCTAATGTACCGAGGGAGCAAGCAATCAGAGATCCAGAGACACGGGAGACATTCATTTCCCACATGCAAGACCTTCGCGATATTGCTGATCAATTTTTCCTGTCTCTTGATAACTGCATCAACCGAATGCCCTTCGGCATCAGGTACATGTTACAGCAAACATACGAAGTTCTGTGTCAAAGATTTCCAGAAGAGGAACCGTCGTTTGTACTGCAAATGGTTGGTCAGTGGGCGTGGCGGGCTTATCTACAGCCGGCATTGCTCGAGCCTGAAAAGTTCGGTGTAGCGGACAGAAGCATGACGCAAGAACAGAAAAAGAACCTTGGAGAGGTGGCCAAAGTCCTTAATCAAGCCTCAACAGGTCGTGAGTTCGGTAATGAGAACGTCTACCTTCAACCACTGAACAACTATGTGAGGGAGACATCTGCACGGTTCAGCTCTCTTTGGGAGCGTGCCATGTCAATTCCATCGGCCGAGCACCACTTTGACATTGACGAATTCAACGACCTATACGCCAAGACGAAGCCGACACTTTATGTCAAGATGACCGACATTTTTGCCATTCATCAATTGCTTGCCTCGGAAATTGCTTCGATATGTCCGAATCCTGATGATGTCCTTCGAGAAATCCTTCGCGAGCTGGGAAGTGTAAAGAGCAACGAAACCCAGCTCATGAACGTCAGCTCTTCAGACATCATGCTTACATTGACACCAAAATATTTGGACACTCAAGATCCCGAAGCAGACGTGAAAGCACTTTTCACCGAGACAAAACGTTGCGCGTTGTATATCATTCGTGTACAACAAGGGGCGAACTTGCTCGACATCCTGGTTAAGCCAGTTACTGAAGAAGATGAGGACAAATGGGAAGCACTCGTAAATGACGAACTCAGCGCGACAAGCAGTAAGCGGATAGCGTATGCCGAAGCCAGTAACACTCTCGATTTCAGCACTCTCTCATACCATGATCTCAAACGGATTGCTCTGGAAAATGTTCTTCAACTTGAATCGATTGGGCGGCTCACCAGAGTCAACCAGTATCAGGATCTCCTCAACAACATTGCAGTGGACATTCGGACCAAACATCGTCGTCGCCTCCAACGACAACGAGAACTCGAAGGTGTTAAGACAACCCTAGCTCGACTCAACGAGCAAGCAGTGTACCTTGAGCAGCAATTGAAAACCTACAACGATTACATTGAGCAAGCCATGGTCACACTCCAAAATAAAAAAGGCAAGAAACGCTTCCTCCTGCCGTTCACGAAACAGTGGGATCATGAGCGTGAACTGCAACGATCAGGCCGCTCATTCAAGTTCGGATCATACAAATACTCAGCTCGAACACTAGCCGACAAAGGCGTCCTCGTCCACTGGCGCGGTTACACCGAGAATCAATGGTACCGCGTCGACGTGACCATCTCGTCAAACGAAGTCGGCTCTTTCACCATCGACGGCTCAAGCGGCAACATGATGATCCCCGGAGCCACAGCCACGGTACCGCTAGATGATCTGCTGGGTGCACAATTCGAGAACCAACAGTTTTTGGAGTTCTTTGAAGGGAAGTGTTTGAGAGTTAATGTTAACCTGTTCCTGCACCTGATTATGAAGAAGTTTTACAACGAGTAGTGGTCGAAGGTTGACAGGCAAGGGTTATTGGTGCTTTGAGTTGGATGTTATCGGTGCAGGAGGACAATAAGGACGGAAGGCAAGGACAGATATTAAGATTATAGATGAGGCAGGAAACGACAATTTTATTGCATAGCGGTATATTCAGGATAGGCGCTCGATCGTGGTGTTCGCTTCTGGGTTTGGGTCAGGGTCTGTCGAGAGTTCGAGTACTTTGCATACAACATAGTAGCTACGGAAAAAAGGACATGAATTTCTTTACACGACCGTCAGGAATTATAAAATTGAACCTTTTCCGTTTCCATGCCGAACAATAATGTGTGGTACGCATGTTACACACAGTATCGCAGCAGTTGTAATAGTATCCTATATCTAACACGAACAAAAGACTTGAACAAGCCATAGACGCATGTTTATATTGGTCCACCATATTTACCATATCTACCATTATAGCACACGGTGGAAAACCCATGCTATTTCGAAAGTTCCTCAGAGCACCACCACTACTACACTGAAGATAAGTAGACCACTTTTAGGGGGGTCGGAGTATGTATGTATGTATGTATGTATGATAAGCAGCGTATGCGGCGTATACAGCGAATGGAGCAAGGTTGATGATGAGGTGAAGGGTGAAAGAAGGTAAAAGGACTGGCTCCCAGCGGGCATCAAACAAGTGCGCAGTTACTGCATCAGGAATATTCCACAGACCACATTTAGGTTTGACGTCACTCTTTTCTCGTACTGTATATGTACTGAGTAGCATGATGTGCTTGCTTTCCTTGCTGTCTGGTGAAATGAGGGTATCAACCTAAATTTACTACGTGGTGGAATCCACGGGTTCATTAGTGCTGTTTAGTGCGCTGTTACCCGACGCTCACCGTGGGACGTGCAATGCTGGGCTTGGGTTTAGGCTTGTCCCTTGGGTTTGGGTGTATCGGAGGACTTGCGTGTAGTCCTAGGTATATAGTCTGCGTTCTCAAGTTTATTAATACCGCTTCGGAGAAAAAGAGAACGGTTCTTGTATCTGATGCGGCTTTCAGGCTGGGCTTAAGACAAGGTATATTAGCAGCAATTGATGGGCAGGAATAACATGGGTGAGAACAAGGCATGAGTCATGCTTTAATTAAAGCAAATGGAAGCATATATTGTTATGTACTGTTCTTCATGCTAGAACTATGTTGTATTCATTGCGTGCACGCTGGTGGAACGCAGTATGTTGATTACCGATGGCATATAGCTCAACAGTTGTACAATCAAGGCTCTAGAAACGAATGGATAGGGGGATTGCTCGTGATTGAGCACCTTTGACGCAAGTCGTAATTTCATAAGTGGATTTCCTCGAATCTTGGTATGACAGTTTGTAGTTCACCCGCGCTCTCTCCACGCGTTCAATACTCCTTTCACTCTTCAGGACCCAGTTTCATCATGAGGTTGTAGATTTATGTCTAACATGATCCGGCTGAATCGACCAAGCCATTCGTACCCGGCAAGCCACAAGTAGGAATGAAGAATGCACTGATAGCGATGATCACATAAGCTGCGATCAACAACGTCCCCTCAAGCCAGTTGCTTCGGCCATCGATCATCAAGTAATTGACAATAAAAGCAGAAGCGAAAAGGCTCATGGTCTCAAACAAGCTGAAGTAAAGGCTCATCTCTGCACCAATAGCCCAACCCAGCATTACCATCAGTGGAGTGACGAACAGTGCAATCTGGATACTGCTCCCAAGAGCAATGTTAATCGCCAGATCCATCTTGTTCTTGTACGCGACTGTGACGGCAGTAACGTGCTCAGCAGCGTTACCAATGATTGGCAAAATGATGAGACCGATAAATGCTTGACTGACACCGCTTGTGCTAACAAGGTAATCGATACTGCCCACAAGGAAGTCGGCACACAGAGCAACGAGACCAGTTGTAATGAGCAGCATGACCACAGCTGAAGTATTCGACAGATGCGTTTCCTCAGGATCAACTGTCTCGACGATGACGACTTCACCAGCCGGGGTACCGGCAAGGCTGGTTGGTCTTGGTGAAGCGTTTCGTGCGAAAGGACTTGCGTGGCGCTGGATGTCTGGCATTGATGAAGCACGACGATGGTTAGGACCTTGACTAGGTTCGTGAGGTCGAAACGCAGGTGGTGCCAACGATCTTGTAGTAGCCTCATGGTGTGGGAAATTAGCGGAGTTGAGAACTGGTTTGATCGCACTTGACATGCGGGTATTGAATGGACGACGGTTGACCGAATCATCAGGGATCTGCTGGACTTTCTCAGCGAAGCCAACATGTACGCTTGGTGCAGGGTTCTCAGAAACCTTCTCGTTTAATTCGGTCTCGCCAGCCTCTTTACGATATCGTCTTGACTTGTGGTATTTCTTGCTTCGCTTCTTCCGCTTCTTGTCTACAGGCTCCTGCTCGAAGTCACGAGTTTGAACAAGTGAAGTGATTGATGATCTGAAGCGTCCTCGCCCTTCTCCATCAGCTTCGTCTCCAGTGCAGATGGCATCGTCGATATGGCGGGGCATATCAACTAGAGAAATGGTGTTGATCTCATTTCTAACCTCTTCGGTAGGTGCGTTATCCTTGACGCTTGAGCTGGACTTGCGGCGTCTGCGTCTAAATGCTTTCTTGATTCGTCTTGTGGTCTTGTACGAGCCGTTGCTGGAATCAGAGTCTGAGGAAGAGGATGAATCATCACTTGACGAACTCGATGAATCAAGCATCTGAGCAAGGACGCCAGGATGCGACTCCTCGTCTATGACATGCTGGGGAGTACTCTCGTACATGAACGCATGCGACTTTAGTTGGAAGAGCAAGTACAAAATGTAGACCAGTAGCAGGACGACACTGGTGCCACGGGAGACCTTCAGGACCACTCGGTTAGCTTGTTCAGTATCTGAGAATGAGGCGTGAAAAGCTGTCGGCATGAGAAGACTGATCACGCTCAAACCCAACAAACAAGCACTCATCTGAGAAACGGTCCGGTTGTATAGTTGCTCTCGAAACCTGAGACCACCAAGAACAAAGCTCATGCCCAGAATGAGCAGTAGATTCGATAATATCGAGCCTAGAGCAGCGGCTTGAACGATCCGCACTTCGCCTGCGACGAGAGCGAGAATGAAGATAATGAGCTCGACAGCGTTTCCGAAGGTGACGTTCAAAAGAGCGCCCCAACTGTCACCCATTCTGATTGCAACACTTTCGGTTGCAAAGGCGAGCAGAGATGCTAGCGGAATGATGGCCACCGCATTGACAGCGAAGACGACGCTTGGACTGACAACGTGCACGTGTGCCCAGTCTTGTACGGCACCAAGTGCTATACCGACGGGGACGAAGATAAGCAGCCAGTTGATCCAGCTTGCAGTGATGATACGTTTGACATCGCGTATGAAACGTTCATGGATGGGAGCTTTCTTGGGTTTGTCATTGACATCCTCTTTTATGGCGGCACCCTCCTCTCCAGCTCCTTGCGTATCCACAACATGTGTCGTCTCCGGTTGTGTATCCGTGAGGTTGGTGGTGATGATATCTGAGGTAGTGGCCCGACCACGACCTTGGTCTGGGTTGCCAGCATGTTGAGGAAGGATATTCTTACTCGACTCTTTGGTGGCGGTGGATGGATCTTGTCCTTCGGTAGGATGTCGAGGAGAGAGAAAAGGTAATAGATTGTGCTTAGCCCATGAGTGTAAACCACGTAAAGGAGGTTCGTCGACGGAATCGACCATCGGCAGAGGATGAGTAATGTATGGTGAAGACCGAGAATGAACAGTCAACAAGGTCACTGGTGCCAGCAAGCAGATGCCTTGAATTGAGTAATTCTGAGAAATGAATTGTAGAACAAGTGGTTTGACAAAGTGACTGGCACAGCGTTTGGCCTGAATCTGATTAGACAAGAGGCGGACTGCTGGAGATGGATTGATTGAGGAAGTGCTCGTATCGCCTGCGGATCCAGTCTTGTGGGATCTCGGAGATGCACCCAATCTTCCTATTGGGTCGTGCCCAGGATTGCCCAGCCTTACCAACGCGTGGCTCACTGGTTGAAGATGGTGGATGATGTCGTTAGCCGTGAGGAGTGCAGCAACTTGGTCTTGGTCTTCGTTATCTTGCTTGATGGGATCGAGATCCGGAGTTGACTTGCAGAGAGTACTATGCTTCGACTATACACCGAGTGAGAGATTGTACTGCGATTCTTGAACATAAGACTGAATCGGAATCTGTGATGGCGGATACTGACTGCGGTGGCTGCAACAATCTGTGGCTGTAGAGGCGATAAGACATGGCGCTAGTACCGATCTGGAGTGGCGTGAAAGCGCGTTACTAAGCTAGAGAGATCACTATCACTCTGCGGGCGGTCTTTGGCTGTCACTTCTAGAATAGGGTATCTACAAGTACTGTAGGTCATCCTCTTCCTGGTCGCTGCACACATACGAAACTTCAATCATCATGATTGTAGACGACAAGCTTCCTCTAACTTCTTTGCAGTCAGTCATACTCACCACTGGTCCTTTGGTGTTCCTTTGGACTTACCTAAGGGCTTACGTGGAGAAGCATGGAGCCTTTCGATGGGCAGTGACCTTCCTTGACATTCACAACTTCATTATAGCCGCTTTATCTCTACTGTTGGCCTCTTACGTTTTGGACATTGGCCATAATGTTCTTGCTGTGAGAAAAGGATACGCAGTAGAACCCTATCTGCTTGGCTATATCTTTCATTTGCTCAAGGTCTACGAATATCTCGACATCATTTTAGGCATCCTTGCTGGAAATACCGCCTTCACCAAGTATGTCGCCTTCAGTCATATCTCCATGCCCTATTGGAGCTATTTTCGCATCATCGCACGAACTCGTGATTCGGTTGATTGGCGCTTGCAGGTCATTGCAGATTGCTCTGCTCGTTGCCTCAACAGAGCTATCCCATGGTTAATAAACGACGTCCGGACGAAGAACACCCTGCTTGGTATGGTTGAGGACTTCCGTTGGTACGCTGATCTAATAATATGTGGCATGTGGGCGTTCTTTACCTTCCAAGGGCAGCGGCAGAATGCACAGGCTATCAAGATCTTTGGCCAGCCCTACAAGGATGAGGGCACTTCGCGAATGATTGGTGCCATCATAATCCTCTACGCTGGCCATGTGAGGCGTCAGGAAGTTGTCAAAAGCCACCAAGAAAAGACTCAGAACAAAGCCAGCGATAAAGGAAGCACCTCAATACAGTCTAGTACGTCCGCGACAACTACCAATCCATCACCACGAGTTTCACAGAGGTGACATTGACAGCCGATATATATCTCAGGGTTTGCATTATGTTCCAGTCTCTGGTTGGATCCCTTGCAGTACAGTTCATCATGTGCCTCAGTTCGCCACATTGATCAGCATGCTCTTGGTGGTCAAGTACTCGTCTATACCATGTCTCCCGCCCTCGCGACCGTACCCACTCAGCTTCACACCGCCAAAGTCGCTCTCTGCCGCTGAAAGCAAACCTAAATTGACACCGACCATGCCCACTTCAAGAGCCTCTGCTACACGCCACATTCGAGGTATCGATTCAGTGATGATGAAAGAGCCGAGACCAACGTCACAATCGTTGGCTATCTCAATGCCCTCTTCTTCGGTATCAAACTTGTACAGTGCTACCACTGGTCCGAACGTCTCTTCGCGTGTCGTAATGGCCTCCCTCGACATTCCAGAAATGACTGTTGGTTGCAAGAAGTAACCTTTTCCAGCTCCTTCGTAGGGCGAGCCACCGAGAAGTACTTGACCACCGTGTTTCTTCGCGTCTGCATGGTGATAGTCAGTAATAGACTTTTCCCCTTTACCTTCAATACATTACTCACCATTGATGTGGTTCATTGCTTTCTCAACAGCACGTTCATGTGTCAACGGACCCACGAAAACACCTTCTTCAGTTCCGGGACCAACTTTCAAGGTCTTGATCTTTTCTGTCAATGCTTCGGTGAACTTGTCGTATATGCCTTTCTGAACTAGGACTCGGTTTGCAGTCACACATGTCTGACCGCTGTTGCGAAACTTGGCCAAAATTGCAGCCTCAACGGCAGTCTCAATCTTAGCGTCATCGAAGACGATAAAGGGCGAATTACCCCCAAGCTCCAATGATAGCTTCTTCAGAGTGTTGCTACACTGAGCAGCAAGTAGCTGACCAACCCTGGTACTTCCAGTGAAGGATAATTTCCTCACAAGCTTGCTTTCACACAACGCCTTACCAACCTCATCAACCGTCTTCAACGTGGTGATCACGTTAATTGTTCCTTTCGGAAAGCCAGCCTCTTTGGCAAGGACTGCCTGAGCCAGACAACTCAATGGCGTCTCACCTGCAGGCTTCCAAACAGTTGTGCACCCTGCCGCCAACGCTGCACCAACCTTCCTCGTGATCATAGCAATTGGAAAGTTCCACGGAGCGAGACAGGCCGCTACACCCAACGGCTGTTTGAACGTCAAAATCCGCTGGTTGAGATTCGCGACCGGCACGACTTCTCCATGAACCCTCTCTGCCTCACCACTAAACCATTCCAAAAAGCTTGCAGCATAGGTCACCTCGCCTTTTGCCTCAGTCAGAGTTTTCCCATTCTCGAGACACAAGATCAAAGCCAGATCATCAAGATTCTCGAGGCACAGATCCGACCACTTCCGCAGCCACCTCGCTCGTTGTCGAGCCGTCGTCTTTTTGTACGACTGAAACGCGGTATGGGCTTCTTTGATAGCTTTCTCCGTATCTTCGCGGCCCATCTCTGGCACTGTAGCGATCTTGTCGAGCGTTGCCGGATCGAATACATCGAATGTCTTGCCTGAGGTGGCGTTGACCCATTCCTCCGCTATATAACCTTTTTGTTGGAACAGATCTGGCCGTTTGAGATCCTTGAGGGACTTTGTTTGCGACATCTTGACCAGCCCACTAACAATGATTTGACGCACAGGTTACATTACTGTTCCTCCTAGATTTTATGATAGATAGTAAGTCTATGTACAAAGCGGGGACTACTTCTACGTGCGGAGAAGCCGGTTCCTCCTTCATCCTTGTCCCGGAGCCAATCAGATGCATCAAGCAAGCCTCTCGAACATGGGTCCTGCGCCGTCGGGAACGACAACTCATCTGCGACCAGTTTTATCCTCCCATACATGGCGTGTCCTTGATGAAGAGCGGCAATCCTATCTAGTCAGTGCGGAATGGCTAGAAGAGCACGACTTCACCACGAACGACATCTCTACCCAGCGGAAGCTAGATCTCATTTCTACCTTGTGGGCGTACCAAGCCCGAGGCCACGATCGCCTTGAATGACAATCCAATTCCGCTCAGCGTTATGCATGGCACTGGTCTGCAGCCGCGGAATCCCACGAGAAAGACAACCCGCACGCGTAAACATACGGTGAAATATTATATACAAGGCAGTGAGATACTTCGAATAGCTGTAGCTTCTAAGCGTTATAATCCACTTCTTCCTTCCCTTGTACGATCAAAGACATTGCCGTGATCAGGGCCGCGTAGCGAAATAGGTAGTATCAGCGACTACTTGGGTATGACCAAATCATGTGTCTCTGTCTTACCTTTCACCACTAACAACGAGCTTGAACTGTAGAGCAGTACGAGTATGTATATGATGAAGTATCGGGTGCTGTGTTATACGTACCTCCCGACAGCTGCACGACCATCATACTATCTTTATATGATACCAATAGCCATAGTTGACATAACCCCGGCTTGAACGATCGGATGTCTAGAAGCAGCTTATCGCAGTAGAATCACATTTAATGTAGGCTGTTTAAACATTTCAATAGCCTATCAAAATCGATAAATTAGGATATATATAACACTTCACCCACCCCTCCTCACGCATCCTCCTTTCCCGGATCGGCTTCCCCGTCCTTCACCATATCTTAGGCCTCAGTAAATCTCTCCGTCATCTCCTGCCTGACTGACACCTCCCTCGACGAAAGGGAGACGTTGACGGACGATTGATCCTCTTGCCAGCTTGCTATATGAGCGGCAGTGGTAGGACTCAACTTCCCAACTTCGTACTATATGAATAGAAGCAAGGTGGTGAGTCAGTGATGTGCCGACCGTCGACTGACTTGAGAGCCTCGAAGTATCGGTGACTGTAGATATTCACTGCAACGGTCTCAGAAAAGCGGAATCAACAGGCTTTGAGACCAAACTCGGCAGTAACGACCGCAAGCGGTAACGATGGATTTGTCGCGATTAAGCTAAGATGTGAAATAGTGTTGTTGGGTGGGTCGCAGATGAAGTTGCCACCGGAGCAGAAAGGCAGTCATCGGCGTGCAGTATAGGAACTGCTTTTCAAGGATAATGGCGCCTGGAGTCATCGAAGCAGCGAATTTGCATTTGTGGCTCTGTTAAGCTAAGTCTCATGCTGCAAAGATCCTGATTACGGTCACGGATCACAAGGGATAGCACAGTCGTTCGTCGCTGAAGCTGACTCTTGACATCCGGAGATGAGGCAGTGTGTTGACTTCTTCACTCTCTGCCTGGTCCAGTACTGTTCTGAGGATTGAGTTATGTAATGGCATGATCAATCCCCATCATCATCAAGCTTTGCTCGCTTTGATTTGGTGTCGAGTGACGAGGGCTGAGGAGGTGGACTTACATCGTGTCGCTGGGGCCTCTTGGCTGTCCTGACTGGATCAACGATGGTTGAGACAGAGTTTGAATTCGTTGGTGCAGGCGACTGTTCAGCTGAAATGCTTTCAGTTCTAACGCTCGGCTTGGTTTGTTTCTACATCAGCACATACGTTAGCATAATTTCAAAACTCACGAATCAGGCTTCGAACCTCACTGTTCACGAGTCTTTCGAATCTCACTCTTCAACGGCTGCAAAATTCGGTGTCGATATACCACTTACATTTCCACTTTCATTCCCATTAGTCTCCTTCTTCCCTCTCTTGTTCCCGGGCTTCGGCTTCTCTCCTTTCTTTCCTTCGTTCTTTTTCCTCTTCGCCTCCGTCGCCTCATTCTTTTTCTTGTCAAGCTCCAGCATTGCATCTCGCAACTTCGCTCTTCGGTCATCACTCTTCGTCTGTTCAACCTCAAACATGTGTTCGATGGCAGGATAATACTTGTACATATCCTTGATTTGCGGGATAGTGACGCGCATCAAGTCGAAGGCGATACAAATTGACATTCGCTGTGCTGCTTCTTCGAGTGACGTTTGCTTCTTTAGGCTCGGCGGGACGAAACCGTTGGACGGATGTAAGCTAGAATCGATAACTTGCGCAGTAGTGGTGATCGTCGAGTTGGTAGCTGCAGCAGCATCACCATCCTCGAGTGGACCAGCGGGATCAGTCTCGTAGTCACCTTCTTCGAACTTGAGTTGGCCAGGGAACTTAATATTAGTTAAAACAGGCAATTTCTGATACCGCTGACTGAAATGGGTAAGTATAACATTCTTGGCTTTCATCGCAACTGCTACGCCAAGTGCTTCTCCTATCGTGCAGTGTTTTTTCGCCATGGCATCCCCTTCCATACCATCATCGAAAGTCGCTTCGTGAATAAGAACATCTGAATCTTGACCAATCTCGGCAAACTGTGCTGAAGGTCGACAATCACCACTATAAGAAAGTTTGAAGCCATTTGAGAATGTGACTGAGACAGCTTGAGCGCCATGACAATGGCTAACTCTCGTTGTATCGAGCTTTGATACAGGTAGAGTTGTGGACGCGATATTGACAGGGTTGTCGCTAAGATCTGTGATCTGTGAATTTACACATCTAAGAAGAACAGCATCATTTGCTTCAACAGATTTGTAATCCTCCAGGTAGTCGGCCATGTTTCGCTCCGAGATAAGGTAAAGCTTGTGAGCCAATGGCTGACCAGCTGCTTGAAGTCTCCGAGCGACCTTTGCACGTTCGACAAGGATTGATATCGTCCCTAGGTGGTGGTCGGCATGTAGATGTGAGATCCAGATCATGTGTAGGTTGCGAATGATATGGTCAAGCTCCTCCGGACTATGCGACCGTTTTAGCTGTCCTAAGGTATCCTCTCCGGCATCGAAGATGAAGTATCCGAGTGTTGGTATGTGTAGCAGATTAGCAGAAACGTTCCGATACTTTGAAGGCATAGCAGAACCTGTTCCGAGCGTTCTGATTGAAACATCATTATACTCCTGATCGAAATCCGGATTCGGCGATGAAGACATGGGAATCAGTGATCTGGTGGCATCTGACATGCCTTCTACAGTCGCTGTCACCTCCAAGAAATCCGGCACCTCTTTCCTTGTAACCTCAAATTTGGGCGCAGCTTGTAGTATGAGGCCTCGTTCGGCTCTTGCAACTCCATTCGGTAAAGTTTTTTCATCAATAGTATTGTTATGCTTCGGTACAGCAAAGATCTCAGGTCGGATCTGATTAAGCCGGGTAGCAGACGCGCCACTGGCTTGCATCGCGAGGTAGTCTGGAGAGCTGTCAGAGGATGCGACAATATGCTCGATGCTCGGAAATCGACTTATGAGGTCAACAAAAGCTTCCGAGTGCACGACACCTGCACCGACAATCCATATGAAGGCATGAGCATCGTCTAATAATTGAGCTTCCTGCATAGCAACGAGCTTCTGCAGCAAATCCGACAAGTAATCCACGTCCGGCACATCCAATACTGCCATTCCTGGCCCCGGTAATGTCTCATCCAGAACATCTTCAGGCTTGATCACCCTCCCATCGTCGAGATTTATAGACTGGCCATTGGCCAACAACCCAAAGTTGGGACCTGCGGGTACACCCAGCTCTTTCGCCTTCTTTGGCATGAACGCTCCTCGTTGCGGCCTGCCCTTGACGAAGTACGACATGGCCACCGTGCTGGGCAAATTATGTGCAGGTGGCAACTCCGCTAACAGCGCCGCCGGCCACGGCATTCTCACCAACACCTTTTGCTCAGGTTGAATATGTGGAGCATCATCCATCTTCGTGCAAAACGTAGCTTGTAAATCCTTCGTTTCCGGATCCCTCACCCAGATCATGGCAGGCAAATTGATTTCTTTAAATACAGCTTCTGTCAACCGATCCTTCTTCCAGCCAGAATCAAACATATCGTGTACTGTCTTCTGACGCAGCTCCTGCTCTTTCGTAACCGTATCTGAAATCGTGCTGCCATTATTGGATGTGGCAGTCTCATTCCTCTTGACCGGTAATCCCCAAAGCAGAATGTTTTCATCCACGAAATCCGGCTGTTGTGATACCCTCCAGGATTCGGCATCTGCCTCGAAAACACGCAACGGCATGCCTGTTCGAAAAATAAAACGCCTTGCGCAAGCGACACTATGCCATAACTTTGGTCCACCCCAGATTTTGATCTCGCCCGGTGTCACGCCATGCTCCTCATTCGACTCAACCAAAACATCCGCCATGGTCAAAATCATACCCAATAAGCCACCGTTGTTCTCCCATCTTGTCTCACCCGTCAGGAAAATGTTCCGACTCTTCTTGAGGGAGACGCCTCGTTCATTGAATGCGCGTTGAGTGCCCTCTGCAACACGGCCGAAAAGATAACGCTTGTTGTTGAAATGCAGTAAAAGGGTCGTCCCAGGAGTATCGGAGGTAGGAGTAGTCACGAATTGGAAGTAGAAGTGCTGGCGGTCAACAGGGGTCTGGAGATCAGAAATGGTAGTCATGTTGCTGGTGGTAGACGTAATGAGGCTGCGTCGTGGTCGTTTCGGTTTTGATGGAGCTGAACTGGCTAGATGCGAGCGTGAAATTGAGGCCTCCTGATTCAATGAAGACGGAGTGCCCCTGTTACTGCCTCTTGCTGTAATCTGGAAACGGCTCGTCGCACCAGCATTTGTAGATCGTTGTGATTCCAGACGGCGCGAGGCTTCCGGATTTTGCGTAAGAACGAGATCCAAGCGTTTGTATGCAAGAGATGCCTTTCCCCAATTCTCGATCCACGTTACGTAGGGCCGGGATCTGTCGAACACGCGACGTTGTGAGAAGCGCAGACCTGCTGGCGGGACTCGTGTAAATGAGTAGAGACGTGCAAGGAAAGCCACTGCGCCGGCCAGAATGCAAAACAGATGAGACAGGCTCAGAGAAAATTCAGATAAGGAAATCACCAAGTCATCGAAAACAAAAACGAATGTTGTGGTAAACGAAGATAGATTGCGCTATGTTCATAGACACTGGTAAGTCACTTGAACTTGAGGCATAATTTTCTACAGACTTTTGGAGAAGTACCGCGATCATTTGCGTCATTCCGCTCCTCTAAGCAGCTTCCACTCCTCCATGCACCTTTACGCCCAGCAGTTCTGTTTGTCCACTCTTGGCACTTGTCAGTAAGGTATGTTAGTACATCTTCACAACTGTGTTCTATCATACATTCTTTTCACATGGCACAAAGGGGACATATTGTACAAGAGATTATGCTCAACAGCTAGAATGCTGGGGATAAATTGCAGATCCTACATAACTTTGGGCATACATGCTGGTGCTAACGGATTCTGCAATCGTGCTCTCTTCCATCTCCGCTTCTTTCTCAACTCGTCGCATCATTTCATCAAGCTGTCGTCCTGGATATGAATCGGTGCCGTAAACATACAGAAGGTGTTCCAGCTGAACCCTTGCTGTGCTGTACATGATTGTGTATCGATAATCGGCGTGGGTGTGGTCGTTGGTAAGGGGATGTGGTCGGATAACCAGGGCATGCTTCATGCAAAACCTTTGCTGGTTCCTGCCTGTGGATCGTCGTGAGATAGTGGCGCATGGTTGCCAAGTGCTCGGAGGCTTGGGCCAAGAAGTTTCACACTCCCAAATGTCCTCGGTCGTGATGCTTTCTGACACAAAGAGTGCCATCGTAATGGAGTCCACTTCTGTGTCAACTATGACGCGTAGGTCAGCCCAGTCCTCTCAATGGAAATCGAGGACTCTGGGATGTTCCGGCAATGTTCCCACTTCCAGGAATACGTGCTAGCTTAGCCCACCTGCTATCGTGACAGCAGCTGATAGCCTACCATATTGATCCATCAGTGTCTCATACACTGTTTCTCATGTTTTGTGTTGAGTCATTGGGGTGGTCGTAGATGAGGCGACTTGGGGAATGAATAGTGATATTCAGGATGAATAAATTCAAGGTCTTGAGTTCATGATGCGTTCATAACATTACCCGAGTTCTGAGTTTGACGCTTGACCGTTTCTCTTGCCCATCGTGCTGCCGTGATTGTTCGTGGTGAAAAGTCTCGTGCT
>Ga0181467_100607_pt1 | contig 18005 bp, 16 predicted proteins | sample InSIn5gowninarea_2_FD_119079 | JGI IMG/M metagenome (GOLD analysis project Ga0181467, IMG submission 119079) | Clean room microbial communities from NASA Spacecraft Assembly Facility at Jet Propulsion Laboratory, Pasadena, California, USA -... ... | reverse complement strand
ATATCTGAGTTACTACGACGTGCGGTGTGAGTACGCATAGCACAGTGAATCTCTCCCCTGTGAGCACAGCTGACTGTCTCCGTCATAGTAACGCAGCTGGACATTGACTCCATCAAGGACGACTGGTTGACCGACAGCGCAATTGCTTTCTATGAAGAATGGCTCGAACACGAGAAGCTCCCCAATTTCCCCAAGGCGCACATCGTCCTCCTCCGACCTACCATGTCCCTCATGCTGGTATTCGAGAAGGATGCCGCGTTACTGAAAAAGGCGCTTCCAGACTTCACGAATACGACACATATCTTTTTACCCGTCAACGACAACACAAATGCTATGGATGCGGAGGGCGGATCACACTGGTCACTACTCCTTGTATCCAAAATCGACGGCGTAGCCTTCCACTATGATAGCATGATCCCAAGTAACGATGGTCCCGCAAGGAAGGTCAAGGAGACGCTTCAGATAGTGCTGGAAAAGCCCCTACGATTTGTGCCCATGGGTGACTCGCCACAGCAGGAGAACAGTAGCGACTGTGGTGTCTATGTGTGCCTGCTCATGAAGCATCTTCTGCTAAATCGGCTGTTGAAGGCGGACAGCAAAGAGAGAGTCAGTATGAGCATGGGACACAAGGACATCAACGCGAAGAAGGGCAGGAGGGAAATGTTGGAACTCGTTGAGAGTTTTAGAAAAGAGGGTGAACGGCGGCGATCGTGGGTATCCTGTTTCTTACCTTGCCTCAGGTGAACTCATTGGCGGTAGCACGAAGTAGAAAAAGCCGAGAAGAGATGATGGCGACAGAAGCGCAGAAACATCACCCACGAGTTTCATTGAATGGTTACTGACACCATCTAGCGGCGATTACGGAGGTAGACGAAGTATCAGTCCATTCCGTCGCGGCAAGCACGAATCGAACAGTCCGCCCCGTGTAGGACCGCGTACGGGCGAGGACAACATGAGTCCACGGGGTAATTTATCGCCGATTGGGTCGATACGACGAAAGCACTAGACCTGCGGAAATGGTACCATGGACATGGCGTTATGGAGCGGTTAAAAAAGAAGCATTCGGTCTTGAGCATTGGACTTGGTTTCATCAGGACCTGAGCACGTATTATGAATTATGGCTGTATTAATCGGGACGGAGTCATGACATTAGAGAGAAGCTCGCTTGCAGCGCGCGGCTTGAGGAGGGCGGCAATTTTGATTTGAGACGATGGAACAAATCCAAACGACGTTTTGCAAAAATCTGATCCCACAACAGCACATATTCGATGGTTTTGACGATATCCCGTGAAAACTTGCGATCAAGCAATATACCCATCTTGCTGGTGTTTAGGAGCGCAGACACTATCGAAGAATGTAAACATGATGGAAACAGGTAGAAGCAATGGCCTTCGCATATGCTGATAGTGTCGGACGATTCACAAGAGCCAGAGTGCTACTGCAGACTGTTAGATGCGACCGCTGGCCCTGGGCCATCACTATGACGTATAGTACCTAGGAGCAGTGCGAATATAAGTAATCACTCTAACGACTCGCTGAGCAACTCCAGTAGAACCCCTAGCAAGCTTGCTATCATGCCTCTCGTCAAGATCGACCTCGTACGCAATGCCCGCTCTCCCGAAGAGATCAAGAAACTCGCGAACGCTATCCAGCAGACTCTGGAGGACACTTTCAACGCCCCAAAGCGCGATCGATATCAAGTATGCGCCCCTTTCCTTCAAGACCCGTTCCTGCAAAGTCTAGGCTGACGGAGAACCTAGATCATAACCCAGCACGAGCCGTACGAACTCATCTGCGAAGACACGGGGCTCGGCCTCGAGCGCAGCGACAAGCTCGTGTTCATCCAGATCTTCCAGCAAGGTCGCGACGCGAGCACGAAGCAGACATTCTACGCTGCGGTCGCAGAGAGATTGGGGAAGGAATGCGGAGTGAAGGGTGAGGATTTGATTATCACGTGTGCGAGGAATGAGAAGGAGGACTGGAGCTTCGGGATGGGGCGGGCGCAATTTTTGACTGGGGATCTGTAGACTATTCAAGGTTTAATAGAACGGATTCTCTGAGTTTGAAAGGAAGATTGCCGTATGCACGAGTGATTTGACATTTTCAGGTTTCCAGCCTGAATCTTAAACGGCTTCGCGTAGAGGAGGATATTATGTCTGATGAGTATACGCACCATTGGATGCCACGTACAGCTCGCGACGGGCCCCGTGTGGAAACTTGTTTGGGCGTTGGCTGGTTTAGACTCGATGCTCCTTGGGTACTACGGACTCACTCCAGCTACTCAGATGGGCCTTGCAGTATTTCTCAAGCATGTCCGCCAGCTTTCTCGCAGAAAAGTCGAGCTTCCTTGACGACTCAGGCGATCTCCGTGGTACGTATTGACGCTGAAAGGATCATTTGAAGTTGTTCGCGCCTGTCTACCAATTCTCCATAATCTGAGCCGACATATCTTCAGCAGGTCGATCCATGCCCTGTTCGAATGTTGAAATGTTGGATGGCGTTTCATTGAAACGAAGTCAAGGCGAGTAACACTTGCTTTTTGCCATTGACAGCTTCTGACGAGGGACACACTGGTCAGTGAGACCGTCCACCAAGATGGAGGCGACACGACGGGTGTTTGAGAACGTAAAGCAAGACTTCGACCTGATACACGTATCGCCCAGCAAAGTTTGGAGAACGACAGGGTATTTGTAGAGGTAGACTCGAAGAGTCTCGTATGTTGCTTGAACACATGTACCCCATCAGTCGGAAGGACTTGCTGGAAGACAGCACTTTCCATCCCAAGATCTGACTTAGATTCCCACCAGAGTACGTGCCGCTAATGGTTTTCCTCGTAGCTGCTCTATCTAAGTGAGTAGGGTGTAGACTCGTATACCCCAGCATTGAGCTGCAGTCGAGTATCTGCTCGAATGATCTGATCGGCTTACCTCGCATCGCTTTGCTCGGGGTGACAGAGTAGCGCGTTAAACCATGCCTTTTCCCTTACTGCCTTCATGAGTCGGCAGAAATGTACATCACTAAAGGCCATCAGTGAAAGCTCAGGACCCAATAAGAGTTCAGGAAATTGCACCTACCATTGTTCCCTCGAATAAAAGCGTCGCCGTAATCCCTGTGCACCTTTCCATTGACATATTCTTTGGTCTGCTCGAGTGCGATATTCATGTAGCCATCGACTGATTGCAGTTCACCTTACGAACGTCAGCACCTGCTTTCTCCTGCACCAATTTTCAGCATGCCAATAGATATGATCAATTCGCACCTTTGTAGACAACCCCAGAATTGAGTTTGACTGTTACTGGTGCGCCGATAATTTCGCTAAGGAAACCCGAGGGGTCCTTTGCTGCATCTGTGTTGCCGTTCTCCATGGCCGGAGCTGGAGAATTGAATCTGTGAAGGTGTCTTGGTAACGGGCTGCTGGAGTGAAGCGAAGTGCGCGATATCACCTGCTTTGGTGTTTTCCGGAGGTCGGGGTAAAACTTCCTTGGCACTCTCCCTCACGCGATCTCGTGATCAGCGATTTCTCCATCTTCAACGATCGATCCTCACGCCAACTTCGATGTACTGATAGCCAATCTGCCGCGCCCTGTTGTGCCAACAATTGCGACATCATGTTCGGCGAAGAGGACGATCCACGTAAGCCGGGAGAGGGTAAGCGCATGTTCTTCAACAGACCCACCTGGGCGACCCAGCCGACCAGACCAGACGAAGATGGTACAAATATGTTCAGTCACGCGAACGACACTTATGCAGCGATTGTGAAAGAGCAAGAGCGCAAGGACAAAGAGAAGACTGCGCGAAAAGAGAAGAAGAGGCAACAGGCTAAGAAGCGCAAGAGCGAATCGGATCAGGAAGAAGGCAAGAGGAGACGCATAAGCCTCGAAGGCTCCGATGAAAACGAAGTGGAACCCGCGAAGCTTGTGCGCAAGAAGAACGACGATAAGACTCAGTCCTGGACTCCAGCTGGACGCTCGCCCCAAACATTGACCCGGAGCTACAATGTCACGACCACAAAGCCTTCACCGCAGAAGCAATCAACTGTCATCAATCTTCTGGGTTCAGACTCAGACTCTGACGATTTGTACAGCATTCCAAAGCCCATCATGAAGCCAGTCAAACCCCCGAAGCCCCTCCTTCCAGAGCTTGAGTCCGAAGAGGACGAGTACAGCGATCTGAGAAGGAAGGCGCGAGAGCGCCGGCAACGCGGACTCGACGCTGCGAAAGCAAAGACGCCCCCTATAGCACACAATACAGCTAATGCCTTGTCTGTCGCACGGATAACGCCGCCAGACTCGCCTGATCCGGTTGTTAAGATCCTTATCATCTCCCCAATTGACAACACCAAGCCTCTGCTCGTCAACCGCAAGCTCTCCGGGGGTCTTGGGGATGTCCGAAAAGCCTACTGCAATCACAACAGCTTTTCCGAGGACCTCACTCAGTCAGTAATACTGGTGTGGCGTGGCATGCGGATATGGGACGTACAGACCTGCAAGATGTTGAACATCGAAGTGGACGAGCTGGGTCATCCGTCGCTCAAGAACACGGGCCTCAAAGGAACCGACGGCTTCGATGAACAACGAGGCGGGATTCATATGGAGGCTATGACAGAGGACATGTGGCAAGCGCGCAGGGAAGAGGAGAAGAGAAGAAAGGAGAGGGGCATCACAGATGAGGTCTATGACGATGAAGCTGTTGTCGAAGCTCCCAAAAAGGAACCCGAAGTGAAGGTTGCATTGAGGGCGCGAGGTATTCCCGAGGACAAGAAAGTGAGGGTTAAATTGGCGAGTCGAACCTAATTTCGTTCATAGCGTCTTGACTAATGGCGGAACTAGACCACCTCGATATCCAAGTTCGCGATAGCTTTTCGATACGAGCACCCTGAGCTCAAAGGGAAGGAGATATCAATGGTCTACGAAGGCGAGCTTCTGGATCCGGGAGACACCGTCGCGGATACAGAGCTCGCTCAGGAGGTTGACCAGGAGTACGTTATTGTTGAGGTGCACATCAAGTAGAGTCAATTGCGTGCACAGGGTTGTTCGTGTAGTTTAGGCTCGGTCGTTTGTTCATGTGCACTTCTCTGGCGCATTGGCGCTTGGAATGGATATACCCACAGGAAGCGTTATCATAAGGTTTATAGGAAAGCTTTACATGACGCAGGAAAAGGCCACGTGCGTGGTATGAATCAGTAGTAATACATAGCATGTACCCAGCATGCATATACCTCCTTGTAGCTATTTTCGGAGTTCCAGCATCATCTGATGCCTAAGGCCACATCCCTTGATGTCGTGTTTTTGTCGCGATAGCCTACACCATCCAGAAATTCTACTCCTGCGAATAACACAGAACCGCGGCTTCCTGCGCCTGACCAAACCTTCGGAGCTCTCTGTAAAGTCTCAAAGCACTCAGGATGAAGATTCTCACCCTCAACTTCCTTACCTGCGCCCGTAAATCATGCAAGACCTCTACCGCATCCTTTCCACTCCACCCACGCGACGCCGAGCTCGAGATTGTGGAAGTGGATTTTAACCCGCTGTTTCTCAGAAACATAATGCCACGGCTGGAATGGGAGGCTCTGCGCTCGCTCTGCTCTGAGGTATATCAGCTCTCCCCCAAAAGACGCTCGAAAAATTTCTCATAAATGCATACGCGACCGCTATGCGCTCCCGAGCAACAGAACATTCACAGGACTAGGCTGATGATGTCCACCTATAGATCGGCCTCAATACACTTCCCGAAGAAATGCCTGAACCGGAGAAGCTGGAAGAGAGCGGCGAGGCTACACAGCTTGCCAAAGATCTGCACAACCTGCTGCTCGAGACTACGATATCGTCCGGAAAGCTGATGTGTGGGAACTGTCAGCATGAGTATGCCATCAAAGAGGGTATAGCGAATTTTCTGTTGCCGGCGCATATGGTGTGAGTGGTCAGAATGGGTACGGCTGGATGGATCAATGGAATGGAAATACTACGGAAGGAAACTGGCCATGCATGAACTCTGGCCGCCGGCCGAGTCACGTTGATGGTTGCAGATGTTCAGCACGGCGTACCGCTGGCATGAGCGTATGATCTAGCTCGCGCAAGTGGCGTTGGTCGCATATCAAGGTCAAGACGGAAAGCCCTGAAGAAGAAGCCTGCAGCTTGTGACTCAACGAGATGCTCCTTACTTGGAACAGCTCACGGTCGAGTAGCAGGAGCTGGATGAAGAGATAGTTCCTCGTAGATGATACATGTTCGCCAAGGCGGTCGAGAGAAGTTTGGGCATCATCATCACTGTAGCGAGCCCAGTGGCTCTGAACGAATGCAACGATTCCACGTTCATCCGAGGAACTACGTAGAGATCGACGACACATACTGAAAAACTTCGACCCTTGATGCGAGCCTCGCAGCGCCGGTCGTCAGCTCCACATCATCCTAGCCGGCAGGACACATTCCAATCTCCCCCGAAGATCTGCACAAGGCAGGCCCGTCCACGAAAAGGTAGGAAGCAAAAATTGCGCCGGTGAGATGGCACGAAGCAAGCTCATACCAGACTGTCGCCGCGCGGTGCAATGCAGGGCGTTCTGATAGATCGACTGTCGTCTTGATCACAGTGATCCCAACAAGGTCTGTGAACTGTTAGTACGCTTTGGTTTCTTTCGGCGAGGGGCATGGGATAGTCACATGTATGAGGGAGAAAACAAGGAAGAGGCAGAGGGGGAATGTTCTTATGGGAAGGCAGAGAGGCCTGTGCAGTGTTGCACGTGAGGCTTTGCTGTATGCGGTTAAAGTAGTCGAGGGATGGGGGTGCAACATTGGCCTTACTCCTGATCCTGAGGAATCCATCGTCACGGATCTGAGATTCCTCAATTGGGCACGCACCATTGCTGGAATGAGGACGATTGGTTCCGGGCTAGACAACTGGACCTGGGTACCGTTCAACCTGCCCTGAGACGAAGTCGACACAACCAATATTTATGTCGATCCCTTCCAATCCATTAAAGAGGCTGCATTCACCCTCTCTATCGCCTTTGGACCAGGGCACCACCTGGCTGAGATAGCATTTCCCACATACTGTCGTGAATCACATTAAGGAGCCTGAAAGTCACAATGTTTGTCTATCGTCTCCACGTCCGACAGTCTTTCAAAAACTCCCCCAAAAGTTTTTCAAAGCCACAGTTGATAAGCACAAAGGCAATAAGGTCAAAAAAATAAACAACCCGCCCTTCTCTTGGTGGCTGAACCTTCAGTACTTGCCTTAAGATCCTTCTCTTATTCCCGTCTTTCGTGCCATTCACTCCATACCATTCTACTCTGTCCTCTTGCTCACATATAGTCTCCGTGCCACATCCTATCAAAGCACCATCAGTACAACGCAGCATACTATCATCACTCCCAATCTTAAAATACTCAAACCGAACCCGCCAGATCATCAAAAATTGGCCGTTTCCAGCTGCATCCCCATCGACCAGAAGCTCAAGACCAACTCATTCTGTGACACCATGGCCTCTGAGCTCGACAACTTCTCGTGAGCATGATCGTCCAGCGGCCTACTTCCTCTTCGCGGTCACAACACATTCACCGACCATCGACCAGCGTTCTCACGTTGCCTCTCTGCACCCTCGCTCCACCCCTTATCCTTCTCACCCCCCTCGTGAACGCACCACGCATAGGATCGCTAGTACCCCCGGACCGCCGTTCTACCATTCTCAACGAGAAGATCACGGATCTGCTCCCGCGTCAGCTGGTAGCCGCTCTTCCTCCACCGCGCGTTCGGCCAGTCGGCCAGCGCGTCGGAGCTGTGGCCCCACTTCACGGTGTCCCACTCCCGCAGGATCAGCGCGATGATGGGCGCGTCGGGTGAGGGTGGGTCGGTGATGGTGGGGGTGGACGTCGAAGTGGAAGTGGACGGAGAGCGGAACAGAGAGAAACACGGCATGTGGAGAGTGGGAAGGGGTTTGGAGGCAGACGATTTGTGTAGAGCAGGGAGGGGATTTGTGGGCGTTGTTGCGACTTACCGTGTTGGTTTTTCGTTCTTCTTCTTCTGGGTGTGGTGGAGAAGGTCTGTGGCCATGTGTGAGTTGTCCGGATAACGATTCAGGAGCTTAATGGTTGGGGCCGAGATGGATGGCAGATGGACTGGTGGGGATCAGTGTACAGTGGCTCACTGGGTAAGCTTATGTATTCGGAACTATCGTAGATAGATGTGAGAGTTGGTGCGTCGACAATGTCAGAGTCGAGCGGACAATGTTGGCCTTTTTGCGACCTCATGGGCCCGGAAGGTCTCTATTCGGAGGGACAGCAAAAGCAGCGTTATTTCTTTGATTTTGCTGAACAAGTCTTCGGAGCAGGCCTGCATCGCCAGACGTGAAAGCCTGTGCCATGAGGTGTGACGTGATAAGGAGTAAGAAGTGATGGGGAGTCGAAATATAGTTTTCGTAGAGATAATAAACGTTATGCAGCAATAAGACCAGGAGCGTGGGGCGGGTATCCAAATATTAGCTCTCCCATCCTCTGATCCAGAAACACGATCGCTCGTACAAAAAACATTAGGCCGTAGCAGTGAAACCAGTCATCAAATCCTACAAACCAGAAGAGCAGATGCGCGCGCCCGAAGGGTCGATCAACTCTGCGGCGTAGCAGGAATCGGCCCCTTCGGCGGCGGCGGCGGTGGCCCACCCTCCTCGCCTTCCCGCGCATCATCCCCACCATCCCTGCCACCACCAAAAGCATTCCTCTTCCACTTCTGGGCCTTGGTAGACTGCCTCGCACTAGCATCGTGCTTCAGCAGCCCAGCGTCGGACTTGAAGTCATGCATCCTGCCTCCGCCGTGACCGGGACCAGCGTCAGTGCCCGCATTAGTGTTGTCAGTGTTCGTTCTTGACTCCTGCAGCGCATCGATCCTGTCCTGCAAATCCTCCTCATCCGAGCTCGACACACTACTCGATCGGCTCCCCTGGGTAAAAACGATGCGGTCACCCTCGCTCTTCTTCTTTTCCCTCTGCTCGTTCTTCATCTTCTTCATCCTGTCGGCGTCTTTCTGGCTATCCAGCGTCGTAACTTTAAGTCCTGGAAACTGATGTTCGAAAAAGGATTTTAGCTGCGGGAGCAGCGCGGCATTGGGCCGATAGGTACCCGAATCATTGTCGATGATGAGTTCGTAGTACGCTGGATCCTTCGGCGGGTCGTCTTTTGGCGGGCCGTCTGACAGGTCGTTGGGAGGGTGCGTTTCCGCTTCGTGCGGAAGTCGACCCTTTCCGTCGCGTTCGGAGTCCTCGTGGTCACGGTCCGGGCGATGCGGATGCTTCAGCCGGCGGATGAAGAACTCGCCCGAGAAGGCGATATACAGGTTCACGTCACTATGCATAGTATGCTTCGACAACAAGTCGATGCCGAATTCCTTGCCTGTCTCCGTAAAGCGGAAGAGCGCGTCGAGGGTAAGGACGTAGGTGAAGATGCGGCCGCCCTGGTCGAAGTGCACGAGATCTAGGAATTTGACGGCCATGTCTTTGGACGGGGAGGGGAAGAGGCCGTAGAGGGTGCTGCGATCAAAATTGTAGACGCGGGCGTGTTGGTGGTGGAGGGCTTTCGAGAGAAGGAAGCCGCGGAAGCCTTTTGCGGTGAACATGGCTTTGACGAAGGGCTTGAACTCAACGTAGCGGTGGTACAGGTCTGTGGGCACGGGGCCTGCGAGCTGGAACTGGTTTGCTTGGAAGCTGCATATGGTTAAAGGATAGTCTACGTCGATTGAGCTTGGCGTCGAATACATACTTGTATCTTTCTGTCTTTGGTCCCCTCTCCTCATTTCCCCTTCCGTCCTCATCCGGCTCTTTGCGGTTCGCTATCCGCCCAAGTATCGGTGAATAATGCCTCGTCCACCAACAGGGGCCCACAGTGTAACACCGTCCGCCGTCTCCATCACTCCGTCCGAGCACCTCGACACTAACGACCAAGAAGGCATTGAGGTGCTTGGTCGCCCTGGTACACGCGGCAACCAGCTGTATCAGATACGCACGTTTACTCGCCATTCTCTTCTTCAGCTTGTACCTGCCCTCCTTGATACCCTCCCAATCGGGTGAGATGCGATCAACATGGACATGCACGTTACCAAGCCGGTCATCGTGGTCGGCCGGATCCTCGTCGTAGATACGAGCCTTGAGCTTAAAGCCCGAGGCCGGCACGTGTGCTACAATCCACTCGCAATTCCACTCCGGATCCGTCGCCTTTCGTATAGTGGGAGTGCGCAAGCGAAGGTGGGGGTCTTCCTTGTGTCGGGTCGGGAGATCGGTGTCTAGTTGAGCGAGTATGTATGGGTCGGAAGAGAGGGAGTTGAGATCGGCCATGGGGAGGTTCGTTGCGCGGTGGAAAGTGAGCTTGACGGTGTATCCCGGTGGCTGCTTGGGTACTGGGGTGCTGTCGAAGCCGCCGGCGGGCTGCTTGGGGTCTTTGTTCGAGTCGGTCTTCGCAGGGTCGGGCTGCTTCGGCTTCTCCGAGAGGTGCGCGTCGCTATTGGAGGGGCCATGTTGCTGCGATGGTTCCGGAGATTGGCCGTTAGTGAGCTTCTCGTTGTTTGTTGAGCTCGCCATTGCGACTTGAGCAGCGCGGCGATGGTGAAGCGGGGCTCGGCGACAAGCAGCGCGCAAGATGCGATAAGGAATTCAATAGGCTCAATGGCTGTGCAGGAAGACGAGAATGAGAGGGAAGCGGAGAAGAGTAGAAGAGAGGACGCGACGCATCAGGCTGGGCTGGGCTGGGAGCTGTAGGAGGTAAGTGAGTGATAGCGTCCGACGAGGCGCATGCGCATTCGATGGTGGGAAACCGGCCCTCGTCAGGGTCCAGATAATTGCGGCCGCTAGGAGGCAAGTTCTGCCATCACGTGGGTATATCTAGAAGCCAAGTTTTGGTCCGCAAAGCTTGGCCGGCTTGGTAGAGGCTTGACTGCAGTCTTGCTGCCCTTGGAGACGGGAATCTTTCACGGCTTGTAGGTACACGGGAGAGAAGGAAGGATGTGCAAGCTCGGTTGGTCCATGTGTTGCCGAATCCTCAAGGCATCACTCTCTCCCCTCTCGCCCATCGCCGAAATTACATTACTTACGGCGAGACTTACGGGGGTACGTGGGCATGTGGTTGGACCAAGCTCCAAACTGCCTCGAGACGGCCGTGCTACGGGAACGGTGAAGGTCCGACCAACTTGTCCACTTCGGTCGATGCAATACACCGCCTACCTGTCTCAGATAAGACTTTTGCACGCAGCTAACACAACAATTGTATGAGGGTTGCACCTTGTGGAAAGCTGGTTTTGATCCCAGCCACAATGTCAGAGTAAACATCTCGTAGAGTTTTGTGGCGTGTGGAACTTGAGAACGCTTGACGTAGTACTCGCCGTGTCGTCTCATTGAAGCAAAGACAACACCATCGCTATGCATGTCAAACCCCAAACCCCAAACCCCTCTCAAAGATCCACCGCCCGAACCAACAACCACAGCACTACGGGCACAACCACATTGTCGTTCCCCCCTGTAAGCACTGCCTCCATGAAGCTCGCCCCACAACCCACCAACGCACTCCTCCCCAGCATGCCACCTATCCCCGTCAATCCGGGGAACGCCTCCCACTCCCCCAACCACGACCAAAGCTTCGCGGTGCTGAGGCCGACGGTCACTGCGAGTGCGAAAGCAGCAGACCCCTCAAGGCTCTTGCCGCCCGCCCACGGCCACTTTCTGCGTCCGTACCGTCGGCCGATGAGAGAAGCAGCGGCGTCCCCCATGCCGACGCATATCACGCCCGCGACCATACTTACATCCCTTCCCTCAACCTCCCATCCGCGCCACGGCCTACTCCCAACCCTGGACCTCGCAGCGAGGCTCAGCCACAGCGGGATGGCGCACCCTATCAGCAAGAAGATGTGGCTCACCACCACCGGCCCCCTCAGATCCCTTCCATCTACGTACGGCGTCAGGAAATACGCGATCGGTTTGCTCAGCGGCGGAAGCTGGGACGCGCGAATCAAATCCAGCAGGAGGAAGATAGCGAGGATGAGGGATAGGGCCAAGGCGATGAATGCTGGGTCGACGAAGATGGTGGGTAGCAACATGGCGACCATCATGCCGTGGAAGACTTTGCGGCGTGTATCGACTTCGACGATTGAGGTGAGTCGGAGGACGGTGAGCATGCCGATGGCGAGGACGAGGAGGCACCAGGCGCAGATTAGGAGGCGGGTGTTGGCGGGTCCGAGCAGGGCCGTGCGGAGGTGTTCTGCACGCCCTAGAGGCAGAGTGGAGGGTGAGACGGAGGGGAGTGCAGGGAAGGAGACCCATTGTTCGAGGCTGTTAACCACTACGAAGGAACGGAATTCGCGGATATTACCGAAGAGGTAGCCGATTGCCCAGCCAAAGGGGTCTTGACCGTCTAAAGCGTAATGAGAGATGAGGTATCGGATTGGGATGAAGATAATGGCCATCATGGCCGAGTAGACATAGGCGGCGTAGAGCCATTGCCTGATAGCTGCCTGCTCTGCAGTGAGAGAGAGGAAATGTGATGCCGCTGCGCTTTTGCTACGTTTCCGGCGTGGTGTGATGGAAGCCTCGTGTGTCTGCTTACTGAAGGCTGTGAGAACAGGGAGCGTGTTCCGACGAGGCCTGCGTAGATTTTCTGGGTTTGCATCGCCGTTCATGAAAGTCTTTGCGTGGCTTGCCTCAATAGCGGACTTGGTCTCGTCTGCCGACAAGACACTACTCTTCAGTGAGGTGAGAAGCTCCAGCTTCAATGGTTGTCCACCCAACAAGTACTTCGGTGGTACCTCTTCATCTTCGTCCGCGTCGCTGTCCATGGGATTTTTGCTGGGTTCTCTACTCCGGCTTCTGACCAGGCCTTCCTGAAGTGCCGTGAGAAACGACTGCTGGGTGCTGACGATCCGCCCAGCCCGCCTAAGCCTCCATTTGGGGATACGCGCGAGTGAGACTCCCCATTTAAGGACATGTCCGCACGAAACAAAGAGCAGGATACCACCCATCCAAACCAGGCTTCGTAGGATTACGGCCTGTGGCGACCGTGAGAAAAGGAGAAGGTTAATTAATGATATCGACAGAAGTTGCAGCTCGGCAGGCAAGAGACTAGTAGTTGTGAGATACTGGAGAGGCAGAAGGAGTGCCTGGTGCAAAGGGTAGAGACAGGCGATGACTTCCGAATCCAAACGGTCTCTGAAGACGGTCTTGATCATATATGCCATGGGTGGACGTAGCCTTGAAAGCCATTCCGTGTTGTCTGCGGCAAGGAGCGGAAGTGTGGCGAGTAGCCAGTGGACGGTGCAGCCGCCTTGTGAAGAGAAACCGGGGATGAGTGGGGAGGGCATCGAAGCTAAACCGAGGACAGCGTTAGGTAGCAGATACTTGGTCGAGTACGGCGATATTGACAAGGCGACGAACAGAGGTAGAAGTTGAGGATAAAGAAGAGGAGCAGGATCAAAGGAAGCGGGTATGCGAATATGTGGTTCCCAAGATCCGCTTTTCCTTCTCTGACGGTTGTACAGGAACACTCGTACTGGGTACAGAGCATAGAGACAAGACATAACAAGGCAATGGATCAGAAGCTCTACTGGAATGTTCGTCAGCTTCGATGTTGGTCGCTGCACTTGTACATCCGCACCTCTATGCCACTGCCACGCCGTCCGCCAAACCTGGTCGTTGAAGAGCACCAAAGAGCCAATGGCTAGCAGAAGCGCAACCTCGGACGCTCGTCTGGCCAGCTCTGCCCGCCTTCTCTTGATGAACCTTCGCCTAGCTGCACTCGTTTCGTCATCTGTTGACGGTCGCGACGAGCTTCGGCGCTTGAAGTAGTCTTCACCAAGCTTCCGGTTCTCTTCATCGAGAGCCGATGGTGTCAACAATGGACTGGCAATGTATTCCGTTCCAAACCCTTCCCTCCCTAAACGTAGCCCTTTCCTCGGTTTCAGCGGTGGCGGCGGAAGGAGCTTGACCATGCCATAGCTCTCGTCATCGCCTTCTGAGCCACTCTCGCTGGGTGTATTAGAAGCATTCTTCCCCGGCGGCATCCGACCTTGCTCGCTCTTTGAACCATGCCTGCCAGCATCTGCGTGTCGCGGTGACCGTGAATCGGGCGACGACGCTTCCGAGCTTCCCGTGCCTGGATGGTGGAGAGAATGGCTGCGAAGGTGGTACGGATGCGGCGAGCGTGAGAGCAGTCTCAGTGCTTCGCCGTCGACTGCCACATCTTGCCCTGGTTGCGGATCGTGACGGTCTGGCACAATTCGAGCTTCGCGATTCAATGACATGCTTTGCGCATTGGTCATTGTGGTTTCCGCATTGCTCTGCGATCCACGAAGATTGCGGCGCGGATCTTGCTTGGTAGATGCCGATGAGCTGGACACTCAAGCTGGAATTCGTGCGGATGCTTGCGCATGATGGCGGTGCATGCTGGGATTGTTTAGTTTCCACATGCACAAATGTTGAGCTTGACGTTGGGAGACGTAAACCGCCTTCTTGGGGCAACGTCAGCTACCGGGTCATGCTTCAGCTTGCAGGGCTGAACCCCGGGCCCGCACATTGCCGCAAAACGTTTCGTGGAGGGGCGATTGTACATTTTCTATTTCTAGCTATATACTGTGTGACGGGACTATGTACCAGCGGTATAGTACAACAGTCGTCGTCGTACAGTTCGATGCCTATCACAAGTATCCGTTCTCCTGCAGCCACTTCTTGACGTCCTCGCCATCTCTCTGGATCCACTTGCTCTTGGCTCTAATGGCATCCAAGCTCTGAGCCAACGACTGATCGAAACCTTTTGTGCTCTTCTTGCCAAAGAAGTCCTCAATGTCCTTCATCTGATCGGGGTGTGTGAAGCTCGATGTGCAGATCGAGACAACCGAGCCAAGCATCGTTAAGCCTGGTGGCAGCTTCTTCTCGAGCTCTGACCAATGCTCCTTCATCCAGGACCACAGAGCACTGATGCCATCTTTGTGGCTGCGGAGACCGCCAAGTGGCAGGTAGATGTCTTGTCCCTTTACCTCATCACTAAGGGGAAGGCCCAGTGTTCTCTTAATAAGCTCCGGTTTCTTCGCACGTCCTACAGCCCTGAGCGCAGTATTGCGCTCGTCACTCGTATTTGCTGTTCGGTACTCGTTCAATATGGCGTCGTACTATAACGATTATTAGCTGGTACGTCACCAAGCAAGCCAGTATAGCATACCTCTTCCTCGCCACCCTCAGTGAGAACGATAGCATAGACGCTACTCCTAAGGTTGGGATGTATGGCCAACTTGTCTCCGGTCTTGAACTTGTTGAACATGTCAAATGCTGCCTTGACGATCTGTTTGTCACCAGCAAGCCCAGCGTTACCGAAAAGCATCGATTTGAACTGCTGCTCGATGTGGCCATCGCTGTCCTTGAAAGTCCATCCCATCTCGTGCGCCTTCTCCGCAGCGAGATCACGTTGAAATGTCTTCAGTGCATCCTTGACCTTGTCGTCTTCGAAGACCCATGCGCTGCGGACTGCGCCAATACGTGCCACGATTTCATCCCAGACCACAAATTCCGGCTCGTCCTTGAAACTCTTCAACAATGAAAGAATGCCGGAAGTTTTCTGGTAACCAGCAGCGGCCAGCGAGCCGGCATCTGCGATCATTCCCGCACGATCCTCAACACTCAGCAATCCTTGCTTGGCAGCCTCGCCTAACTTTGTCAAGCGCTCAGGACTGTAAGATGTGCGGTAAATGCCGGAGTGATCGGCGTTGACTTTGTAGAAGTCCAGGTCCTTGATCTTGAAGTTGCCCTCGCGGTCATTCAGAACGGCCTCTTCATCTACGCCATCCTTTGTGCGTAGCCCTAGAAACACAGGGTACAGTGTCTTGTCCTCTTCCGGCTTGACGTCTGCCGTCCTCAGGAAGCGATTCTGCTTGACGTGGATGGAACTGTCCTTTGAGTTCTCGGTCACTGTGACAACTGGGAAGCCGACATTCTTCGTCCAGATGTCCATAACTTTCTCCACGTCCTTGCCGCTAGCGTCGCTAAGAGCAGCCCACAGGTCACCAGTCTGCGTGTTACCGTAAGCATGCTTCTTCAGATATCTACGAATGCCCTCCATGAATGTCTCCTCTCCCAAGTACTTCGAGATCATCCTCAGCACACAGGAGCCTTTCGAGTAGGAAATTGCATCGAAGATTTGGTTGATCTCATCAGCACGTTTAACCGGCACTTCAATTGGGTGACTGCTGCGCAGTGAATCCAGGCCAAGGGCGCTCTGCAAATTGTCCGTCACATAACCTTGCCACACTTTCCACTCGGGGTAGAACGTGTTGCAAGAGTACCACGACATCCATGTAGCAAAACCCTCGTTTAGCCAAAGACCATCCCAGAAATCCATTGTCACCAGGTTTCCAAACCACTGATGCGCCAATTCATGCTGCACAACCTCAGCAACTCGTTGTTTGGTCGACGCACCAGAAGTTTTCTCGTCGAATAGTAGATCAACCACCCGGTAAGTGATGAGACCCCAATTCTCCATAGCTCCAGCGCTAAAATCGGGAATGGCAACCATGTCCATCTTTGGTAGTGGGAAGTCACTGTTGAACTTCTTCTCGTAGAAATCAAGAGTTCGCGCAGCAAGCTCCAAGGAGAACCTACCATGCTCGATATCTCGGTCAGGCGTTGCGAATACTCGGACAGGCACGCGGAAGTTGTTAGTCTCGATAACCTTGAGATCACCAACAATGAAAGCAAGTAGATAAGTTGACATCAACGGCGTCTTGTTAAAGGTGACAGCAGTCCTCTTCGTACCAGTCGTCTTCGAATCAATCTCCTTCTCGGAAGCGACATCCATGTTGCTCAAGCAGGTCTTGCCCTTGTCAGCGATAAGCGTGATGGTAAATTCAGCCTTCAGCGCCGGCTCATCGAAACATGGGAAAGCACGGCGTGCGTCGGTGGGCTCCATCTGGGTAGTTGCAAGATACTGCGTGGACCCATCTTCGCCCTTGAAAGATGAACGGTAGAAACCGGCCATGTTCTCGTTCAGCGAGCCGGTGAACTTTTGCGTGAGCGTCGCCTTGCTGCCTGCGGGTATAGTATCCTTGAAGGAGACTGTGGTGGTTTGGGTGTCCTCATTGTAGGAGACATCGGGTGAGGAGGTAATAAGCTTGGAACCGGAGGCAACCTTGGTCTCGTGAAGCTTGAGATCCAAGGTATTCAGAGATATCGAGGTAGTGTCATCTACGACATCCAAGCTTCATACGGTCAGCCGTTTGAACATAATAGATCCTCCGGACAATCAGTATACATGGCTGTAGCTTACTCTATAACGACCTCTCCCTCAAATTCGAAGGTCTTGAAGTTTGGCTCCAGGGTGAGATGATAGTGTGTGGGCTTCACATTCTTAGGAAGAACCTCACGGCCTTTGGACGCATCCAACGATGCCTGGGGAATGTCTTTTCTACACATCCTTCTAGCAGAGCAATGCCTTGTATTTCTCGGGAGCTCTGAAGTGGTCCTTGTCCGGAGTCTTTGCTGAGGAATTAGGGAGTTATTTAATCGGTACGGCTGAAGGGTCGGTGTCGCCTGAGGAGAAGTGGTGAGGTGGCGCCTGAGAGGCTGTATGTGTCGCGTGGTGAGGCGAAGCGGAGCGCTAGATGCTGGAACCGTAACAGCGGCAGATCCGATGCATGAGCTTCCAATCCGTAAGGAGCGAACTGCGGGAGAAGCGTGCCACATCCGCGAGATGGCACAGAACGTTGAATCAGACAGGAAAAAATGTAACAAATGAACCTGAATGATATACCGAGCAGGTGCTTGTTGCCCGAAGGGGAAAAGAGGCCATCGTGAAGTTGCGCCAACCTGGCCCGGTGAATTGTCGGACCGCTCCTCAGCGAGCTTGTCTTGTCTTCTCTTGCACACAATGTTTTTATCCATCCTCCGACCATCAAGAGACATTGCACTCTCACAGTCGTGGTATCATAAACCGAAGATCCCGAACTGCTGTCGTCAACGGTAGGCATTCTGAGCTTCAGCTTCTTCTTCTTCTTCTTCT
>Ga0181467_100448_pt2 | contig 18031 bp, 20 predicted proteins | sample InSIn5gowninarea_2_FD_119079 | JGI IMG/M metagenome (GOLD analysis project Ga0181467, IMG submission 119079) | Clean room microbial communities from NASA Spacecraft Assembly Facility at Jet Propulsion Laboratory, Pasadena, California, USA -... ... | reverse complement strand
ATAACATTCTCAACAAAAGGGATAGAGAGAATTAAAGAAATAATAAATCAAAATGGTAATAAATATGATCGGAAGAAAATTCTGATCGATCATAATACGGAGGAAACAATAAAAAAGACATTAGAAATGGGATTGTGGGCTGGTCTTTCGGTTTATCCTATAACGAAACTTTCACCAAAAAGTGCAATAGATATTATAAGAAAAAATGGACCAGATAATATAATGATAAATAGTGCAGCTGATTGGGGGATTTCCGATCCATTGAGCGTGCCATTAGTTGCTAGAGAAATGAGAAAAGAGGGATTCAGAAAAAATGAAATAGAAAAAGTTACAATGTCTAATGCATATGATTTTTATAAACAATCAGATAAATTTACATGGACTCCCCAAATTCAATATTAGTATCTTGACTCGAATATAATCATTACCGAATTATTTAGATATGTTACTCTCATTTAGTTCGAACGCTTTTAAGAAATTTTCTCTTGATAATGCCATAAGAGAAATATCCAAAATAGGTTATAAAGGTGTAGAAATTTTATGTGATGTACCACATGCCTATCCTCCTCAATTTTCTGAAGAACAAGCAACAAAAATAAAAAATTTAATTTCAGATTTAAATATAGGAATTTCTAATCTTAATGCGTTCACATTATATGCAATAGGAAATGTTTATCACCCTTCCTGGATAGAAGCTGATAATAAGCTGCGAGAAATTAGAGTTAAACATACAGTAGACTGCATTTATTTAGCAAGGAAATTAGGTGCAAAAAACCTCTCAACTGAACCAGGCGGTCCAATTAACAGACAAAATACTGCATTAGAATCAAGGACACTCTTGAAAATATTCGCAGATGGATTAAAAAAAGTTAAACACATTGCAGAAGAAAATAGTGTAAAAATATTAGTTGAACCAGAACCTTCCCTTCTAATTGAAAACTCTCAGCAATTTATACAGTTAATGAAAATAATCTGTTCTGATTATATAAAATTAAATTTTGATATTGGACATTTCTATTGTGTCAAAGAAGATCCTTCCGAAACCATATTAAAATTAATCGATTATATAGAGCATTTTCATTTATCAGACATATCTAACAATAGAGTTCACTATCATCTCATACCTGGAATAGGCTCTATAGATTTTGAAAAGATTTTTGATACAATAAAAAAGATTGGATATAAAGGATTTGTTACTGTAGAATTATACCCATATCAGGATAATCCCATCGAGGTAGCAAAACAAGCATATAACTTTTTAAAAGTATTTTTATAAATGCTTTTTCAATATTTATATTTTGTAATTCAAAAATTTATAAACCGTTCAATGGTATTTTTTAGATCGTTTTTTAAAACATAAAAAATAGAATAAAATAATTAGATCTTTGTTAATAGATTTTAATTCAAATAATATTTCCTAAATGTTTTGATTCCCTCAAACTAATTAGCCAAATAAAACTCTGCAGCTATTTCATCAAAGACTAATCGATATGATGATAAAAAATAATAAAAAGACTATACAAATCGATATCTGTTTATAAAATTTATATAGTAAATCTTATATGTTACGGTCTAATACGGTATAAGAGTGCCTAAGCCCGGTTTTAAATCCATTACAGTCAGTGAGAATATCTATAAAAAATTTTTTAGTGTTTACGAAAAAAGGAAAGATGATTTAGAACTAAAAGGAATTACCAGCTTTTCAGGATATCTTACAAGCATGATGGAGGAGATGATGTTAAAGCATGAAGCATTTGCTAAACAAGCTCCATTTATGGAAAAAATTTCAATTGATTCTGATCGCGTATTAATAAAAGATAATAAAAGAAATAGAATAGCAGAAGTGATACTGCGAAATGGGGAACTACGCTGTTTATTAGATGAAAAAATAGATTGTGTTCATATAGGATTTGTTTATTCTATTCCAGAAATTTACATTGTGTTGAACAATAAAGGAATGAAAGCTCCAAAAACACTACATTAAAATATTCTTATAATAGAGTGGTTTTTGTACAATAGAAAATTATGCAACTTAAATAAATAGTAAGACTTGATTAATATTCATAGTTGGATAATATTTCTTTCTCCATTCCCTTATTACTGCACATATTAGATTTATTTGGTGTAATGGTATTTGCTGTAACCGGCGCCCTTAAAGCAATTCAATACAAAATGGACATGGTGGGAGTTATAATATTAGCCAGCAGCACAGGTTTAGCTGGAGGGTTAATTAGGGATCTGCTGTTGGACAGGTTGCCACCTAAAATTATGTTAGATCCATATTATCTAACTATTGCTGTACTTTCTGGTATCATTGTATTTTTTTTACATCCATTTTTTAAGGAACGTGAAACTTTATTTTTAAAGTTTGATGCAATAGGTTTAGGAGTCTTTACCGTAATAGGCTCAAGTATTGCATACGAAATGTTAGGATTAAATTTTCTTGCAATGTCTTTAGCAGGTATCTTTACTGCCATCGGAGGAGGAATAGTAAGAGATGTTTTTGTTAAAGAAATCCCTCTAGTATTCATCAAAGAGTTATATGCATCAGCAAGTTTTTTAGGAATTATTATTTTTTTTATCCTGTTATACTTTGATTTTAATTATTATATTTCCATGGTTTTTTGTATAATTATCATTACATTATTTCGACTGTTAGCAATAAAATATAATTGGAATTTACCAACCAAAATTGAATTTAAAAAACGAATCAGATAGATAATAAAAAAATTGATTACTTTAGAGAAGGATGATATGAAGAATATACTATCCAATTTTGTTGTAATTTTTAAATTTAAATTTAAATTATGGAATATCATTTCAGATTCTTTATATTTTGTTGCTTATTATAGTTCTTATTTTTGGTATGTAATTTACAATACTAACTATTAACAACGATATACCACTTCCTAAAAAAAATCCCCCTAAAACATCAAATGGATAATGAACTCCAACATAAATTCTTGAAAAACATACTAAGGCGCCATCAATGACTAAAAGAACAGGCAAAATTTTAGTATATTTATTTCCTTTAAATAAAACCATGATAGTTACAAAGCCAGCAGCAATTAAGGTGGAATGCCCAGAGGGAAATGAATAGCTACTATCAATAGAAATTAGAGTATCTAATCCTGGTTCAAACGGTCTTGATCTTTCAATATAATCTTTAGTTATAGAAACAATTGGAATCAGGATTAAAATGCAAATAGAAGTTATGACTACAGTCTTTCTTCCGATTTTACCGCCAAATATGAAAATCAATCCCATTACAAATGGTAAAAAAAATTCCCTGCCGTAAAGAGTGATCAAAATCATAAAATGGTCAAGCTCCCCTGGTAATTTTACATGAAATTCGTTTATTGTAATAAAAAGAGTTTTATCAAAATTTATAATATCGTTAAAATACATGTTATTTGATTTATTAATTACTATAAATGATAACAATATAAAAGATGCAAAGCAAAAAATTGTTAAAAAAAATATTTTATTCATGATTAAATGTAAATTTATTAGGTTAATAATAACATTCTTAGAATGATGATCATCATTATATAATTATTTATTACCTAGTTCTATTTTATAAATACATTAGATGCTAGTATTAAATAAAGAATATATCTTTAAATTTTTAAATTATAGTAAAAATAAATTGTTTAGATTTTGTGTTTAAAGAGTTCTAAATGATATTAATCTTTTCTTAATAGAGTATTAATTAACTCGGAGATTCTTTTATCAAGAATATTATAGTGTGAATCTGTTAGCTTTCCTTTTTTAAATAAATTGGTTATTTCTTTTCGTAATTCTTCCAATTGTTTAACTCCTTCTACCTTGTCTTTTTTTAAGGCATCATAAGTAAAGTCAATTCTATTCATGCTTTGATTTAGATAACTTCTTTCTCTTCTTTTATAATACCAACCTGCAAATATGGAAGTAGAACCAAGTGTAGCAGCTACCATTCCAATATAGGCTTCAGTTGATATAGCTGGTTTAAAATTAGCTATTAGTAAGTTATTTTCAGTTGTGTTTAGAGTTATAGGATTTTTAGTATCTGCGATCATATTTGACCAAAAATCGAATGAGTATCCTCTAGAAGCATGTGCAGTACATTTAATCTCGGTATTTATAGGATGTAACAAAAAACCTTCTGTAGGTAGTTTTGAATTGTTACAGTCTATGGTTCCTGCATTTTCTGGCTTTATTTCTACAGATAACTGGACAACTACATTATCAGTTTTTCCATCAACTATTATAACACCATTCGAAACTGTACTTGTTATATAAATCTGATTTGTAATAGGATTAAGAGACAATTTATTAGCTAAAAGCGGAAAAGTTAGATTTATAGGTATATCAAGAATAGGATCATTATTTCCCTTATTTTTATCGTTATTGGGTTTAACCGACAGATCTTTAATTTTTTTATCAGTTACTGCATCTATTACAGATATAGTATTGTCACCATTATTAGATACATATATTTTATTCGTTAAAGGGTTAATTATAGTATCGACAGGATTTTGTCCAACTTCTATAGTTGAGTTTACTTTATTGGTTTTTCCATTTATCACAGAAATCGAATTAGAACCATAATTAGTAACATAAATTAAATCTGATTTATAATTTATACTTAATCCTGTAGGTATATATTCCACCGGAATATTGTTAATAACATTTTTTGTTGTTCCATCTAAAACAGATATAGTATGATTCTTTATATTAGAAAGATAAATTATTTTTGTTAATGGATTAACAGCTATACCATAAAAAATGCCATTCAATTCCACGGTATCTGTAACTTTATTACTAATTCCATCTATGATTGATAGAGATGAATTTTTTCCGAGATTTGTTACATATATTCTATTTTCTGAAGGATCTATTGATATTCCTACAGGTGATTCTCCAACAATGATATTTGACAGTCTTTGATTTGTAGAACCATCAATAACAGAGACAGTATTTGAACCTCTATTGGTCACATATATTCTATTATTATAAGAATTCACCTCTAACTCATATGGAAAATTATCTACTTGAATCGTGCTTTCAATGTTATTAGTCTTACCATCTATAACCGTGACAGAGTTAGAAAATTGATTTGCTACATATAGTTTGTTAGTAACAGGGTTTATTCCTATTCCAACAGGATAGCTACCTACCGGTAAAATTGGCTTACCAACACTTTCAGAAATAATGGGTTCATCACTTTGTGAATAAATAAATGATAGCGGCAACTGTAGTATCAATAATATTATAAAAAAAATAAAAAAATCTAATGAAAATCTTTGAATTAAATCATTCAACAAATATCTTTCTATTTAATGATATAAAAATAATATTTTATCAATAAAGAAACAATTATATTCAAGTATATAAAGATGATAGAAAATATCGCTTTGAAAATAATTATATGATAGCTTTATAAAAAGTAGTCATAATAATATAACCTAATGGATAAGCTGTATAAAATGAACTATTTATCATCGTTATCATTCATAATAATAGGTGTGTTACTTTATGTAACTTCTTATAGTCATCAATCATTTTCAGTTCAAGAAAGAGAAGACAATTCAGATACAAATAACAATGAAGAATCAACTGGTAATGATATTTTTAGTGAATTAAGTAGAAATCTTCCAGATAATAACGAAGAGGTAATGAATGAAGATGGAGAACTTCTTGACAGTGGAGGACCAATATTTGGAAATCCTGATTCAGATGAACTCAATGATAACAATAAGATTGGTAATAGTAAGAATATTGTCGAATCTAATGAACAGGGAACTACCAGTAAGAGTATAGAAAAGTCTTTTGATAGTGGATTTAGTGATAGTAGTAAAGAAGCAGATATTATTAATGAAGACGTAGAGTACAGTAAAAGTAATATAGAATCATCGTCTTCCAATAATAAACTAACCAATGAAGATGATGATAACAACAACATCATCATAAACAATTCTGATTAAGACTACAGATTATTATATGAGTTAGTAAAAAAAAATTAAAATAATTTAATAAATAATACATGAAAAGAAATTTAATTCTGTATATCTCATATCATTATTAAATTATGAAGTCTAGATTAATGTTTTATAAAAATATAGTTTCATCTTGTGCTGTTATCCTATTTTCTTTGATAATTATCCTAGTACCTATCAAATCATTTGGAGAATTTCCGATTTCAATTGTGGATCAGAAAATTTTCAAAGATTTAAATGGAGAGTGGAATTTGGTTGGTGTAGTACAAAATAATGCGGGTATGCCTTTAGAAGTTAAGATAGGTGTAAATATAACCCAATCAGAACGACAATCATTAATTTTAACAAGTCATACATTTACCAATGTAATATATCCATATGTCGCTGCCCCATTTAAGTTTACGATTAGTGGTAATGAATTCTTTAAAGGGTTTGCGTATCCGATTGAGACCAAAGAAGTAGCAAAACCATTATTAATGGACTTGAGCCAAAATTATTCAAACCTTGCTACGGCCGATGAAAAGGCTCTAGTTGGTACAATAAAAAATACAGGTCCTAATATAATTAAAAATATTGCGGTATATGCTTCGGTCCATTCAATTAACGGTACTCAATTAGATTCTGTCAAAAGCTCATTAATTCCGGTTATTTATCCAGGGGAAGATGTTAGATACAAAATTCTTCCAGATCCTGCAATAAAAGATGGTGTATATTATTATAGTTGTGCAGGATTGGATGTTAATGCCCCAATATCTACAATTGATCTTGGAGAAGGAGAATATATTGTTTTTAATTTAGAAAGTGCTTCTATGATTAGCGATTTCAGATATGAAAATTCGTCAGATAGTATAATTTTTGAGGTTAAGCCATATAACCCCGGGGGCGGACCTACAAATTTTAAAATTCCACAAATATTCCCAAACCAAAAGATAGAAGTTTTGTTAGATGGGAAACAATATGAAAAGAAATTAGTTACTATGAATGGTAAAACAATTAGTATAGATATATTCATTCCAAAAGATAAACATATATTAAAAATATCAGGAATTAGAAATCAACTTTAAATATTTACATCCTACATGTGAATTCTTATTAGAGATAAATTGATTTAATATCCTCTGCTAACTTTAGTTTGTCAAAAAATTTTTAGCAGAAATAACCATGGATGAATAAATGTTATATAATATTATTATATAATTTCCTTAAATAACTCTCTTATATTGGATTCTCGTTATAGAATTAGACACTGTCTACACTAAATTCGACGGAAATAACGCTGTTGAATGATGTGATATGGTATCAGCTGACTTGTGCAGGAAGGCTATACCAAAGCTGATAAATCGATGGGTAAAGATGAGCTAAATCAAATTTGATTTAGCTCATCGTAATTTCTTTAATATTTTGAGTATACTAATAAAAAAAATTGTAATTTTAAAACTTATTATTCTGTTAATAGATATAAATTTTTCATTGAAAATAAATAAAAAACAAAATTAATTAATAAATATTCATAAAAGATATAATTTAGTAGATGTATATATATAAATAGACTAAAATTATGAAATCTTCCAAAATAACAGGTAAAAAAGAAAGAAGATTTTTTAACCATGAATATCTGAGAGATAGTATTATACCTCGATATAAGGAATGTGAGTCATGTAAAATTAGAACGCAACTCACATGTTTAATATGTAGTTTTTGTTGGAGCTGTCATTGGAAGATAGAAGAGTTAGCTAAAATTCCAGATCATATATAGAAATTAATAGTTTAATTACTTTTAAATTTTGCAAAAATAGATTGTAAATTTCTATAAACTATTAATATTTGTATTTTTGAATATAGTGATATGGATTATGATAATCTCTGTAAAGCTGTAATTGATATTGATTCTAAAATAAGATTTGCAGGAATATGTGATGAATCTGGAGAGATAAAATACGGTGGTCAAAGAGAAGGAGTAACAGATATGCTAAGTAGTGAAGAAACTAGAAAATCAAATTTACAGGCTTTAGCAAGATGGGGATTGCGAAATTCTTTATCCTCCAAAATCGGAAGAGGAAAATATGCTATGGCAGAATATGAAAAAATTAAAAGAATTACGATTCCATTAGACGATGATCACTTGTTGCTAGTTACTACAGAAGTACAAGCAGATCATGGTAAAATTATTAGTGATACCCTTAAATTACTAAGTGTAAATGATTGATGGTAGAAGTCTTTGTTTTAATAACATGCGAAGAAGTTAACGAAGAAAAAATAATGAATGATTTAACAAAAATAACTGAAATAGTAACAACAAATAGAGTTAAAGGTCCATACAATATACTTGTCAAGATAAAAGGAGAAACAATTGACACAATAATGGAAACAATTGCATTGAAAATCAAGACAATTGACAAAATTCAATATACTCTAACATTGAAAGTCAAGCAAGATATATAAAACAAGAAGAAGAAGAAGAAGATGAGGAAACTTTTAAATCCATTAAAATAAACTTTTATTATCCAAATCGATTACAATTATCAATAGTCAAAATAAAGTTAATCTCGCATACAGTAGATAACAAATGAATTTTGATATCATATTAATTTTTCAGATTTAACAAACCATTTACCTGATTTTTTGTCTAAAATTAGGTTACCAATTATACCTCCTTTTTTATAGACTTTTGCCACTTCTTTGTTAGCACCAATTAAAGAGAGAAAAAATGAATTTTTCTGATGATAACCCGATTCAATTACTTTTGTTGATAATTTTCTGCTGACCTTAATTATCAAGTTTCTAGCAAAGGACCAATCTCCTTTCCACGATATAATTTCAAAATTACCGAAATTTTTGGTTGTTAATATATAACCTTCCGATTTTGCTTCAAATTTTTTATTGTTATCTAAGGCATAGGAATTCATCCACTTTATTGCTTCTTCTGCCTTTCTGTCCTCTACACCAAAGTTATCTGCAAATGCCAAGTTATAGAATTTAAACTATGTAGCTATTAAATAGTATCATTTAAATCAATAAGAATAAGGTCTACAATCTAAATAACATGAAAATGATTCACAGTTGGATTTGACTGAGACAACTATATCGACTAATTAAATATTAAGTTATTTTTTAGTAAATTCGAAATTAATTATTCTAATTCTTTCAGGATCTCCATTAAACTCTTTAAGAAAAGAAGTCATATAATTTTCTTGACATCCTTCAAAAGCGTTTAATATAATAAATCCTATTGACTGAAAAATTTGCTTTAAATTCTCAACTTCTTTGTAAAATTCATGATTTGAGACAGGTTGGAATAACTCATTCGTTATTTCAGTTATTAGAATGAATGTTCCTTGTTTTACTAGTTTTTTATAAATAGTTTTATACAAGATTGTCCATTGTTTTCTATATTTTTTATCAATATATTTAGGATCAGGTAAAACTGATATAATTTTATGAATAGAGCTATCTTTGAATAAAGGTAAAACATCCTCAAATAAAGTATGAAGTATCTTAACATTTTGTGATTTAATATTGTATTTAGCTTTAGTAAAATAACTCTCTTGTTTTTCTATGCCAATAAAATAATAATCCTGATTCTTTTCTGAGAGTGAATTTATTAAATTACCATCACCCATTCCCAACTCTACAACTAATTTTTTATTTTTTGGAATATCGTCAAGGAATTCTTTAGTTACTGACATTAATAATGAGTTTATATTTAGATTATTTGTATTTTTATCAAAATTAATTTTCCGATATTCATTTCTACAAATACAACATACTACAAAAAATTGATATAAACAATCGTATTTTATATTTACCAATTTTTAATTTACCTCAAATGGTAGAATATAATTTACGATTGAATTTATTAGTACCTAAATTTTTATAACAGCTATGGTTAAATATATTTTAAACATTGACTTTATTGTACTAATTAATCAAATAATTGTCTGTTTAATATAAAGAGATTTATGATACATATTTAAAAAAGTATAATTAATAGTAAATTTGTCCTCTCATTTCACCTTCAGGATGATCACGACTTTGAACATATACATAAGAATTACCGGATGTGAATATTTCAATTAATTCGTCAAATGAGGAACCTTTTAATGGTCCTTTCAAATCATTTTCTTCTACTACACCTTCAACTGACAACCCTGGTCCTTCTCTACAATGTCCTTTTCCTGTTTTTTCATTACATAATGATAGTATAGTAGGACCATTTTGACCATTCATCCCTAGATGTATCTGAATTATCTCGACATCATCACCCTCTAGATAACTCATACCTTGCACAAATACTCTATATGATAACTCTTTAGTAAAATAGTCAAAAGAGAGGTACACTATACCATATGAATCTAAGTAATAGTATCCATTATCAGATATAACTGGATATGGGTCTAATCGAGCAACAAACTCATTTCTATAATCATAGTGGTTGTTATATTCATAGTCATTTAAATAATTATTTTTATCCTGTTGATAGGCAAATGATGGTTGTTGCTGCCTATGATCAATATTAAATAAAATAGGGTCATTGGGATATTCACTAGGATTATAATTATTGTATCTATTAATAGAATCATACCGATCTGAGACAAGAGAACTATCCAATGCAAAATGTGAGTTCTTGTAACTGGATATATTTATTTCTCCAAATACGTCAACATTTTGGTCTGTAATAGATGTGAACCCAAGTAAAACAGGTAATACAACTAGCATAGTAAAAACTATTGTTTTAGTACCCATACATACTAATTCAATAATAAATATTTCAAGAATTTGAAAGATCATATAGTGTATGCTTTAGTAGGATTTACATATGGAATATTTTAATATATAAAAATAAATAATTAACATTAATTAAAAGAAAAGGATTTTTATAAATGAAAAATATTATAGATCTGTAATCAGAATTTTCTAAACTCAACGACGATCGAGGAAAATTTATGAATAGACTCATAAATCTTGAAAATGTGAGCACAGACCATTATATAATTATATAATAAGGCTATTCCTTGACCTTGAAGTTAGCAGTTGTAAATTAATTATTAGTGGATATTTACGTTGGTAGAATAAATTAATTTTAAACAGAAAAGATATCTATCAAATAAGTTAGTATTTAGTATTCAATCTATTTTCTTATTAGTTAGTAACATATAATTTTAATAATATAAAAATCAACAACTGGTTTTAATACTTAAAGGTTGGACAGACATTATTATTTTGATGATTATTTATTTTAGAAATAATTTTTAAATGATATATTATTTAATTTAGTTATGGGGGCTTAAAGTTTAATACCTCTTTTTTGCCATATTTTTCATATAAATTCTGAAATTTTGAAGCCTTTTCTTGAATAAGTATTCCATTTAGGTCGTAGAGTTTTGAAAAATTAGCACGAAAAATTAGCTTTTCAGATGAATCAAAAAAGCGAATACTAAAACTTTCACGATTGTGAGAATTATTGAATTCTCTCACAAATCTTGCATGGTCGATCTCATTTATATTAATATGAATGTGCCATGGAGAAATTTCATCACCTATAGTAGCCCATTCACCTCTGATTTTGAAATTCATATTTTCTTGTAATCGTGCCTCACAAATCCCTCCAAAATTTTTAATAGAAAAAGTTATATCAAATTGCGTAAGAATATCACGAATTAGATTTTCAAAGGATTTAGCAATCATAGATCACAAATAATCAAATCCTTTAATAAACATAATTTCAAAATCTATTCATATTATATCAATATATTTAAGAGACCTGCAACAAATAATTTATTTAAAAAATGGTAATTTAAAAACTAAGTTATTAATAGATAAATAAAGTTATTTCTTTATTAATGATCTGTATATTATATTTATTAAATTTCACGATATCTACAAAAAGTATGAAACAATAATTAATATCCTAGCCTACTACGATGACTAATAAATTAAAACTACAAAAAATAATAATAGATTTACATTTATTTGGGTGAAGAAAAATATTTAGAATAAACTACAATGTCTACACAACAGACCAAACACATTCCCAGAAAAATGGTAGTGCTATCTTTTACATCATTAGCTTTAATTTATACAATAATGTTGATTGGAGTTTATATTACCTCATCGCACCAAGGATTGTCCTGTCCTGATTGGCCATTATGTCCTAATGGTTTAGGTATTCCAGCTCCAGAATACCTTTTTGAACACCTACATCGAATGTTAGTCATAATTACTAGTGGTTTAATAATTGCAACAGCCATTTATGCACATATTAACGCAAAAACAGTAAGTACAACTGCAATCATAGCAGCAATCATTGTTATCTTTCAGATATTTTTGGGTATGATCATGATATATTCAAAATTGAACGCATTACTAGTAGCATCTCATCTTGCTACTGGAATATTATTATTTGCAATGTTATTATTAACTTTTATTTCATCATATAGAGAAAGAAAAAATTCATTAGTTAATTAGATTATACAATAAACATATACCAGATAAATTAGATAAGTATAGAGTATAGCAGGATCTTGGATAGAAAGTAGTTAACAAATAGTTATTATTTATTCATTTCCTAGTTAGTTCGTAATTTAAGAAAACAAGATTAGCTATGATTCTCTTTTCTAACAGATGTTTATAAATCTTTAGACACATTATATCTACAATTATTATTCGATTGATACTATCTTTTTGAACTAAGTTTTTATATTACAATAAATACATCAACGACAAAGTTAAAAAAATGATTATCATACTAAAATAATTATTATAATTAATATTATTTGTTTATGTTGTCAGAATTTTCGTTATGTAAATTTATAAATTCTCCGTAACCGTCGTTAAAATCTTTATATAGATTCTTTAATAAGGTAATAAATTGCATGTCCTTTGATAATTGTATTTTCATTTTGTTTTCATATTCATATAGTGTAACTTTGACATCATCATTTAGATTTGGATTAATTGATAGTAAATTGGTTTCATTATACATAATTGTTAATTTAAAACACAATCTGCGTATTAACCATTCTAAATCAAACTTCAATTTATCAAAGATTTTGACTTTTTCCTCTTCTTTTTCAGCTAAATTAATATCATCTATAGCGTTTAAGGTTACGTTACAACATTCCTCCAAATAACTAACAATTTGAGAATAAAATCTTCCAGTACATGTCTTAATTGTTTTTTCATTAAAGAATTGATACACCAAAGTTTGCAATATTATATTATCTTGATATTTAAGTAAAAATTGTGGAGGATAAATAGAGATATTTTGAAACACATAAAATAATCCATAGGTAGTAAATTTATAATTCTTGACATTACTCAGAAACTTGCCTTTTGTACCTTCTATAAATCCAATACCTTCTAAACGTCTTGAAATCAAATGAGAGGCATCATTATTGTCTGGAGATTGATTTCTTAATTTAAAATACGATGAAAATTTAAATGATGGGTCATGACCTCGAATAAATTTCATTATAAAGGATCGTTCCTCTTGAGTTAAATTGATTTTTTGGTAAGACAATAAGGAAGATATATAATCTGAGTAAGTCATAATTATATTAGTAAGTGTATTACAGATTTATAAATTATATAAATTGGGGGAAATTTATATTCAAACGTTATGTTTATTAAATTAAACGTAGTGTTGTGTCAATTATAACCACAACCAATACAGAATTATATGTGTCTTATTTAGTGATTTATTAATTAAGTGGAAATTCTAACGTTGCATTTTCTAATTCCAGAATTGGAATATATATAGAATGTGATTCATTTCCGACATCGTCTATATATTTATATTCTCCACTTTGTTTATTCAACTGAACAAACTTTGTTAACGGTTTTTCGTTCAATATACTATAGTGTATTAAACTGCTTCCTATTGAACTATTATAGATGAACATAAGATTTTGGTTTTTGTAACTTAAAGAATAAAGTAATGAACTAATACCCAATGCAGATTGGGCTGATGATAATATGATCTTGAACATATCGTGAAGAGAGTGATACTTGAGATATTTAAAATTGAATTTATTATTTTCTGACACGTTAATCAATAAATAATACCCATTATTAGACCTTGCTAATAAATTTAATAAAAGGAGAAGAAAGAAAAAAATTAATTTTTGTTAAATTTTATAAATAACAAGTCATTATATCCAATAATTGATTATAATATTCTCACTCAAAAATCTGATCCAAAAATCTTATAAGTCAATTTGTTTCATTCCACGAACTAGGATCAAATGATTCATGTAAATAAAATATACAATATTGATTGTATGGAGTTTATGAGTTTATTAAAAAAAGAGGATATTATAAAAATTGATGCAATAGTAACATCACCTCCTTATAACATTAATAAGTCATATTCTAAATATAATGATAAAAGAGATAGAAATGAATACCTTTTATGGTTACAAAAAGTAGCTAACAATAGTTTACAGATTTTAAAAGAAGATGGATCGTTTTTTCTCAATGTTGGTGGAAGACCTGCAGATTATATGCTTCCTTTTGAAATTTGTAATAAGTTCATTGTAGCTGGCTATAAATTACAAAATACAATCCATTGGATAAAATCAATTTCTATTGAAGTGGCTGATATAGGGAAAAAAAATAATATCATAAAAACTGATTCTTCTATTGGACATTTCAAACCTATAATTAGCCAGAGGTTTCTCAGTGATCTTCATGAATATATCTTTCACTTTACCAAAAAAGGAGATTTAGCGATTGACAAATTAGCTGTTGGGGTAACATACCAAGACAAATCAAATATAGGAAGATGGAAATCTGCTAAAACAGATAAGAGAGATAGGGGAAATATATGGTTTATACCTTATAATACAATCCAAGAAAAAAGACCTCATCCTGCAACTTTTCCCGAAAAACTACCGTACTTGTGCATTAAATTACATGGTATTAAAAAAAATACAATTATTTATGATCCCTTTATTGGAATAGGTACCACAGCATTGGCATGTATTAATTTAAACGTGGAATTTTTAGGTACTGAAATAGATAATAGATATATAGAAATTGCCAATGAAAATATACAACTTCGATATATAAAAAATAAAAAAACCTAATTTATTGATATGTTTATTTCTCTTCCATCAATTTCAACCTTCTTGTATTCAATACCTTCCTCCTTTTCTTCACTTAAAACTACATATTGGACTCTAACTAAATATGTTAAATCGTTTCTATGTAAAGACAAAGAACATACCTCATCTTTTTGTAGGTCAGCAATATATGCAGTTGATAGAATTTCTGTCGGGTTATATGATTTTTCTTTCCGCAATTGTTGTAGGTTCCTAGCCAGATCACGTACTAGACCCTGTGTAATTAATTTTTGGTCACGATTTGTAGACATAAATATCATTAAATTATCTTTTTCTGCATAAACATAACCGTCTTTAACTGAAAACGAAATCTCCAAATCTTGTTCATGTATATCAACAAAAGAAGAGATAGATTTATCATAAATCAGGTGGACCATTTTGGATCTTTTAAGTGTATGAAGAACCTCTACTTTGTCGAGTTTTTCAAATTCTGATATAACCCTATTTATATTAGCCTTCACCTGTGGTGCTACTCGTTTTCGAATTATACTAATTAAAGGTAAAATAGGAAGATCGGAATTAATCATTTCTAGAACTTTTTGCATTGTATTAGATGTAGGAATTTGGATAACTTTGTAAGATAGTACATTTAATTGATTTTGCAATATTTCATATATATCATTCTTAGTTAATTCTGTATCAACTTGAGAATGATTGTAATAGTTTTCTGTATTCTTATCGGATGGTGGTACGATTTCATTCGCTAAAAAGGAACATATTACCATTTCTGTTACAGGCCATCTTCGCTTAATTTTTGCTTTCATTCTTGCTGAATTTGCTAAGGATATTATTGTTTTTATTTTTTCAAAAGTATTCTCAAGGTCATGATCAATCAAAGATGTTTCGACATAAGGCCATTTAGAGAGAAGTACACTATCTTTAGAAGAATCGATCTCTTTTAAATTTTTTATCTTACTGAAACAATTCAAATATAGATATTCTGTAATAAATGGAGATACGGGATGAAGAATAATATCAATTTTCTCTAATACATAATCTAAAATTGAAAAAATTGCAAGCCTTCTGTTTACTTCCTCAATATTATCGTTCCAAATATAATTTCTTGTAAGTGGTATGTATGTTTGACTAACATTATTTATTATGAATTCTTCAATAGCTTTTGTTGCTTCATGAAATCTGCAATTTTCAAATAACAAATTGACATTTTTTATTAAATTTTGTAATACTGAAAGAAGCCATTTTTCAGGAGTTTCTAATAAGTTGTTTTTGATTGTCCATTTGAGGTCATGAATACCTCTATCAAAATTGTCGAGAATACTATTTTGTTTTAAATAGATATGCAAATAATAAAGTGTACTCAGTATTTGATATGGTCTTGAAGTCATTTCTTTTAGACTGAAATTTAATGCTTCTATAGGAGATGATTTCCATATAAAATAGAATCTAATGAGATCTATTGAATTCTCTTCAAGCATTAAATTAGCTTCTATTACATTCCCGGCACTTTTACTCATTTTATTACCTTTTTCATCTAAGACATGTCCTTGAAAAAGAAAAGATTTGAATGGTGCTGTAGACTCATTCTTTAATATTACATTTTGTATTAATAGAGAATAGGACCAACCTCTGGTTTGATCTATACCTTCAGTTAAAAATAACGCAGGAATCAATTTTTTATAATCTTGATTGTTAAACGATGCAAAAGGAGCAGCACCACTATTATGCCAAGTGTCTAATACATATGGTTCTCTTGTCATCAAGAAATTACATTTAGAACAGTTTATTTTTATTTGATCTATCCATGGTCTATGTAATTCAAAATGTCCTTTATCAATATGAGAAATAATACTGTTATTCTTAACTGATATACTTTCAGTATATGGAGCTTTGTCTATATCCTGGTTTAAAATTAACTTACTATTTTTATCTATAACAAGATTAGAGGATTTATTCACCAGGTCATTTTTATCTGATATTAATTCTTTATGCCTACAATTGGAACAAACCCAAATAGGAATAGGCGTACCCCAAATACGTTCTCTTGATATACACCATGGCACTTTTTCTTTGATTATTTCGATAAATCGGTTTTTAGGAGCTTCAAAAAAATATTCAACATCTTTAGCAGCTTCGATAGATTTATCACCTAATTTTTCGATCATGTAAAAATATTCTCGTCGGGCCAACCATACAAGTTTATGATGAGAACGCCAACATGTTGGATACTGATGTTTAATTTTTCCTATTTTTATGCTAGCCTTTAAATCTTTCATTATTTGTACTATTTTCTCATCAGTATCGCGAACAAAATATCCGCTAAATTCTCCTGCTTGATCTGTAAAGACAACTCTATCATCAATTGGAACAAAAATAGGAATATTTTTCTTTTTAGCTATGTTAAAGTCTTCTTCTCCATTAGCAGGAGACAAGTGAACGATTCCACTCCCTGTTGTTACATCTACGAAATCTTCAGACACCACAAAATGAATTGCTTTTGAATCTGCGAGCTTTTTAAGTTCTGGAATTAGGTCCAATAATGGGTGGATGTAATATTTTCCATCTAGATCTTTACCTTTTACGATTTTTTTAATTTTATAAAATTCTAGATGGAGCTCATTCATAAGTTCTTCTAATCTAGTTTCTCCTACAATCCACACTTGTTTATCCGCCTCTACGTAAACATAATTAGCTTCAGGATTTACACCCACTAATTCATCTGTAATTAATGTAAATGGCATAGTAGTCCAAACTATCATATATGTATCTTCGTCAGCTAATTTTACCTTATAATAAAATGAAGGATCTTCAACAGTTTTATACCCTTGATTAACTTCGGAATTACTAAGAGACGTTTGACATGAGGGACAAAATGCAACAACCCTAAACCCTTCCTGTAAAATCCCATTATCCCAAGCAGTTTTGAGATACGCCCATTCTCTTTCGATATAGTCATCGTGAAAAGTCCAATAT
>Ga0181467_100601_pt1 | contig 18105 bp, 14 predicted proteins | sample InSIn5gowninarea_2_FD_119079 | JGI IMG/M metagenome (GOLD analysis project Ga0181467, IMG submission 119079) | Clean room microbial communities from NASA Spacecraft Assembly Facility at Jet Propulsion Laboratory, Pasadena, California, USA -... ... | reverse complement strand
GAGTGGGAACAGAAGCATCTCGTTCGAGAACATGCGCTCGGAAGTAACAGCACTAGTGCAGATACCACTGAAGCTGCAGGCACTGTTTTAATTATCCCTACACCATATCCAGGGGGCAGATTGCTTCGCAGCGGCCTAGTGATGAAAACGCCATGCCATTCGCAATGGCAAAGCATTGCAGCGAGCCAATCGAAGCACTCCGAGAAGATTTGTCAGCTGAGAGATATGTAGAAGCATTCATCCAAGATTGCCATCGAGTACTATTAAAGTCTCGTTTTAGGCTAGTGGATATGCCAAAGCAGGCCACCTTTGCCTAAAGCTTTTCTATGGTGGAAGTTGCGGCAGGTCGTGGGCTTACAAATTCAATCTCAGCCTGAGAGCCGCACTGCATTCGTGATATCACGTGCATTCTGCGTGCTTTTTAATGTATCAGACGGAATCAATGCAGTTGACCGCTTTCTCCGGGATGCTCGGAGGCCCTTCCTAAGCATCGAGCAACGAGCAATAAATGTGCTCAAGGAAAACCCTCTAATAGGTCATCTCTGCTTCTCCCATGAATCTCGCCCCCCACTCACATCTCTTAGACGGTCATAATGATTTGATGATTCTCCTCCGCTTCAGGTACAAGAACAAGATCTACAACACCACATTCCCTGCCCTCTTCCAGCACGGCAACCTCACCGGCCACGTCGACATCCCTCGCCTCACCGCTGGCCACCAGAGCGGCGCCTTCTGGTCCGCGTTCATGCCCTGCCCTTCCAACGGCAGCGACTTCTCTGACGCAGCTTATGCGCCCCTCGTCCGCGCCACTCTTGAGCAACTCGACCTGTACCACCGCTTGGCGGCTCAGTATCCCAAGTACTTCACTCCTACCCGCAACGCCGCCGACGCCCACGAAGCCTGGAAAGCTGGCCGTTTCGTCGCGCCCGTCATCATCGAGGGTCTGCACCAGATCGGCAACTCCCTAAGCACGCTACGACTGTACCACCAGCTGGGTGTGCGCTATGCTACGCTATCGTGGAACTGCCATAACGCGTACGTCGACGCGGCTGTAACGTCCGATCCTGAGAGCGGCAAGTTCGTCAAGTCCTCCCCGCTGTGGCACGGCGTAAGCCCGGCGGGTACGCAGCTCATCGCAGAGATGAACAGGATGGGCATGCTTGTCGATCTCGCGCACGTTAGCGTGGATACGATGCGCGATGTACTGGCCGGCAACGAGACGATGGGTTTCGGGGGTAGTGAGGCGCCCCCAATCTTCAGTCACAGTAGTGTGTACAGTATCTGTCCGCATCCACGGAATGTGCCGGATGAGATACTGCATCTAGTGAAGGAGCGAGGGAGTTTGGTGATGATTAATTTCAGCCCGGATTTCATCAGCTGTGAGCCTAGCGACGACGGGACCGGGATTCCGAGGTTTGTGGAGAAGAACAACACGCTTGCGCAGGTCGTGCGGCATATCATGTACGTAGGCGAGCTGATCGGGTATGATCATGTGGGCATTGGAACGGACTATGATGGTATCGAGAGTACGCCGACAGGACTGGAGGATGTGAGCAAATTCCCGAATTTGGTCGCGGAGTTGCTGAGGCATGGAGTGAGTGATGAGGATGCAGGGAAGGTCGTGGGGAGGAATTTGTTGAGGGTCTGGGGAGAGGTGGATAGGGTGGCGGAGAGGTTGCAGAGGACGATGTTGCCTACAGAGGATAATATCAAGCTGGGTGGATTTGAGCTGGATGGGTATAGGGGGCATTTAGAATTGTAACTGCGATGTCGTCTATCACCAAAATTGGTGAATTGTCAATGGTATCAATTAGTGAGCTTGAAGATCAATTCAAACTCGACTAGAACTACGGTACGGTACATGCGTAACACGACGTCACGTGATATATGGAATAACGAAGGTAAGGTAATTACGAAACAGCCGGTCCTTGTTAAGTACGAGGTAGGTAAATACACTAGTATGACAAATACCGCATCATGCATGAGGACTCGAACTGAGAACAAAGTATCGTTTGACGCTTACCTACGAGGTCCTGATTTCTAGTCTTGAAAAGGAGTTCCTCGGCATGCCTCGGCCTTAGACTGGCCATGTAGCTCAAACGGCAACATGACGGTGGCTCGTGTATAAGCCGTGCAACAACTACCGAAAAAGCCCCCATATTGTGCTGCTGTTGAATGGATCGGGGTTCTGTAAGGCGTCCAAGCAATCCTTCATTGGATCTCTTCCACGAAACTGCTTACACTTCCTATGGATATAAATTGCCCGCACATGTCACTGTTTGGACAAGGCGTTTCGAATTACTGAGCATACTGCGGAGCGAATGCAACCAGCTACGAGAGTACTGAATCCTGAAAGAAGATTTGACGGTCCTTGCAGCACAAGTCACCAGTCGAAAAGCTGACTAGCCCCAAAGAGATGAAGGAATACCTGAGTAAGAAGCACACAGAGTCAGACGCCGGGATGGACCCGTTATAAAATCCTATGTTTGGCCCTGGAAGACCGCCTATCTTTTGTCTCGGTTCGAAGCTCTTCTTAAGAATTTTGGCTTATGTTGCAGGCCCAGTACCGTTGTCCTAGAAGCCCGGCGTCCGAAGGGATTTTTCCTGTGAGTGCTCGCTGGTATGGTTTGTTGTTCGGTTTCACGTCGCACAGGCCTTAAGTCAAGTCGACGAGTTTGACCGTCGGGCCATTGATTTCATGGGTTTGACACACTTGCGGATGGCCAGAAGATTTACGGTTACCGGATGAGACAGCTCTCCATGCCTATACTGCCCGAAGTTGATGACCCTTGATCCTGGTTCCCATCGTCTAAAGAGCGGACAGAACGCTCGTTCAAGCATCCGCGAAGTCACATACCTGGCACCAGCCTGCCAAAGGTCAGCGATGTGGGTTGTACAACGCTTAGACTGCCGAGCGAGCGTATGGGAGAGTAGTGCCCATGCAGCAGTATGATGACTAGCATGCAATTGGCCGTTGAGCTTGGAGTTACTACATTCGTGACGTGTCAGTGGTTCATATATAAATTTTCCATCGTTAAGAATCAAGAGTAGTTGGAATGAACTCATAGAAATGTAGGAAAACTGATGGTGGTCAAGCTTCACAGTCGTCTGCTGGAGCCGTTGCTGTCTCAGTCTCTTTCGTTTTCTCCGATGCGACGTCTCGCGCTGGGCGAACTTGCACAGATATAATGCAACAGAAAAGTCCGTGAGATGATATCAATTTCATGGACTCAAGATGCCGCGATGGTGGTAGTATCACAGGCCTCTAAGATACCATCCGATACCTACGCGTAGTCGCCAGATACGACGGTCACCCTCGATCCACGACGCAGCACATTCGACACCGTCCTCCAGGGATAGTGACGTACATCTCCTTGGATCTTGGGGCCTTGGGACCTTCGAGTCGATGTAAGCGCTCCGATAGCGGTGTGACTTGTCCTTGGAGGTGCATATGCTAGGCATAATGCATTTTGAATGTGAAGGGTTGACCAGAATATAAACATGATCTGTCGCCCCAAATCGCAGCAAGTACGCGTATTGTTAGTGACATGGGCTGATCGCAATCAGGCGACCATCGAGGTATTCGACGCGTATTTCCGTAGAATTGTCTCCCTCAAATCCGGGCTTTCTTTTATCGATGTCCCTGCATTTATTCACGTGACATGCCTCCGTCAAAATTTTCCATCTGAAGCTTTCCTTCGTCTCCAATGCTTGCGATACGCAGTGGATATCATACTCTCTCTGTCGACTCGCTTTGATGTGTTCTGTCGTTCCTGTGGCTCAGTGGCATGTCGCAGATAAAGAATCACGCGTCCCGTACTTTCCACCCGTTTCCTTTCACCCCTTCGCCCCTTTGCCCTTTCTACCATCCATTAACAGTCTTCACAATGGCTCTGCATCCTGCATGGGATAGAATTAGGACAAAGGCAAGGCATTGTCAGAACTCTATATTTCTCCAGAGCCAATCTTTGTATGACAACGAAGAGGTCATGGTCATCCACGATAGACACGGCTGCGGGCGTAGGCGGCGCTGGTGTAGGAAGATGAGACTCCCCGCTCTTCACCGGTGAGCAAATGGCGACGCCCACCCAGGTAATCATTGTATCCCATATCTTTTAAACATACGCTGTTTCCTTCTTGCGCTCACTCTCAGCTCTTCTCCCTCCGTAAATCATTGCTTTCAGCCTATTTCCAGTCCTGAGCAGCGTAACAGCCTGTAATGCTGGCAAAACCAGCTTCTTGGCACCCTCCAGCGTTTCAATGGATACAAGGAATCAGTATACGAGCTGCGGAGAAACGTGCACCAGAGGCTGCAACCACCATCTACAGGCATGGCTAATGCCTCAGCCGCGCCCGACCGACCAGAACCAGGACTTCCAAGGCGATTTTCCAATCTTCGAGCAAAACCATCAGATTACTTTCCAGCATGTTGACGATCCCGTACGCCTCAATGTAAACTCACGTGAATAAATCTGCGCTAACTTTGGCCAAGTCGGATTATTCTAGCTCGGCTAACGACACCTTTCGAAGCAGCAATACGTCGTTCATCAACCCAACCTCCACTTTCTGCTTCATTCCTACAGCAGCCAACCAATTTTGCGATGTCAGACTGCCTGGCAATAACATCACATCGTGTCAGAACGATGAGCTACCTATATTCGAAACCCCCCTTCCAACAGTACAGAGTACTGGCGGACCTTCATACGGCTTGCGAAATTTCCCATTCACGCAGTTGTGCAACTTCGATGGAAGAGCCCAAGTCCAAGACAATGCTATACTTCCCGCAAGTGAAGAGAGGCCGCGCAAGAAAACGCGCAGAGACACATCCTTGTCAACATCCGATGATTCTATCTTCGGGGGTCAACAACGATCATGCCCCGAGAATTTTCAACAGTCAGCCAACGTAGACAACTCTGACTTGTCTCCAGAGACCGATGCCAAGCTACGTGAATGGCTAGACAATTGTACAATGCCGCCAACTAATGACATGATCGAGACCGCTGCATGGTTCACAAAGGCGTCCGTGAATGCAATCAGGAACTGGCTACCAAAAGCTTCGCTTATTGGATCTTTTCCTACCTCGTCCAGAGTACAATTTTACCCGGAAATGACTTCAATCGCTGGTACAGCTGCTGCTGCTGTTGACCGAAGAACGACGCAACCTCCAAGCCCGGCACCGATCCCTAACGGCGGTGTTAGTGAAAGTGAGAGTGATCGACGATTACTTCAAAAATTCATTGACAAGCGTCGCAACGGAGAATGTAGGACTCGAGTAGATCATGACAAACAGGGCGAGTACGTTTGTACATACAACTGTGGCTATCGAACGGAGCGCAAGCATAGTTGGGATCGTCATGAGAAATGTCGCCAGCCTCAAACATTTTGGATATGCAACCAATGCCGCGTCGATGGTGAAGAGGAACTCTTCGTCGCCTCTCGTAAAGACAAACTACGGGATCATTGCAGAGCCAAGCATAAGATCGAGGGCACAGACTCACTTGACTCGGTGGTGAGAATCTCGAAAGTTGCAAACCCGGGTATTTTCGTAAGGATTTGCCCGTATGGCACATATCGGTTCCAATCTTGGGAGGACCGCATCGCACACCTGGTCTCACACTTCAAGAACGAGCCTCTAAATTGCAACAGACACGACTCCGCTATAAGCTTGGTCCCCACGAAACCCCACAATGACTTCCATCCAGGAGGATCCCGATATGACGGCGAGCCACCTAGAGACTCTAAGAAGGATGACACTCCATCAGGACCCCATGGTTCCAACCATTCCTCCACGCAACCATCTGGGAGCAACCGCCGTTCGGGCTACGGACCACGGGACGAAGACATTTTATTCACTACTTATAGCTTTTCACTCGATCTTTTCGACAGTACTTTCGAATATCGGCCTTCTTTCATCGATTCTCTAGAATACGTCGGTCCACTGGGTCACGGCTCATCCGCATGTGTGGAAGAAGTTCGCCACGATCGAACACGTCGGATCTTTGCCCGGAAGAACTTCTATGAGTCGCAGCCTACGATGTTCCAGAACTTTGTCCAGGAAGTGCAAATTATGCGCCGACTCCGGCATCCAAGCATAGTTCGCTTCGTTGCTGCGTACCAATATAAGTCGCACCTCAGTGTGGTCATGGAGCCTGTGGCGGAGAATGATCTGGACAAATATCTGGCTGACCAAAAGAATGCCAACAAAGTCAGAGAATCCATCCTGCCTTGGTTCCTAGCTCTGACATCTGGGATGTCATACTTGCATGCTCAACACATCTGTCACGGAGATATAAAACTGTCCAACATACTCCTCCTTCGTTCTAGTGTCCTGTACACCGACTTTGGCAGATCTAGAGAAGACCCATCTGTTGCTCAGGTCAATCACGTCCGTGAAGGAGACATGTTTGCTCTTGGTGTGGTTCTTCTTCAGCTTGTAGCAGCAAGCCTAGGCCGAACCATACGCACCTTACCAAGCTTCGGTATTGATGGCAGCAACACTCCCTCGATTTCTGAAAGTCCTCCGAATATCTCCTGGAAGAATATTACTATTCCGGATCTACGAATGCATACAGATGTTATCTTGGGTAAACTCCTTGAAGTATGTCAATCTCTACTGCAAGCGTCTCCAGCGGAGAGACCCACTGCTTGGGATCTCGCAGCAACAGTGGAACGCATTTCTCACCCGCTCGTGCAAAACCCGTCTCAACCCGCAAAGCAATGGTCCAGATCTCAGACACGTGCATCCAGTTCCTTCGTAGCGGAGAACGGCAGCGTCGATTGCCGCTTGCCGCGCGTTCGAGCAGATCATAATGAATCGCCCCTCGAGTGGACCTTTACATTCACTTTTAGAGAAAGCTTCGGTTATGCAACCGAGTTCAGTCAAGATATCGCCTTCCGCCACGTTTCTATTCCTGGTATGCGGTATCAAGAGGTACATCCTACCTGTTCTACTCTCTTACCTCGGCGCCTCATCGATCTGGGTATACGTGACGAAGAAGTGTCACTACGCGCTACATCCGATATCAGTGGTGCGGGCAAGCCTATTGCGTATGCTGCGATCGACCATTGCTGGATACTCGATCCGCCAGCGGCAGTAGAATCCCTTCCACGACCGGGAAGTCTGAACAATTGGGCGAGTCTCCCCCTTACGTTTCGTCAGGCTGTTGTCGTTGTGCGTCGATTGAGGTTCCGATATCTCTGGGTTGAATCCATTTGCATTCTTGATGACGAGTATTACGACCAAGCCTCTCCATCCATAGAGAGAATCGCTTTCGAGAATGCTCGCATGACACTTATCGTAGCTACAGCGTCACGAAGCAATGCTCGATGCTTCAACCATGACACCGAGCGTCTGTTTCCCGCCGCTCTCGGTGACAAAGGCGCGCTTGCAAAAACCACAACGATGGACGCACTACCGATGATGAGAACGCCTCGCATGTGGCGATCTGAGTACCACACGCGCACTAGCATACGCTGTTTGCACGTTCACTATCCTTCCCGGTGTCAACTCCCACCTGGACCGGGGCAAGAAGGTTTCTTGTCTCGGTCTTTCCGTAACAAGCTGGATCCTTCTGAACTCCGCAAATTAGCACCCTCGCTTGGTGACGCATCCGTAAGCGCTGCGAACTTGCCTATCGCGTTGGAAACTAACACTTGATTAGGTTGATCTTTCCATTAGGGAGAGCCCGGAGGATTCAGAAATTCCAATAGAATCAAGACCATTATCTGACAAAGCTCACGCTGTCTATGCAATTGGTGGTGGTACCAGCATACCTTCGAAGGCGAAGGATCACCCTTGTCCAACTCATCCTTTGGCGCTGGTGGTGGACAATGATGCATCATCACTAGACCGATATGCTCCGAGTACTGGCTCATGCAGTCCAGACGATCTTGGCCAATTTTCAAGTGATAACGACTACTTAACATGTCAGGAGTCAAGTCCTCTTGAGAATGATGCTGATTTCAGACCTCGACTCGGTCTTGGCGTATACGTGTTTCCAGAGTTACATACTGAAGCCAACACACTCGAGCCTTCATGGAATAGTCTAAACAGCTTAACCTCCTGGATGGCAGCATTGTCATTGGAATCACAGGAACAGTTAGGCCCCACTACAACAGCCTGAGACAAGCTAGCGTTCTTAACGGGCAAGGAGAGCATCTTGATAAACCTTAAAAGTCTGTATCTCAGCATTTTCCCAAACATTTACGACGGCATTTCAGAAGACATTCATCGACGTGAGAGGGTTGATCTGCGTAGAGCATCAATTATGGTTGTAGAATATAGAGCAATCAAGGTTGGTCGTTCGCTACTTAGAGTCCGCTTGCACGTGACCGTGACTGTTCTTTGCCATCTTGCGACTCAAGGCGTACTTCGACAGCCATCGAACATCGGTGATTGAAACCGAGAATCCGGGAATAGTTCGAAAAATCAACTGCGGGTATCTACGCGACCGACTTGTTGCAACAAACTTACCGTGCTATCATCTCTACCATGCTAATTGCCCTTAGGCAGCCCGTGTCTCATTGCTCAGAAAAACATCGACGAACATGTTAGAAATCCAGCTTCGAGCCACCGAACGCTTGGGTACGAAAGAGACCAACGACGCCACCAAATTTTATGATGTCAAATTCTATCCGTATACGACGCCAGGCGTTGATCCTATCTTCGCGATCTGTGGAAATACTCACACCTTTGTTTGTCGAGCCACGCCCGGCAAAGAAAAAGCGATCGAAACTCTGAGGTGGTTTGAAGACAAGGATGAAGACCACAACGGTCCAAGCCTGAACAGCCTTGTATGGTCCAAAGATGCGAAGACAGGCGACCCGTTGTTGCTTGTCACAGGTGTCTCGCCCAAGATCAAGGTGCTCAACGTCAAGACTGGAGAGTTGACGAGAACCCTCATCGGACATGGCGCGCCTGTAAATGATCTCAAGATCTCATCGAGATCGCCTCAGATCCTGGCGTCATGCTCGGAGGATCGCTCAATACGTCTCTGGAACCTGAACCCTTCACACGAGAAGAACCCAACTACGCATATCCTCGCTGGCGCTGGACACAAAGAGCAAATCCTTACCATCTCCATCCATCATTCAGGCCGCTACTTGCTCTCCGGAGGCATTGATACCATGATCAATTTTTGGGTCTTGCCTTTATTGGTGGGCGATGAACAGCCTCTTCCAGACGGCAAGGTAGATGTGATACACTATCCGCACTTTTCGACCCTAGAAGTCCACTACGACATGGTAGATTGCATAGAGTGGTATGGCGACCTCATACTATCCCGCGCCACCAGAGAAAACAAGATCGTGCTATGGAAGATCGACGGCTTCTCCTCCACGTCCGACCCACCTTCCCGAGACTCAGCGCCGATAGCCGACCACAAAGCCGGCTATACGCGCTCATGCTTTGGCGGCAAATTCCAGGTTCTCCTCCAGTTCAGCACGCCTCTCACGACGGTGTTCTACATGCGCTTCGGCTTGTTTCACCAGCCTGACCAGCGGCCTATCTTGGCAGCAGGCAACGAGAAGTCGAGGTTCTCTTTTTGGGATCTGCAGAGCCTTGAAGAAGAGCGCGTACCGGTGGCGGGCAAGGGCAAGGCGAAGTTGGTCGGCAGGGAAAATGCTCACCCGGCAGATGATCCATTCAAGCTCTTGTCGCCTATGAGAGAATTCACAGTCCCGAAGATCTCTTTCGCGACTAGGCAGATTGCTTGGAGCAATTGCGGGGAATGGTGTGTGGCAGTCGGTGACTGGGCGATGATTTGTTTGTTCCAGAAGAAGAAGGAAGGAGAGTGAAGTTTCTTGCAGATGTCAATGTTGCATGGTGGAGGCGTTAGGGACTTGAGAAGAGTTATTGAGGCGCAGAGAGATGGGCAGACGATACCAATAGATTCCCGAGCTTCATCAGATCATCAGCCAGCATTATTTGAAATTCAATATATGAAATTCGTAGCTCAGTATTACTCACGTGATAGCGCGTTTTCAGTTGCATGTGATCAGGCGCTCAAGAGAGCTTCACTCTTTTCTGATCTGCTCACTCTAATTTTAAGCGGCGTTGTTCCATGAACATCCCCGGCATTGCTCCCTCTCACCATGTCCTACGTCCCTCCTGCCCTTCGTCATAAGGAGAAACAGCCACAGGCGACGAGTAGTACCTCCAAGTACAGAGGCCCCTCGAGGGACACGAGAAGTGAGAAGCTCTACGCTGTCGACGACCTGCACGTACACTTCTGGCCTTTAGCTGGGGAGATCAAGCATACCTACAACAACGTTGAAGACACAAACAAAAATGTCTTCGCGTTAGACTTCAAGGATCGTCATCATGGCACCCTGAATGCGTCTCAAGCTACTCCGGAGAAACTTGCCTATATCGTGCTCTTTCGAGGCGCCAATCCGCGATGGGATTCAGACAAGATCATTTTCGTCAAAACCAATCTCGAGCTGCTTCCACCAGCGCCAGAGGAGGCGAAACCAAAGGCATCTCCCGTAGAGGCAGCCACTATCGCGGATGCGCCAGACACAGAAATTCAAGTCTCCGAGGCAACTTTAACGCCTACCGACCAAGCCAAGACGACCCCACAGCAGTCCTCTGCCGGAACAGTTCTACTCCCATCGCCTACTCCTCTCACCGACCCCATCCCGGTCTTCGCGCAAGCCCCCGGCGCCCCACGCTCCAACAGCTCACGGAACATGGCATTCGCAGGCTACTACCGCATCGTCCGCCTCACCCGCTGCGCGCCACACAGCCCCGAGCTCGTGAGGATGCTCGAGCAGAAGTGGGAGCCTCCCAAGGACCGATGGGGCAAGCCCACGCGCGCGAAGACGCGGGATTCAGCGAGTTGGGAGACGAGTCTCAAGCAGGAGTGGGCTGTGGTTAAGTTCGAGAAGGATCTTGAGGCTACGAAGGAGTTTGGCGAGCCGGAAATCAAGTCGGTAGAGCGGGCGCCCGGGAGTGACGCTGGTGGGGAGAAGAAGAGTGTTAATGAGATGTTTCACGAGTTGCGGTTGACTCAAGGGATGAAGGGGACGGTAATTGAAGGACAGCAAGACGCTATGAAAGGAGCACCGGCTTACGTCTAGCATGGGACTGCCTAGGTGATCACACGAAGGGTACAAGCAAACCTTCGCGGCTGACTGGATGATTGACGACGAGCATGAATTATTTCGGCACTATACCCCTGGCACGTGCGGGCCACTTTACGGACATTCTTTCCATATTTCGGTTCGCCTACAATCAGATAGCGAAAGCTCAATGACATTTTTCAACGATTCAAGCTTTGTTCACCTTATTCCAGCATCACGAACGCTTCAGAGAACGCAACCTGCCTCACCATCCCCACCGCACCACTCCTGCATCCACAAATGGCCTGGCCGGGCCTGGCCTTTCATTCATTCCTCTCCTCTTCACACACCTCACTATCAGAACTGCTGACCAGCCTTGCCATATACAACGCTGGCGGATCCATCCAAACGCGTAATTACCATGAAAGCTTACACTCAACGTGAACACGCCTGGAACACCTGCTCTTGTCCGCCCTCACACACACATACACATCGAAAGTGCAAGAACCTCCATCCACGCTTCTCTGAACTGTAACCAGAAAGATGCAGATGGAAGTGTGTTTCACCGCAGGAGCAGAGAAAGGGGTACGGAGGATTCTGAGCATGAACGCTTCGATTGGCTTCGGCGTGGATCGCGAAGCTTGAGCTGCCGCTGTGAGAATGCAAAGAGTGTGTATGTTGGTCGTAGACACGAAGCAGAGAAGCAAAGCGGGAACTGAGCGTGGGAGTACGCGCGGGGAGGCCCCCAGGCCTTCATATCCGCGCCTCTCGGACGCCGATAGGATTGCAGTGAGCTTGCTACCAGAGGCCTAGCGCTAGTTGCAAGTGCATTCTCTTTGATCTGCAGGGACATTTACTGGGCGTCTGCGATGTCGCTAGGGATGGCAGAGTCGGCGAGGGAGTGTGAGAAGTTGCGTGCTACCTCGCAATTAAGCAAAACAGGCTCCGCAGTGGTAAAGTAGAAGAGGACAAATGTGAAGCGCTGAGGTTCGGGTGGCGGATCTCCCCGCAAACATACACGTTAGGACTCCTAAAGCTCTATTGGGTATCTTACGCAAAACGATGGCAACCTTCCATATGAACATTTAACTCTCCAAATTAGAGTTCAATGCTCCTGTGCCTCCGACGTCTCCTATTCAACCGTGCATACTCCGTATTCGAAAAATCCTCCTTCACAGATGGGGACTGCATCTCCTCTGAGGATGGCGATTGAGGAGAATCCGGAACATAAAGCATTCCGTCTTCATCTTCTTGCGCTGTGTAAAACGATGCATCGTCGGTGCCTGTGGTAGACGGCCAGCTCTGTCTGTCTGTGGATCTCCGTCGCGATGGTGATGGCCAGTCTTCCCCGAGTTGGACTAAAGAAGGGCGTTCAGGCTCGTTCGGGTCCTCGCCAGATGAAGTGCTAGATTCGGAGACTAAGTCGGAGGTGTCTTTCTCTATGTCTGCATTCTCTTCCGGCGCTCGAATGGCGCTCATCGTTGATAGTGGACGACTCTGTTGAGTGGCAGATGGAGCTGCTCCGTCAGAGCCTGACTCGGAACTCCACAGAGACTCCTTATCCGCTTCTGGTTCAGTGGCAGATTTGATAGTTTCGTTCTTGTTGGTATTGGTCGGGGCCTCCAGTTGGTTCCCATGTAAGCCCATCGCACTATCTTTGGCGTTGAGTTGACTGTTGGCGTCAAGTTCGGCCACTCCGTTGTCGAGAGCATCTTCCGACAGTACCCGCCCTTCTTGATCCATAACACTGCGGTCTTCTCTCGCTCCAGTCATAGTCCTCTCATCGGCGACCTCCTTCTCGCCAGTCTCTGCATCCCAAACAAATCCTTCCTTCAGCCATCTCCACCGCAGGAAAGCCCTTAACTCTTTGTCCTGCGGTAACACCCTCATCCACTCAGGCTGAAATCCGACTGGTGCTCCTTTGCCATCGTAATCCTCTGCCAAACCCCTCAGCACATCCCGGCAGAACATGCGCCAGCTATCGAACGCATACCTGCCGCAGCCAGGCAAGTGAGCAATTTCCAAAGCTCCTTCGCGGACATCGCTGTCGTCAAGCGTCTCTCCTGGTTTGATATCTTTTCCAGCTCCAACGAAAGGATAGTGCAGTGTCCTGCCACGAAGGTCTTTCTGTGGTGGGTCGCTTACCCAAGCATTCGCAAGCGCTACGATCGTCTTTGCTCGACTGTTCTGTAGTCCTAGATGTTGTATCATCTCTGCGATGTCTGCCTCCTTAGCGTCAGCTAGAGCTTCCGGTGTTGGGTAGCGCTTCATGAGTATATAGAAGGATGGAAGAGCAATGGTGCCCTTTGTCTTGTTCAGGAAGATGAGGGCAATGAGCAGACGGAAGGGGTCATGCGCCAACTTTTCTTGCACCAAGCCAAAACTTGGCGCTAGAATAGATGGGAATGGAATACACGAAACAGTGCCTGCGGGGACGCGCTTTCTGCTCGGTGCCTCGAATTGCGGTTGCTCAAAGTGTGGAGACTTGAGCTCGGTCTTTCTCGTAGGCGTTTTCGCGGGACGAGTTGGCTGTGTTTGTAGCCTCTGCGGAGTGCTCAACACACGCATCTCCTTTGGGCTCTCCTCTGATTCACTACCACTGTCTTCGTCACTTTTGCATAGGGCACTATTGACCATCTGATATGTTGGTGGTATGGACATAGAAGTCGCTGTGTCCTCACCAACGCTGCTCGGCGCCAGTGAGCTAATTTGACGGCTGGGAGGTTGCACTGATAGTCTCAGTATCCCGTCGCCCTCAGTGCTGAACTTGATCTTTGAACATGTAGCAGCGAGTACGCCACGGGATTGGCCAGAGGATTCTTCATGGAGAAGCATGTCGTTTTCCAATTGCGAGTTAACAGCTTGCTGATATTGATTTTCAACTTCTTGCCGCGCACCAGCAGGAACTCTGGCACTGCTTGCTCGACAATCTCCATTTGATGCTGTTAGAATGCGCGCTATCTTTGAGCCAGAGAAACGCTGTTCGAAATGTCGAGTCAGTGGCTCTTTGTCGGAGTCATCTGAATCGGATTCGGAATCGGAGTCGGAATCATCCGTCTGCTTTCGTGTAGCCAAAGCCTGAGGAGTTGTGTCTATTGGCTCAGCTACACCCCTGGACAATTTGCGCTGACCTTTCGGACTAACAGGCGGCTTATGTTGCATCTTTGATTCTGTGTCCGACACTTCAGAATCGTTACTTGTCTCAGTAAGGGAATCAACTTCCTTTGCAGGCTCGGGGTCACCTTCAGGTGTATCGTGCTGAGCTTCCCAACCCGTCGTCACCTCATTTGACGCTATCGACTCGTCAAGCGGGAGGTCATGCTCAAAACTCGTGTCACCCCTGGCTCTATCATTCGCGCTGGGATTGGTGCGAGGCCTTTCCACAAGATCATCATGTGTCTGCATCATTTCCAGCGCTCCTGTAGGCAAGATAGCATCAACTCCGTTCCCGTTGCTACCTTTATCTTTGTCTTCATCATCTTGCTCATCCTGGTTTTGAGATTCGATCTGGGATTCGTGTTCCATTTTGTTCTGATCTCCACCCTCAACTTCAGCTTGTTCCTCTTCCAAACTCAGCGAGTTAACATGAGGCTGGCCAAGATCCTCAGAGAGGGGTGATATTGCGGCGTATAACTCTGACGGTATAGGTGTAGGCTCAGTTCCTTCCAAGTTCGGTGCGGGAAGACCAGGCCTCAGCGCGGCAAGCGTTACAGCCATTGCTTCAATCGGCTTTGGCACTGTGCATGAATGGGGGCTACCAGCTCTGATAGGCGAGCTTTCAAGAGGATCGACTTCTGCTCCTCGTTTGCTTTTTCTGTTGCCTTTCTTATGGCTTTTCCGGTTTGTCTTCTGTACGTCTTGCGGTGTATCTGGGCTCGAACTAGCAACCTTATGTCCAGACTGCCCAACTGCGGCAGCTTTCTGGGCGCGCTTACGTGATGCGCGTTTCCTGTTTCGCTTCTTCCGTTTCGCGGCCTTCTCATCCAGATCTGCTGATGGAATATTCGGCGATGATATTATCTGATCTTCCAACGAAGGTCCACCGCTTGCCTCGATGAGAGGTGTGGGAGTGCCAACTTGATTAGTAGCCAACTTCGGCGGCGGAGGTAGGTTATACTGCTTCTTGACGGAACTTTTGGAACTTTCCGAAGTTTCTTTCAAGACATGAGGGCTCAAGAGTATACTTTCCTTTGCGTTTTCCGTTGACATTTCTCCTCCTCACGCCCACCTTCCGAGTTTAGCGAGGTACCACTTGCGCGGAGCTTTTGCTTCTTAAGGGGCTGAGTTCCATCGTTCGAGGCCGCGGATAGTTTGCGAGAATGCAGGACCCCGGACGTCACTGAAGCAGGCGCATGAACCGACACCGTCGGGGACATCTTAGCTGCTCGCTTCTCATGTGCTCCGCTGCCTGGCTGGTGCGTAGACGCTGCCGCCGAAGGATGAGTACTACCGCTCTGGTCTCGCTTCCTCTTGCGGGCAGTACCGGGCGTAACCGTGGGTGAGCTCGACTTCGGTCTGTAAATATCGTTGGGTGGTATCGATAGTCGTGCATCTTGTAGGGTCTTGCGGGCATCATCGGATTTCCACGTAGTAAGGTGCTGTCGACGTGCGACTTCGTATTCTGGTGTTTGCGTAAACTCTCTTGGAATGCTCATTACCTCACTGGAGTTCGAGCTCTCTGGGGTAAAGGAAGGTTTCAAGCCTTCCTTTGCCTTAGCCCTGCAACGTTCTGCTTCTTTGATACCGAGTCCACATTGCTTTGCAAACGTGTGAACGTCTGACAGGTATTCTTCCGACGCTTGTGCAGGTAGTCCTGAATAAGCATGGCTTCCGTACGGGTGACGCCGACCAAAGGTATTTACAATCGTCTCCACCAAAGAAATTGCCAGCATAAGAGACAGAGACTCGGGCTTCTTCGCGCTAGAGGCATCGACACTTGAGGAGCTAGCCATCGACAGCGGAGTGGGTAGCCGCTGTGGGACTGTGCTGTGAGATGGGGCCATGATGCTGACCGTTGGATGTCCAATGAAGTCAGGAGATGCAGGAGAAGCGCTGGTCAGAAGTGTTGGTCATTTGTCAACGGGTAGAGTTTGTTTGTACAACGGTTGTCATAAGGCCGTGGAATTATTTCCGAATGAAAGTGCTTGAAGCAAGTGAATGAGCGGACAGGAGTCGAACAGAACATAAACCCCCGGGTAGAAAGCAAATTCATCACATAGCTTATAAACACGATTGTAGAAGAGAGGCGTTTCAAGGGGGCGAGAAGTATCGACAGCGGAATTGGCAGGTAAAGGTCAGCGTGGTCGATCACCGGAGGGAAACTTGGAGAGGTCGATGTCGATGTCTCCATACGCGCTAGTGACGCGTGACTGGACGTAACGCGTTGGCGCAGACGCAGGGCTGATCAAGGCTTTGGGATGCGACACAGAGTATAGAGAAAATGTGACATGGCCTGGCTCCTTGAGTCTGGAGTTCGTGGCGTCTTCTTGCCAGCAGGTCTTTGAATATTCGCATGTGCATGTGCATGTGAACAGACGCTTCTCACGCCTGACAGTGGAGCTCGCGCATACATAAAGCTGCCCGAATATGTTCAGCATTTGCCGTGCCCTCATTCGTCCACTACCGTATCTGCACAAACCCCCGGTCGGTCAAATGCACAGTTGCAGATCACCTCGTCGCATTTCAGAACACTGTAGTCATGTTCGAGAAGCACCCAGTGTTCATTCAAGCAGTTACCCCATAACGACATACACGAAAATCAATTACCCTCTCTATCTCAGTGCCTCGTCCACCCGTCGTATCATGTGCGTGCTTGTGCATTATGCCGCATTCTCGTGTTGAAAACTTGCTGGAAGACAAGGCAAATGCCAACGCTAAGGGAATCGCAAGAGGTTGGACATGCCCAAAGAACGGGAGGCTTGCCATCTTGCCTACTAGACCCAACCGCCGATACGTAGATGGCAATGTCTGCTCTCCTGTGATTCCTGTAGCTTTCTTAGGAGTCCTGCTCCTCACGCAAGCAAGTAAGAGATTTGAAAAGGTAGACGAGCCTAGCCCTTTGCATGTCTCACATGAAATCGTCGCTGTGTTACCGTTAGTACTCGATCGCCATTGGGAAACAATAACTGCGCTTACTCGCCGATCCCGTCATCGTATGCTGCAGTATCAGCCCTGTGTGACACATCTCGGGTGGCGTTTAAACTCGTTTTCGTCTTTGCTGCCTTTGTCTTCTTGCCTCCTTTCTCCGCGGCCTTCTCCTCCTTCATCTTCTCGTTGGAAAGCGTGGTCAGCCCACTCGCAATCTTCTTGATTTGATCGCTCGGCAGATCTTTGCATATCTGCTTCGAGAACTCCTGCATGAACAGAGTGTAGTGTGCCTTCTTCGCGTTTCCCCCAAGTAGTGGTGCAACCGTTTCTCGAAGCTTATCGAATTGGCCTTTCGTCTGGGGGTTGAAGATGGATAGAGTCGATAGGTCGATAGCGTTGGCGGTGTCGTTCGGATCGGCAACTGTAACGGGCTTCACAGCAGAGCGGTTAGGATTCACAGACAGTCCGGCGTCGCCAAAAAGATCTTCGGCGTGCTTCAGATCTGAATCCTTTTCCGTCCTGCGAAGGCGCTCCCGCTTCTCAGCTTCATCCTCGTCTTCACTACTATCCTCTTCTTCGTCCAACTGCCGCCGCCTCATGGCCTCTTGCCTCTTCTCTTCTATCCGCTGCGACTTGGACTTGTGGTTGGCCTTAGCCTCTGCTTCCGCCTTCGCGTTTGCCTCAGCGGCTTTCTTCGCCTTCTCGCGCTCAACTTCGGAATCCTCTGCGGCATCCCATGAATCTAGGACCTATAGCGCACATGTCAGTAGTGAAAGTGTGGCGTCGTGTCATGTCGGCGTTGCGTACCTCGCCCTCTTCTTCCTCGTCATCGAATTTGCTGCGCCTCACCACGGGTATTGGAGAGGTTGGAGGAGTGCTATCCTCTTCGGAATCATCTGTGAGGCTGGTGATTAGCGACTGGGCTGGTGTGCGACTGCAAGTTGTTGAATGCGCCCG
>Ga0181467_100598_pt1 | contig 18135 bp, 11 predicted proteins | sample InSIn5gowninarea_2_FD_119079 | JGI IMG/M metagenome (GOLD analysis project Ga0181467, IMG submission 119079) | Clean room microbial communities from NASA Spacecraft Assembly Facility at Jet Propulsion Laboratory, Pasadena, California, USA -... ... | reverse complement strand
ATACTTGTAGATTATTGTTTAACTTTCACATAGATGAAGTTGAGAAGTTGGAAGAAAGATAGGATGATTAATTAGTAGTGAGATGCTGAAATTTACGCCGCTGCACCGCTGCGCGGGGGGTGACAGGGCTGAAGAGGGAGGGACTGGGAGCCGGCGGTGGTGCAGACGTAGAGGACGATGTTGAGCTGCGGAAGGTCGGGGGCGGAAGTTAGAGTGTGGTCGGTGTGTTGGGGGCAAAGAAGATGAGGGACGTATCTCCCAGCCATTGTCATCCATTGGAGCGCTGCATAGGCAGGTTCCTAGTTGACCTTCGAAGTAGCGCTAGTGCGGGTTAGTCTTATGGAGAGATAGGATGGGGATGAGGACATATGGTGGTCGTTGCTCTGCCGGAAATGGCTAGGGCTGGCGAGATGCAGAGGGCCACTGCGGTGGCTAGGTATGGAGGCTTCATTTTCAGCGAAAGGCTTGCTATGGAGATGCTGAGGTGTCTAATGATGCAGTATATGATGTGGATAGATAGTAGAGTTGTCACGGGTATAATCAGGTGATAGGCCAGGTGACAGGCTATCACATAATAGTGACGTGTATATAAACCCCGCTTTAGACCTTCTCTCTTAGTTAAGCTTTAGTTCTACAAGCATTTACTATATCGTAGCACTCTATTAATATAGCCCCTTACAGTACTAAAGCTTCTTCCTTTAAGACGATAGCTCACTACGATATAGTATTATTACGAAGTACTTTTAAAGGGTATACGTCGTCGTTATAAATACCTCTACTTTTAAGAGTACTAAGCGTACTAGTGCTACTACTACTAGGTCTTATTCTGAAGCTTACCGGCCTGTAAACGAACCGTAAGTAAGTTACACTAAGTCTAAACATATAGCTAATATAGAAAAAGAAGCTAGTAAAGTGTTAGTATAAGACAAAGTAGATCATTTAATTAAAGAAGAACAGAGGCGTATAAAACAACTACGTAAGAAGAAGACTACTGTAACTAAACGGCACGATATACTTTTATAGTTACAAGAAAAAAGGCGATAGTTAAAAGAGGAACTTGTTATAAAAAGAGCTAACTATCTTAACTCTATAAACGATCTGCGGCCTATTTATCTAGTTATTAATACTAAGGTTATAAGTAAGTTAAATAAAGACGAGTTAAATAATAACTATCTTTATAAAGTAACTTTTATACTCTATAAACGTTTTATAAGTAAACTTAAGTTTTGTAATCTACTTACTTTTAAAAGAAGTAGTTTACGTAAAGTTAATATATTTATTATAAAAGCAGAACAACGATTCTACATAAATAAAAGACATTCTTTTAAGGACGATATTAGTAAAATCGATTATTATATACTAGCATTTAAAAAAAGGCTAGCTTCTACGTAAAAGCAGTTTAAAAAGAAAAAAAAGAGTATATCTTAATAAACTAAAGTAAGTTTAAGAAATAGTTAAAAGACTTAGTTTAAGATAAGGCTAATTAACCTTTAAATGCCGTAATACATTACTAAGCAGCTTATAGACGATTCAGCTAATTAGTAAATGACTTTATAAACTACTTAAAGGTCTTAAAAGTATAAATTAGAATTAAAAAGAAAGAGACTAAAAAGAACCTCTTATATAAGAAGTTAAATAAAATCTTTTAAGAGCGTATTAGTAACTATAACGAGCTCTTTACTACTTGTCGTAAGCTTATATTCTTAACTATACGACTTAAGTAAACTATTAAGCTTAGAAAAAGGCATAATAATAATAATTAGTAAAGAGGTTTATACTTTAAGTGTAAGTAAAACGATAACGATTTACAGAAAGACTGTAATAATAAAGGCCGACGTAATAATAATAATAACTTTAATACACTATTTAGAAATAAAGGTTTAAAAGACTTTATAACTACTCTTAATAATATACCTTTACAGAATAAGTGTACGAAGTGTAGTTCTTTAACTTATAAACTGCTTAAGTACTTAGACGTAAAGTGTTATACATATAAAGAGAAAGGCTATATTACTCTTTATTATCTATAATAAAAGGGAAAAAGACTAGCTTACTAGTAATCTTTATAACACGTACGTAAGTAGAAGTTAAACTATAGTAAGCTTAAAGACGTCGTTTAGTTATTACTGTCTTTATTCTTAATAGTAAAAGTAAATAAAAGAATAAAAAGGCTCTAATTAATAGTAGAGCTAAAGTAAATTTAATTAGTTAAACACTTATTAAAGATACGAGTTTAGTTCTTTTAGTAGGCACTATAGAAGGTCTTTTTACTATTAATAGAAAGGAGCTTTAGAGTTATAGAGTTTATAATATTAATTTTAAAGTAGAAAACAGTAGAGATATTACGAGAAGCTTTTAGTACACGTTTATAGTAATTAACTTTCTTTTAAGAAGCGTAGATATAGTCTTAAGTTACTTATAGCTGGCCTTTATAAATTTAACTATTAATTTCGTAAAAGGAACGTAGATGTATTATAAGCTAAGTCGTATTTAAATTATAAGTCTTAATAAGTTTCAAAAAGAATTAGTAGATATAATAGTAAGATGTATAGTATAGAATTATAATACTGCTCTCTTTTACATTAGCGTAATTACTATAAGTCTATTACAAGACATATCTAATAAAGTCCTAAAAGTACTAAATAAATATATTAACTATATAGATGTAATAGATAATACAGTTATAAGAATACTATCAGAACATTACTTTATAAAGTATACTATAAAGCTAGAACTAAGTAAGTTACTCTCTTAGAAACTAGTATATACTTTATTAAAGCTAAAGCTTAAAGAATTATAGAAATACTTTAACGAAGTTATAGTACAGAGTTAAATACGTCACTTAACTAGTCTTATAAAAGCACTTATTCTATTTATCTCTAAAAAAGATAGTGGATTACACTTATACGTAAATTATAAAGAGTTAAATAAAGTGACTATTAAGAACTGTACCTCTCTTCTACTAATTACTAAGACTCTAAACTAGTTACATAAAGTAAAACGCTTTATAAAGCTTAATTTAAAAGATGCTTATTACAGATTACATATTAAGTAAAGAGATAAGTAAAAGACTACGTTCTGTACATAGTACAGCTATTTTAAATATTTAGTAATATCATTTAGACTAGTTAATACTCCTACTACTTTTTAAGCTTATATTAACTAAGCCTTAATTAGTTTAGTTAATATAACTTACGTAGTTTATTTAAATAATATCCTGATCTTTATAAAAGATATTAATTTATATAAAGCTATAGTGAAATTAGTATTAGACCGTTTAAAGTAGTATAAGCTTTATATTAATTCAAAGAAGTACGAATTTAATACGGATTAAGTAGAGTTCTTAAGTTTTATTATTAATACTAGTAGTATTACTATAGATTTATAGCGGGTTAAAACCGTAAAGGCGTAGCTTATACTTTAAAGTATTAAAGACATCTAAGTATTTATAAGGTTTTCTAATTTCTATAGACGGTTTATTAAAGAGTATTTATACGTAGCTTACAGCTTTACTAATATGTTAAAAGGCATAACATAAACTAGTCAGCCTTTTACACTCTTAAAAGAGGTATTAAAAGCGTTTAAAAATCTTAAAGTACGTTTTTTATAGGCACTTATACTATAACACCTTAATCTCTCTCTATAAATACAAGTAAAGATAGACGCTTTAGCTTTTATTATAGTTGTAGTCTTAATATAACTAGCTAGTAACAATACACAAAAAAGGTAGTACTTAATAGCTTTTTATTTAAGGAAGTTAATAGACGTAAAAACTAAGTATAAGACTTATAATTTAGAACTACTAATAATAGTGTAAGCTTTTAAGTATTAAAGCTATTACTTTTAAGGCGTTACTTTTACAGTTCTAGTATAAACTAACTACAATAACTTAAAGTACTTTATAACTGTTAAAAGACTTAGTAGCCGTTAAGTTAAATAAGTAGAAACTTTAGTAGAATATAACTTTATTATAAAACATTGTTTTAAACGTAGTAATCTTATAAACGAGCCGTTTAAAAGACTAAATTATAAATAGAATAATTTAGATTTAAATATAATATTACTTAGCTTTTAAGTAAAGCTTAAAACTATAAGTTAAAATAAGATAATAATTAATTTAATTATACGCTTAAAGAATAAGTACTTTTAAACTAAAGAATATTTAAGGCTTTTAGAATCTCAGAAAACACATAGTAGTTCTAAAGAGGACTTTATATATAAGAGTTATAAGCTATATTCTTCTTATAACATAGTTACTACTATTTTAAGACTTAAGCTTATTACTAGTATTATTAGCTGTAACTAGTACATACTACAGTCTACAGTTATTATAGTAGTTAAAGCTAAAACAGTGTACAGTCTTCTTTTAAAGTCTTTACGAGACGTACTTTTAATGTTATAAAAGCAAGATCTTTACGTATAAAAGTGACTTAAAGAAATTAAGAAGAATAGTTAAGCTAGTAAATAGTCTACTTTAAAGACTGTTAATAAGACTTCTTATTACGTACGAACTGTAAAGGGCCGTAAATAACTTAAAGGTTTACTATAAACTACAGATTTAGATAAGCTTATTAAAAGACGACGTAAAGTATACGTCTTAAATAAAAGAAGTATTAAAGCCGAAATAATAGCTATACACTATAATAATCTTTACGCTGACTACTTTAAGTTTAAAAGAACGTTTAAGCTAATTTAATTAAAGTACTTTTAACTAAGTCTAAGAGCTAATATTAAAGAATATATAAAGTCTTACTAAGTCTACTAAAGAACTAAAACAAAAAGGCATAAACTATATAGTAAGCTAGCTTCTTTACTAGTACTTACAGGACCTTAGTAAAAGATTATAATAGACTTTATTATAAGTCTTTCTCTTTTAAAATAGAAAAACTAAGTTTTTAATGTAATACTAGTTATAGTTAATAAGTTTATAAAGACGGCCTACTATTTACTTATAAGAAAAGACATAAACGTAACTGAGCTAGTAGATACGTTTATATATAATATCATTAAAGATTTTAGAACCTTTAAAGGAATTATAATAGACAGAAGCCTTGTCTTTATAAGTAAGTTTTAAGGCTTACTAATATATCTCTTAAAGGCTAAGAGACGCTTAAGTACTACATTCTACTTATAAACAGATAACTAAACTAAAAGAATAAGCTAAACCTTAAAACACTATTTAAAAGTATATTATAATTATAAGTAAAACGACTAGGCTTTTAAGCTCTTTTTAGTAGAGTTTATCTATAATAATAGCGAGTAAAAGAGTATTAAGATGTGTCCGTTTAAAGCTCTTTATAGTTATAAGTCAGAAATTACTATAAACGTTAAGGATAACGTTATAAAAAGAAAGGCATTTATTACAGTAAAAGAAAGAATACTAACTATATAAACTAAGCGTAAACTGTTAACGTACTACTTATAGTAAGTATAAAGCTAGTAGAAGACCTATTATAACAAAAAGTATACTTTTAAAAGGTTTAAAATAAAAGACTAAGTTATATTATTAACTAAAAATATTAGATAACTACAGTTAAGTTAAAAGCTGTTAGATAAATATATTAGCTCGTTTATAGTCTATAAAGTTATTAGTACATATACGTAAGCTTATTAAATAGATATACTACAGTAATACTATATTTATAATGTATTTTACGTCTTATTATTAAAGCTATAACATAGTAAGAAAGACGAAATAATTAAGTTAAGGCTTATTATTAAAGACGGCTATAAACAGTAAGAAGTTAAATCTATCTTAGCTTATAAAGAAACGCAGAAAGGCTGTAAATATCTTATGTAGTAAAAGGGCTATTTACTTATAAACGATTCCTAAAAACTTACTATAAACTTAATAAAGGCTAAAGAAATAGTATAAAAGTATTTAAATACAGCGCTTAACTTTATTACACTAAAAGAGAGACGAAAGCTTTATAAATAAGAGGTAATAAAGAGTAATTAGTAAAAGCATCGTATTACGTAGTTACTATAAACTATACGTAATAAAAGCACTACTATCTAAGCTATATAAATAATACTTACTAAGCGGCTGTTATATAATAGAAGTAGTTATTCGCTTAAAGCTACTAATCCTAAAATTAGTGTAATTAAAGCTTACTATAACGAAGTAAAGTAAACGTAAAAGGCACTACTTCTTATTCCTTTTATCTTACTAGTTTACTATAGTAAAACTACTTATAGCTTATACCGTTTTCTTACTCTTTTTCTCTTTCTCTTCTTTATAAAAAGCCTTATTTTTTAGCTCCTTTTCTCTTTCTACTTCTCTTTTATTTTTTTTATTATCTTTTTCTTTACTTTTTTTATCTATTTCTTTTACTTTTCTTTTCTTTTTAGTAGTTATAAAGCTAAACTGTAGCTATACTATAAGTTAGTTACTATAAAGTTAAATATAAAATAAGTAAACTTACAAGCTCTTAAAAGAGAGTATTAGTAATCTTCTACTTATTTAAAACAGTAGCTAAAAGCCCCTTTATAGTTTTTAGTGTCTTTTAGCGCTTACGTTAAAGTAATGTAATAAGACAGTAAGACGTAGCTAAATAAGTAATAAAGTCAGTAGTATTAAGTATCTCTTAAGCCTCTTAGTAGACAAAATCTAAAATCTACACTTATTAACTATAAAAACACTATAGAAATAACGTAAAGTAATTACTAATATATAAAGGCGTTTAGAGACCTTAGTATAGTAGTAGTATTTAGTGTTACGAGCACTCTTAGTAAAGTAGTACTTAGTCTTAAGGTTTAATGTTATATATATAGTACACTTAACGTAAAAGACATAGTATAACGGCGTAATTATACTAAAAAGAACTTAATTTAACATAATACTATATACATATTAGCTGTAGTTATTACGTATATAAACTGCTAGTTACAGAAGTATATCTTAACTTTAAAAGCGAATACGTACAGTTTTTATTATTATTATTATTAAAAAAAGGAAGTTAAAGGTTTAAAGACTTTAAAGACTTTAAATATTTCTCTTTAACTATTATTAAAAAGTAAATAAACATCTTTTATTGTCTTTTGAAATAGTGTAAATAATGTAGTGTTACTGTAGTATATATACGAGTTACTCGTTACTATTGTTTTAATTTATGCTTATTATTATACTTATTATAATTTTATTATTATTTTAAGTATTATTATATTATTATAACGGGCTTTATATAAGAGCGTTACGAGTTATTGTCTATTACTATTCTAGAGGACTAGAATATAAGAAGAAGAGCAGTTATTACGAGTATAATTAAGTAATAGGCTAAGTGACAAGCTATTACATAATAGTGACGTGTATATAAACCCTGCTTTAGACCTTCTCTTCTAGTTAAGCTTTAATTCTATAAGCATTCACTATATCGTAGCACTCTATTAATATAGCCCCTTACACTATCCTCTATTCTCTATCTCTCATCTACTCTACCTACCCTTAACCTCACCTTCTATTATTACCTTCTAACCACCCCGGTCTATCCTCACCCTCTTTACCTCTTTACCCGCATTCCTAATATCATTCATTCAAGTTCATAAAAGTCCTGTCACCCCCCGCGCAGCGGTGCAGCGGCGTAAATTTCAGCATCTCACTACTAATTAATCATCCTATCTTTCTTCCAACTTCTCAACTTCATCTATGTGAAAGTTAAACAATAATCTACAAGTATTGACATCCGATATGGTATGGTTTTGGATTAGTATAACAATATTCACTACTTGAAGTTAGTGAATTTTCCTTAAATAATAAGAAATATATAGTGTAATGTCATGTAATGTAGTGTAATGTCATGTAATGTAGTGTAATGTCATGTAATGTAGTGTAATGTCATGTAATGAAGTGAAATAGAAGGTATATAACTAACACGGCAAAATATTGCCCCAACCCTAATAAAAACAAAACCAGACTTCCAATCTCTTAATTCCCTTCCTTCCAATCCCATAAATACCTACAATAAATACATCCCTTAAACAAAAACCCCCGAGTTTTTAAGAATATAAAGCTTAACTTCTCCGGAAATCATATCCCTAAAGTAATACATATAGATCAGTTAATACTTACCTATAACGCTATATACTTCTAAAATACACAAAGTAGTAGTAAGTTTTATCTTCTAGATAGATATAAAGTAAAAGAATAATACATACATTATAATACATTATACTCTAGGAAATCACATTTTTTTATTATTAATGAAAATAAAGTAAAATAAAGTAAGAAAAAAAGAGAGATTCAGGGATCTTATTACTACTACTTCTATCATATTACATGTTACAAGTTGCAAATGGCAGAATCAAGTAGTGGATCCTATAAAGCACGTTAAAGTATTTTTCTGATGGGTTTGAGATTTCCCATTGGCGGTGCTAATTTGATTTAATGATTTCACATCTTGACATGTCAATTGTCTCCTCTCTAAGCAAGGCAGGCGGGTCATGAATCTATATATATATATACGCGATCGAATTATACCCTTGCGTGGATTGACAAGCAAGCAAGCAAGCAAGCCGATGGAATGTCGAAGACTCCACCCAGTCCCCAGCAATAATAACATACAAGACAAACCAACGACCTGATGAATGATAGGGGAGTAAGATAAGACCTAACCCCAATGAAGATGAGAAGAGCAAAAAGAATCACTTAGCAAACGAAAGTGGGGGCACTGGGATAGCTAAAAATCATGATTGCATTTTAACTAGGGGAATAGATGAATATACTAGTATAGAATATAGCAAAATGTGAGTGGGAACAAATGATATATCATATAAGCAATTTTCCAATTCAAAGTAACAAGCAAAACGGTGTCAAGCGTATCGCCTGAACGCCTTGCTTGTCTTGATGCTCCGCGTGCTGCTTTGTAATGTATGCAGATCAATGATTACAATTTGAAAGTGAATGATAGGAGGCTAAACCGATGTCGGAGAGTTCATTGCGTGATCGTTGGATGCTGCTGGTGGTGTTCTGACAGGGACTTAGGAGTGGTGTATGGCGCGGTATCGTATCGGTCCAGCTATACTCGAAAGCTAATTCGGCTCATCCAAGAAGCACTAGAGAAGGAATGCAATATGGTCAGCTGGAGGTGGTCATTGCTTTTCCATCCACCTTCATTCATATCATGCGAGAAGTGGGATCAAGTGACTTACCTTCCCATTTCCACTCCCGCATAACACCAACCCAATGCAACTGTCCTCTAACCGTGAGTTCCGGGTCCAATTCCTCCCAGACTGGCTTCTCCTTCTTGGCATGATGCATACGTCGCTTGCCCGCGACAGGTGTCGAAGGCACGGTTGGTGGAGGTGAGCAATACGAAGAGCTCGACCTCTTCGTGCGAGCAGGTAGGCGAGGGCCCCCAGTGATTAGATCGTTAGAGAGTAGCATGTCCTCATAGCCACCAACTTCAATCGACGATACGTTCGGATCGAAGACACCATCCTGTGTCAAAGGTGGACTGATCCGCGGTGTCGTTATCTCGTACATGGCTTGAAAGGCAGCTTCGTCATCTCGTCGTTTCCAGACTTCCACCGTCACTTCATAGCATTTGTCGACATTACCGATCTCCATGCGGTCAGACATGGCTTGCCAGCGCTCTGATACAACGGTCCGATCGTCCCCTAGAGCTTCACATCCTGCCGCGAGAAGGGGAAAAATGTGAATGATTACTAGTCTGCTGGTCGGAGATACGGTGCTAAGATGCACAAGTGTTCTCTTGGCGAGTTGTGCTGAAGTGAGGGATGGTATCTCTGGAACCATCTGGTGCAAATAGAGGAGCGTTGCGTAGCGATACGCCTCAGCTGTCTGGATTGCATCGTGAGTTTCGGATTCGTGATCTTCGGGCGGCTCATAATCAGCGATAGTGCCAGGACACCAACGTTCGATCGCCTCTTTAATCTTCCTTGCTCTATGGACAATGTTTGGTGTATTATTTGGACAGTAAAGTACTTCACGGCAAAGGTTAGCGGCCCGACCAATCCAAGGGAAGAGGCTCGATGCACACCCCATCAAAGGATCAATCTCTGCACTATTGTTACCCATTGGAATAGGTGGCGTCAAAGCATAGTCGAAGTCGGTAGACAAATCATCATCATCGAAAGAAGTTAAGCGTGATATTACGTCCATATACACCCATGTGTTGAATAGGAACCTTCTCTGTGCAAGTTGTAAGTCGCTCATTGTTGTGGCATCTTGCTCAATGGATGCCCTGCGTATGAGGTATCTCGCTGCTTTCAAGTGCATGCCTCCTGTTGAGATGTGCTGATCCCACGACTCGGAAAAGGCCAAAGAGATGATTGTCGCTAGAGCCGTCTCTATGTTCATCTTCTCAAGTCGATGTCGTAAGAACCAGGAAGCCTTTCCCACGTGATGGGCCCCAAGCACACAATACGAGGGATCTTCCTTTGAGATGTGAAAAGCAGTCATGGCAGCTATGGCGTGATACAAAGCGGGACAATCATTGCTCATAGGGAGGATTAGTGTCCTCCATGGATTCTCGTTCAGTCCATCTTTGATCGATAAAATCCCACAAGTCTGGCTAGTATATCGGTAGAACAGCAAGTCAGCCCTGTGCTCCTCGATATCGAGTAGGTCTGGCTGCGCGTCTAAGGGTGCGAAATCAAAAGGCGAAAGGCTTTCCGACCGTGGAGGCAGTGACATCGGACCTAGATAAGACATCCACATCTTCTCACCAGGGGACTCAGGCGGGTGTAAACTTTCCACAACCTCATCGTTGCCTTCCGCAAGCAAAGACTGAAATTCATCCAATTGATCTGACAGCGGATTGGAATTGCCACTGTCTCCAACGAAAGTGTCCTCGAATCCTCTTTCGGACCACATTGCAGACTTGACATCGGGAGTCGTCCGTGCACTAGAACATCTTGAAGCCCCAACCTCGGTAAACAAACTGTCTAAGCTGCTGGTAACAGAATCCGGTTCTGGGAGCCGCAGCTCTGTATGAGTGGTTAACGTCCCTGATACATTTGTATCGAGGTGAATCTCTGGTGCGATGTAGATATGAGGAGGTCCATGAAGATCATCTTCTTGGAGTACTTCAACACCACTCTCAACGCAAGTTGGCGAGACGACCTTATCAGGCGCCACGGCCTTAAGATATAGGCCTGACTTGTCAAGTTCCGATGATGTGGGACGTTCGATCACCAGCGGTTCGTCCACTCCTGTCGATATCAGCAGCTTATCGAGTCGACATAGACTTTTAAACGAACCCCGTCGTAACCTGATGGGAGCTAGCTTCGCGTTGAAACTGGTTTCCTCAAAGGCTTTCCACTGGAAAATCTTCTTATAACCTTCGCATGACACGCTCCTCTTATGACATTGCAGACATGAAGGTTTGGTCTCATCACATTTCAAGCGTTTCTTCTTGCAAGTCAAGCACCCTACAAATATTAGCCATATTCCAAGCTCCTCAAATAGACTCGATAAGACACACACCGTTTCTACTCTTTGACTGCTTTGGCTTGTTAGACTTCCGTTCGTCCACTCTGGTATGTTTTGGGCCTTTGGGCAAGGTCGTTTTGCGTGCCTTCGGGATCGGCCGAGGCTGTGGTGAACTCTGTACAAGTTCAGATGACAGAAGAGTATTTGGAGATGGAAATTGAATCGTTATTGACATTCTGCTGCTCTCGCAAGCAGCTAATTCGACAATCTGCTATGCTATCGTGCTGTCTCCGGATGCAATGATCTTTGATTGATCGGGAGCCCAAGATGTGAAGCGTGTGCCTCCTCCTCGTGAGGTAATTGTCTTGTGGATATCGCCGTCGAGGTGGGAGCACATCTTGTCTGATTGGAGGGAAGCGACGTTGTGCGGAGAAAGAAGGGATACAGGCTGTGGGTTGAACTTAGGTAAACGTGGTGTGGGCCATGCAGTACGGAGCATAGGGCGGCAGTCGTACGTGTCTTTCACGTAGATCATTTCTCGAGAGTGGTCATCCCTCCCTATCGATGTCATATATTAGCGATCAAACACAAACTCGGCGCCGTGATAGGTCGTTCTATGTGTGGAATTGAGGTTCTGCTTAGTGAACAGCCAGCCCACTTCTGCTTGGACATGCCGATATGCACCCTCGGCACCCTAAAAGCTTCGGCAGAGCAACCCTCACCCTTGGTTCTGACGCAGCCTGAAAGTAGGTTGAATGGACCTGACGCTTCAGAGAAGGCTGACAATTCTCGATCTTCAAGCAGATGAACTAACTGCTTTTCGCGTTCATCCTTATGATGATTTGTCTCAATATTCTGACATTTGGAACATGGTAGCATCGTCTGTGCTCTGGATAAGCACATGCAAGCAGACTGGTTTGGAAGAAGACACGCATTCTCACAGCTCACGAGGTGTGGAGGGCTAGAGGACTGTCGCTGAAGCAAGATGCACCGTGAGCGGGACTCCGTGATAGGCTGACCACTTTTTTGGCGTAGTGATAGATAAGAAGGCGGAGCTGTACGGTGAGAGCAAGTTATCTAGGCCACTAAGTATGAGATCACATGCGGTTGGCGAATTCGGGACCATTTATTGACAGTGATATAGATAGATTCAATGGTCCGCGGTGGAGTTTTGATTGACTAAACAGTCGTTGGAACATTCGCACTCGCTCCCTTTCGAGATCTTCATGTGACGAGCACCAGGAAGCAACATGTGGAAGCAATACCGTCGAAGCAGTGTATAGAAACGAACCCAACCTGAGCAAGAAGTAACATGCAATACTTTCATGGTCGGGCTATCCCAAGGTGTATTGGCAGCGCTCCGATACACAAAGTGCATGACGCTGGGGCAACATCGCCTACCATCACAGCTCCAAAAGTAGTAATGTGAAGCTATACTGGCGAGTGACGGCATGTATGTTGTGTATATACAAAATCTGTTCTCGTTCTCTAACACACGCTCGTATTGGACTTATGGCAGCCAGATCGATTCGAGGTCTGCCTTCAGCTCTAGATCCTCCATGACGAAATGACCTTTAGGTTCGGGTCAGGCCGACTCCAGGCATCCGTGGTAGAAGGCAAGCATGAAGCGGCGTCGTCAGTCACACGTCGGTCGACTCGAATTGGTGACCATGGTGTGTTGCACGGAGCACCAAGCACGCCACGACTGTAGGTGTATCCTTGTGACATAGTGTGCACAGCCACTCAAGCACAGCCACATGCTGTTATAGGTGGCTGTGGCTGTGGCTGTAAATGTGGCTGTGGCTGTGTATCAACAAATCCGAGCTTGTCTGCCGCATCTGATAGAGAGGAGCCTGGTAAGCCTGGCCTCGAATCCTGCTTGTACGAAGGTACATTGAGGTATGCCGGAACCTCCTCAGCAGATCATCATACGCCCTGGGCGTCGCTCTTTGCCTCTACGATACAGCTTTAATGGATGAGAGCAAGGGATTGTGCATAGGCACAGTCCTTGCCACGGGCACGATGGAAGATGGAAGATGGAAGAGGCGGCCCTTCGCTTTTCTAGATGATTGACCACGGCGCCAATTTGTATATGAAACGCTTCTCCAAGAGAATCCTAGAGCTCCCTGTCGTCTTGTGCTTGATATTTTGATTGCGTCCGACCACCAATCGTTCCATTCGTTAATCGTACTGTAACCTTTACCGCCAAGCCTTCACTTCGGCAAAACGAAGCGAGATGTTCCCTCCGTCCTGCCAAGTGTGAAACCGGGTCGAAGCAAGTAATAACATTTGCAAGCATGCAGCAGCCTTGTTTTCGCTCTCCCACTCCCCAATTGAGTTAGAGCTTATTTCGTCCAATTCGCCAATTCGGTTTGGCGCACGGGGTGATATCTGCATCGGCATCATACTTGTATCCCAGCAACCGTAGACCTAGCATCTTATTATCATACCCCAGCCAGCCCCAGCTCCCCCAGCCCCAAGCCAGCCAGCTCATATACCATCCTTTGTATTACATCTAACACCGCACTTTGACCTCGACCTCCTTCGTCTCAGCATCACCCCCAAACCCTTGCAAGCCTTCTCGCCTCTCAATTATCAGCTCCCAGCCTCGTCTGTCAGTAGTGACCTCGTCAGTGCTTTGAATGAGGTGCAGAGTGCTCCAGTGCTTCCGACATCCATTGGAAATATGATAGCGAGATCGATGAGGGGCTGTTGACATTTTAGGAAGGGTCTTTGGTGCGAGCCGCGTGCAATATGGGGAACGAACAGTCGACGCCAAATCCGCGACGATCCTCCAACAAGCTGTCGAAGCCGAGGACGAATTCGAATGCCAACGTTTTGACCTCAACCTCGAAATCTGTGTTGACGTCAGCTTCGAGAGCCTCATTCAGTCATCACAATTCGCACAGTGACGATGTTGTTGATCAGCTCGATACTAACCAAGAGGAAGTGGTCGAGGATGGACCAGAGGTCGAGAAGGAGAAGGAGCGACCTGAGCTCGCCAAACGAAGCTCCAAACGAATGAGCCTCCAGATCTTCCGATCAAGAAGCTCCCGCACGCAACCGGACATTGCACCCGAACAAGATGTTGCTGCAGATGTTGATATGTCGATTTCGAGCGCTCGAGCTTCAAGAAGCAATTCCATGGCCTGCGAATCTGTTACAGAATCTACTCAGTCGAAGACAGCGTTGGAGAAGTAGACAGCCAAAGCACATCTCATTCGATCACCTTGCTAATGCGCAGAGTAGACCCCTGTTTCGACGAGCACGAATGTCACTACAGCACATTCCCCATTCGCACAAGACTCGACTTTCCCTAGTTGCCGAAGTCAAAACTCCAGAGCCCGATCTCTTTCCAACTTTCGAGTCGTCCCCCTTGAACGAAGATGCGGACGAGACTATAGACCCCTCAATCGAGCGGAAATCTACGCCGAATGCACATAATGGTATCCGTCGCCGGTCTATGGTACAGCATGGAATTGCTACTCGGACCACTACTTCGGAACGTTATTCAGGAGAAAGCTACAGCGATGAACTGCGCAAATACTATTACAACCCTGCCAAGCCTACATCGTCCCCTCTATCGGACTTGGCAGCTCTTCGCTCTTCTGTTGAAAGTACGCAAAGGGCCGAGAGCATGCAAAGGGCAGAGACTCCAACGGAATTCAGGCATTTAGGTGCATTCAAGCTCGGCAGTTTGAGGATCACAAATGGTGATGCAAGTCCATCTTCCAGTGTAGCTTCGATGTGTACGGATGACTATGTGTCGGTGGACACTGCCGAAGTACACCGACTTCCACCCCGGAGCCAAACATACTCGGTTCCGCCGCAGCCAAAGAAAGTGTGGGCTCGTGCGCAGTCTCCTTTGCGACACCTACATTTGCGGAATCCCCCCGATCTTACGATTGATGTTCCCGATCCATCCTTGGCGTTGTTCAGGTTCAATGATGACACACCACGAAATGAACTCCGGCCTGTCAAGCAGCAGCAGCAAGATAATGCTCTAAGTCCCTTCTCATTCACCCCTTCCCCTCGAATCTCTCCTGGACTGGAAGCTACAAGCAAACACACTGCTATAGAGGATGACTTATTCGAGATTGAGGCTGCTTCGCCCATACAGTCATCAGAGTTCATGGATCCAGGCGCCAGATCCTCTTACGAGTATGGTCGCAGAAGTGTACCTCCAGCACAATTGGCTAAGGCAGACAGTGGCTATAGCTCTAATGTCTCTTTACGATCTCTCGACCAAGACCGAAGTCCAACCACCATGCCTCCGCCAGAAGGCTTCCACCCGAATTCTTGGACCAATACGCCCCGAGACTCTTCACATCCTACGGTGTCCAAGTCTAGAAATTCACTACCAGCATTGGTCACAAGTAGAAGCTACCAGCCGCCAGTTTTTAGCTCGCCCGCGGTGCCTCAGCTTACGCCTCAACCCAATTCAGGTTCTCCACCAGCGACTGTAGGTGTGCGAACTGTAATTCAGACGACCTTCGTACCGCCGAACCAGGATCAGTACAAGAGGCAAAAGAGCTTACCATCAAACGACGCAAGTCGGAGGCACCTTGATAATGGCTCCAGAGCAAAGGTCACGACACCCAGTGCCTCAAGGTGGCGTATGCTTCGTAAAAAAAGCTCTCAAAACGTTTCCAACCCGGAGGTTGTTTTTACAGTCAAGGCAGACCTTACACCGCCTGAAGGTTACTTCGTGCCAAGGGTGTCCGCTGAAGCTTCGAAACACCTAGATGCCCAAGTCGAGGAGTTTCCAACCAATTCCTTGCCCAATATTGCTGGTGAACCAGTTACTAATTCACTGCCGGCATCCCATGAGGCTGTTGACAACACTGTAATTCAAGGGTCTGCGGAAGCTAGAAGAGATGAGCTCAGACGTGCGCGGAGGCTGAGTTCTTCTGCTCAGGATTCTCCCAATGATGGAAATCACCTGGTTCGGAAGCCACAGCTGCAAAGCCGCTCAAGCCAAGAAATACCCAGGCCAGGCCCAGGCTCTACGAAATACAGACATCGTGCATCGCTACCAGCACAACCTCCAACACGATATCAAAATCAGGAGGAATTCATCACCGATATTACATCTTACGATACTGTTTCTTCATCCTTGGGCTGGTCGTCCTACGACGTGGCAACATATGCAGCAGATACAGAGCCTTCCAAAGAGGTGCAAGCCAAGATAATGACTTCACAGCTCGAGGCTTCGGCTGCAGCACGCTTCGCCCGTGCTCGAGCAGAACATCTTGACTTCTTGCAAGAACTACGCCCGCCACCCTCCTCGACGACGCCCAAACGACAACCTCCTCAGCCTCGACGCCTAGCATCCCTTGGAGCTGTGGCAGCAGCATCTACTCCAGACTTGCATGCCTCAGTCCACCCAGTACCGCCAGTGAACCAAGCTTCGAGACGAAACCCACCTGTCAGTTTGCATACCAACCCAAGACCACCAATACGTCATTCTCGCTCGACTCCCAACACACCGCCCGGAACATCTCACAGCAATGCCTCCGCGCCTACGCTTCCCCTCCCGAAAGCTGGGCCTGCAAAGCCCATGTCAGCTGAAGCATGGGCAGCTCAAGCTACATATTGGCGAAGCCAACGCGAGCTCGCCGTTGAGGAAAAGGGACAATTTGTCCCTGCCCGAAAATCAACCGACTCCCAAACAGGACGTGCACCATTGCAGCGACCTAGCATGAGTCGATTGAACCATCGGGTCAGCTTCGACACGTTCGGGACGTACAATCGACCCGTGGACGAGGCTCGTCAGTATTATGGGGAAGAGCAGACAATGACTAGCAATTACTATGAGAACGATTGCCGACATCCACTCCAGGTGCCGCGCAGCAATGGTGGGAGCATGTTAGTGATGGACCGCTACTCCGGTGGTGGTCTGGTGGGCGATGGAGGAAAGCTCGTCTTCTCGAGCGCTGGTCTCGGAAGCTGCGTCGGAGCATTCAGTGGATCGGATAGGAAAAGTGTGCATGCTAGTAAGCGATATGGTGTTGATTTGAGTGATGTGCCGGTTTTTGAATTAGAGGCGTGATAACTCTTGTTTTTTTTTTATCGGGGGAAATGTGGAAAAGAGAGATATGATGATGAGAGAGGAGAGAAGATGAGAGTAGGAAAGGAAAGGAAAGGAAAGATGTTGAAGAGAAGAAGGAAGGGAGGAGGATGAAGATGAAGTGGACTAGGAGGAGGAGGATGAAGTTGAAGTTGAAATGTTAGTGCTATGTTATATTACCAAGCCATTTATATACCCCCTTTTCATTTTTGTCATATAAAAACCATGCATGCATGCATGCATGCATGAAGAAGATCTACTCATGTATCTGGCGTTCGGGAGAATATATACGATGTACACCTCCTTGGACTTCTGCTTGTGCTTGTACTTGTACTTGTGCTTGTACTTGTACTTGTACTTGTGCTTGTACTTGTACTTGTACTTGGACTTGGACTTGGACTTGGACTTGAATTTGGACTTGGACTTGGATTTGGCTTTGGCTTTTATGATCAAGATCAGACTCGGGATCAGATTCATATAGCGAGCATGTGGAGGGGGAAGGGGAAGGCATAGGGACTTGTGAACAGTCTCTTTCTTGCCTTGCTTTGATTGGATTGGATCTGAGTAGATAGGATAGGGAATAATATAATATGATAAGATAATAAGTCATAAGGGAAGTGTAGTAGGCTTAACATTTAATAATGTTCTGTGAAGTGAAGTCGAGTGATATGTG
>Ga0181467_100572_pt2 | contig 18194 bp, 19 predicted proteins | sample InSIn5gowninarea_2_FD_119079 | JGI IMG/M metagenome (GOLD analysis project Ga0181467, IMG submission 119079) | Clean room microbial communities from NASA Spacecraft Assembly Facility at Jet Propulsion Laboratory, Pasadena, California, USA -... ... | reverse complement strand
AGCTGTGTTCACAAAAGCTTTCTGCAGCTTCTTCATGTCGAAGAAGTTTGCAGTGCCCAGATAGCTATAAGGGTCTTCCATAGTGATCGAGTCCTTGATCGATGGGCGCAAAGTGTCCAGCTTGCCGTCGCAGATCAGGGCATAGGGATCGATCGGTCCGCTGTTCTTTCTTCCGGGTTCAGGTATGCTGCCTCTGAGTTTGCTCTTCTTCGGCTTGAAAGTGAGAAGGCGTTCTCCGTTAATGTCTACTTCTTCCTCAAAGTGGATGAAAGGCGTGTAGCAGATATTGTCGTAAAAGCACCCCAGCACGTCGTCGGAAACATTCTGACCACTCGTGTTCTTGATGTAGTCATGCTTTTGCATCTTTCGCTTGTTGTTCTTGTTGAAGGCATCAGTATGTAGCATCATTAAAGAAAAGGCTATGATGTAGGCTTGATCGGGCGACATGAAAATGCCAGGATTGCACTCATGATATCTGTCAGCGAAGGCTTGAACAACGCGATCCACCTGCTGAGTCTCTTTTGGCAGTTCAGCTTCGAGCAAAAACTTGCGCAATGACATATCGATGGGCTCTCCGAAGAAAGAGAACTTGCGGCAATAACTTCGTAGAACAGCTTGAGCGAACGGATCGGATGATTTTGACAGGATTCCTGCAATGAGGCTTCGCGACACAGCTGCCTGAAGCCGCTCCAAGTACTTGCCGGGAGTATCACCTTCCTCACGATCCGGAATGACCACTGGCTCATGTACGCTAGGAGACAATGAGTTAGACTTCGAATGGAAGCCGGGCGAGGATCCACGGTCTCGGAGGTCCGAATTGTGGCGGAAACGATTGAAGCCAAGGAGTCCACCCAGACTGGTCCGACCTGAGGTTGAAGTCGAGTTTCTGGCACTGGAAAGGACAGGGGGCGTAGGAGGAGTTTGATCCTCAGACCGGCGACCGAACGAGCTTACAGTGGAAGACCTATCTCGCAGACCAAAGCGACGGGGCGGATTGAGTATCGGCGAAGAGTTGTTGGAGTGAGTGGAGTTGCTCGAGTCGTTCCGGAACAGCGGAGCTCCTCCATGAGTAGCAAGAGCGGTGATAGATGACTTTGCAAGTTGAGCAGGAGCTGGTGAAGAAGAAAGAAACAAACGTGGACGAGAAGCTTCCGTATGACGACGTTGTAGAGCACTGAGAGGAGGTGGTCGCCGTTGTCTCTCTGGCGATTCGATGTTCGAATGAGTCGAGATAGCGCTGGTCGAAGGTCGAGGCGTGGCGGGGCCGCGGCTCGTCTCTGCCGCTGTTCCGGAGGAGGGTTGGAAGGAGGCGAGAGTTTGACGGGCAATGGGAAGAGCGATTTGTTCTTCTTGTTACGACGCGGCAGCTTGAAAAGGGTGGTGGTGGTGGAGATGGTGTGGGTAGTGGTGGTAGTGGCATAGGTAACATGTTCCCCAGAGCTGCGTTGTTCTCCTGACGAGTCAGACAAGCGAGTGACCGGCAGTGCCAGAGCCGAGTTCGATTCGTCGCCGTAAGGTGGAGGTGCTACAGGGTCGGGCACAAGACGATCGATGTCTACGGAGCGGCCTCTCCGCCATGGTCGGTGATCTTCGGTGGACTCGCGACGTTGTTTGGATGGGCTGAGCTTTGAGATCTGGCGCTTGAAAGGGCTCTTTGCTTTCCTCGTACGGTTGGTCGGGTGATTGTGTTCGTCCATGGTTGGGGCGGTGGTGATGATCTGAGGGTTTGGCACAGGAGCTGGTGGGAGTGAGCAGGGGTAACGAAGCAGTAAGCAGGATTACGTACATTGCAATTGATGCTGAGGAGGGACTTGAGGCACCGGAGGAGTCTTGTCTGAATCAGCGTGCAGCCTCGCTTTGGCTGAAAGCTGACCGTCGGAGAAATGCCTCCATCGCAGCATGCTGAAACGAGCCGTCGCGGGGGTAGCTGTCTGGACAGGCGGAGATGGCGGGCCCAGACTTAGCACATCCATGGGGGAGATGGGCTCTTGGGCACTCATAGGACGGTTGGTGTTCAGTGCAGGAGTGGCATAGCCAGAGTTGGGAGAAGTGGCGCCATCCTGGGTATTGCTACGAACGTCGTTCAAGAGAGTGTCCAGAGTACTTCGGCGACGCGACATAAGAGGCATGGCCGGCAAGTCGCAATGAATGGATGGTCATTTGACGGCGATGGAGCGGCGCGTCAGCGAGAGAAAGTACTAGGCGTGCATGTGTCGAAGTCGGAAGACGATTTGGCAGTCGAGAATATCTTTGCGGCTTTGTGGCTATCGAAGGGGTGCAGGAAATTGGAGATGGCGGGTCCGGGGGTAAACGAGCGTGTCTCGGTGGGAGGAATATCAATTTTGGGACACGCAGACTGGAGACGAAGCAGGGAAGCGGATCGGAAATTCAGATTGTGATTGTCTTTCAAGATGGTGAAGTGCAAGAACTGGTCTCTGCGTGACTGCCTCGTCAGCAACACGCACAAGGCTTGGAAAGGTCCCACTTCAGTAACAGGGAAGGCGCGAAGGATGTTGCCAAGTGCTTCGGTCCTGCCTCTCCACAGCCTCCGGGGCTCCGCCCAAGCTGTGACTTCTCTTGGTTTGCTACCTTGACTTGCGACAAGTAGCTGCCTAGTGCCTACTACACAACTTTCAATCATGCGCGCTCCGTCGTTGCTGCTCGTCGCCGTCTCGACGTTGCTGGCTCCCACTGTCCTTGCCGTCCCTTCATACCCGCAACCACCGCCGCCGCCTCAGCAACCTTCGCATCACCCAGCATGGCGTTCCGTCACCGACGCTATCGTTCGCAATATTTGGAGCCCGCCCGTTCAATCAAGACCTGAGCCTGCCATCAGTGCTCTCACACACCCCAAGCACAGCGGCGACGTGGTTGTACGCTTCAACATCAGCAATTCCCAAGATGCCACAAGCCTCGCCGATGCCGCCGACACTCTCTTCCTCGACCTATGGGAGTACACGGACGACTGGGTTGACATAAGGCTTCAGGGAGACTTGCTACCGTCGCTATTAGGCCTGCTTCCTTCCTCTCTACACCGTGCTCACAGCTTGCTCATGGACGACTTCTCATTACAACATGCCATCTCAGACACATACCCTTCCTCCCGCTCGGCTCGTCTGCTTCAACCCAACTCTCCTACCCACCACAGTGCTTTCGGTCCCAAGCTCGGCACTTCCTCGTCCGAGAACATCTTTTTCAACGATTACCAACCCCTATCCGTCATTCAACCATGGATGCGCCTGATGGCCTCTCTGTTCACCACCCACGTCCGTATCATCAACATCGGTACCACGTATGAGGGTCGCGATATCCCTGCTATGCGCATTGGCGTACACCCGACCAACAACGACTCTCCCACACGCCGTAAGACAATTTTGATTACCGGCGGTCTGCACGCTAGAGAATGGATTTCAACTAGCACCGTCAATTACATTGCGTACTCGCTCATCACTGGCTACGGAAAGAATCATGTTATCACGACTCTTTTGGAAGAATTCGACTGGGTCTTTGTGCCTACCATCAACCCTGACGGCTACGCCTACACCTGGGAGACCGATCGTTTGTGGCGCAAGAACCGTCAGCAAACTTCGTTGCGCTTCTGCCGTGGTCTTGATCTCGATCGCAGCTTCTCCTTTAAGTGGGATGGCGCGAACACGAGATCAAATCCCTGCAGTGAATCTTTCTCTGGCTCCGCTCCCTTTGAAGCCGTAGAGTCCAAGCGCCTGGCCGACTGGGCACGCAACGAGACCGATAACAACAACGTCGACTTTGTGGGTCTGCTCGACTTGCACTCGTACTCCCAGCAGATTCTGTACCCCTACTCGTATACCTGCGACCAAAGCCCTCCCAATCTCGAGAACCTGCAAGAAGTCGCTGCCGGACTATCGAAGGTCATGCGTCTGTCTGGTGGCCGCTACTACCAGTCCGCTCCTGCATGCGAAGGCAATGTCGGCCTCGTCTCAACCGGCGACCGTCAAGTCTTCCCTCGCTTTGAGACTGGTGGTGGCAGTTTCCTCGACTGGTTCTACCATGATCTCAAGGTCAAGTATACATACCAGGTCAAGCTTCGTGATCGTGGTACCTATGGTTTCTTGCTACCTAGAGATCATATCGTGCCTACAGGCAAGGAGGTCTTGGATGCAGTTATTTACTTTGGCAAGCTGCTTAGTGGTCAGCTTGATCTTACTGCCACTGAGGAAGAGCAGGTTGAACTCAAGCAGCCGCTGCAGCAGGATGAAGAAAACATGACTTCCATCGATGTAGATGGTGAGGTCGAGGACGACGAAAATGTCATGGTTGAGTTGAGGCGACGATCACGGATCTAAACAACTAATCATCTGTTTCCTCTAGCATTTCCATGTTAATAATTTTACTTGCATCCAGACCTTCCATCATCTACCTCTGCCTCTTCTTCCCCTTAATTCTAGCCTCCCCGTGTACAGAACATTATCACGCGCATGCTGTAGGAATACACAATGTTTTTAAGATCAGTGCAGAAGTCTTGAAAGCAACGACTGCACGAATGGCAAAAACATTTCACTGGCAAGCTTGCATAAGTTTGCTGCATTGTCTTCGAATTGTGGTTTGCGAATTGGCTTTCTTGAAAGAAGTGGTTTCGAGCAAACGCTGCTTCTAATCCCGACAAACGGCACGCTCTGGTCCTTCAAAACGAACCGACTCTGTCACTTGGCCGCAACCTTCTCGGAACCAAGACATCCACCTAGCCATGGCTTGGTACGACATCAACAATTACATCTCTCCCGAAACCATCAATGAAATTGCCAGAGAGCACTGGGTCGAGACGTGCCTACGCCCTATCATCTACTTCATTACCGATCCTGTGCTGAAATGGCTCTTGGACTCCTGGGATCCACACAGTCTACTCTCCACGGTCGCTTTCGTTGTAGCTTTCTCTGCCTTCTTCGTTCTCCTTGTAGTTGGACTCGTTCAACTTGGGTATTGTTGGTATGTTGTGAATCGCTGGCTGAGCGATTGGACCGTCAAGTTTCTCAGAGAAAAGGTAAGTTACGAGTCTCCAGAGCACAAAGACATCTACTCATATGTCATCAGCTACACTTCTTCCTTTATCGTCCAAAGGCGTTCCCTTTGATGCGCCTTCCACCAGAGCTCCGCCTGAAGATTTACGAGTACCTGTTACCTGAAGATCGCATGTTCCATCTTACGGCTGGCATACCCGAGGCAACGTGGAAAACTCATTCGTCCACGCAAGGTGTCTTCCGCAGTAGATTCCCAGCTCTGCTGTACGTTTCTCGCCAAGTCCATCGGGAGTTTCAACCTCTTTTCTACGGCTCCAGCACCTTCGTCATCACCATCGACAGGCCAAAGGAACTGTTCAGCGCTTTGAAAATGATTGAACAACTCTTGCCTCCCAACTCAATCAATCAGGTCGACGTGTTTACCATGATGCGCGATCTCCGCCTCAGGGTAGACACTCGCGCGCTCGTCGATGTTTCTGGACCCGCTGCTAGGATGGCCATGTATGGCAAGAGCACCTGCAATTCTCATGTCGGCAGTTTGCGCGGAGAGCACAAGAGGGTCGTTGTTACTGATCACACCTATGGTTACTTACAACACATGTACAAGGGTAAAGAGGAGACTGAGAGGACTCTGGATGAATTGGTCAAGCAGGCCAAGGTGAACAAAGAAGGCAGCAACGTTGATTGTCGCCTGATCCGTGAGATGATCGACGCCGTCTTTGAGGAGTGGTCGCCCCACCAGGAGAATGGTTTCAAGGAGAAGCTGTTGGATTGGACTCCCTTTCAGGCAGTGAGGGCAGCTCAGTATAACCGTTCCCTCCGTTGTACACTATGATATGGTATGTCGGATAGTCAGATCAGCAGATGACTAGAGAACAACAGAACTACTCTTGAACCTCCTTAGACCATGTCTTGTGGCCATCATGGAAGCTAGATGTCCCTTCTTTATCATACTCTCGTGGTGAGACCAAGAGTTTTTCTGTTCCACCAGCTAAGCGCTGGCCGCCTTTCGACCTCGTAGTCTCACTGAATTTGTTTCCTCCTTGATCAATGACTTTTCCTCTTTGTGCAGTTCCTTTATGCTGTCGAACATAAGATGGGATGAGCACGGCATTCTGGATCGTTGTGACCTTTGCCGCCATGATGCCTCATTTCGTCCCGGTGATCCTGCGCACTCCAAATATCTCTTACTCTTATTCCCCGGCTCGAGCACTGGTACTGGAAGATAATCGAGTCTGATAACCGCAAAAGAGGGAGCATGCGATTCTCAATCGACCTTAGTACTCCATAGTCAAGATTTACTGAAGTGATTCCACAGATGTAGAAATGTTGGAGCGATCAGTCGTCACTGCCCTTTCCAAATCTTCATCGGTAAACAAGCATGGGCTTAGTGCTTTGATTTTGGAAGGTACCGTCGTCAAAGCTTGCGGCATCGCTCGTTCTTCCCCTTCATGCGATTCTTCTGTCTCACAAGAGGCAAGTGTGGCAGAAATACACTTCCTCCTTCTGCTTACTAACCGCACCACTTGCGTTTCCTCCTTGCGATCTTCCACCATTTCCCTCCTATGCTAGCGGTCAATTCGCGAGGATGTTGTCCCCTGCGGAGGTCTTCGTACTCTGTATGTCCGCATTCGTGTACTTCTGGATCGCTGTGGCCATCGTTCTTATCCTCGCTCTCGTCACGTACGTCTGCTTCACAGCTTTCCGCCAGCTCGTACACAAACTTTATCGAAAGGTATGGGAAGTCATCCACCGAGCTACAAGTATACCTCTGACCCTTGCACATAGCTCAAACTGCTCTATTGGCCTGAAACAACATTCAGATTTCTCGACCTTCCGCCAGAGATCCGTCTCATTGTTTACGCCTACACTCTTCCAGAGGATCGTATCTACTACATGACCGCCCGCAACATGAGAGTCTATACAAAAGCCCAGAAGGAACTCATTGTCGACGAGGTCGCACAGCCCTTGCCAGCTCTACTCCGTGTCTGCCGTCTGGTCCGCCAGGAACTTCGCCTTATGGTCTACGAGAACAATTGCTTCTACATCACCATCTACTCGATCAGATATCTTCTCCACACCATGGAACTGCTCAATAACTCTACATGTTCGAGCCCGTTTTATTTCATGGATGGATCTCAGATGATGAAGCACATCCGCATCAGAGTTGACGAGCTCATCATCGACCTTCGATCGATACATTCCAATGACACACTGTTCGTACTTCAATTCTCAGAATCGTCTCCTATCTGGTTCGGTCCTGGCAAGTCGCTCCGGAGAAGCAGGACGGACATGGCAAGGATGATCAAGGCATACGCGCGTGCCGTCCGATTCTGGATCAGCGTCAGAGATGTGTCGGATCTTCTGAAATGCATTCTTGTCGACAGCGCATCGGATCCAGTTCTCTTGAACAGACTCTTGCCGTGGTACCACCGTGGTCGCAAAGCGCCCATATCGCGGCTTCCGCCTGTTTGAACCCCAAAGATACCCTCCCCGTCACGACACAATCATTCTTGCTTTGAGAAACAATCGAGAAACGAGAAGTTCATATCGCTTTGAAGAAGAGATAGACAGACAGACTTAGCTTTGTATAATATCAAAGAATGTACAGAGATACTGACCTCCTACACCCTGGCACGCTCCATGGACTTTACGATGCAGATTCAAGTCCACAATAACGTACATGCGACTTCTTGCTCGTTTTTGAAAGACTTTTTCAACAACCCACTCCATCAACTCATGGACCCACTCGCTTCGACTGTTCAATCCTAGACTGAAAGATGCGAGTGGTGAGGAGATCGGAGAAGCGACTCAATCAACCATTGCGAAAGAAAGAAGAAAACGGACAAGAAGATTGATGGCAACAAGAGCAACCAAAACATCTCCATCTCATATAACCATCTAATGGCAAAAGAAAACCGACGACCTACGTATACAAAACTGGAAGAGAAAACATCATCATGACTTTATCAAAAAAGGTAATTCTTTGCATTTGACAAACATGCTATCCTATCCTATCCTATCTTGTCTTTGTCTTAATCTTGATCCTAGTAACCCTAAGGTGAAATCCTCCCTTTTCACAAATCCCGTCCATGTTTCCCTTCCCACTTGGTATACTATAAAAGCCCAATGTTTCCTCCTCCTCCGAATGAGAAATAATGCTCCGTTCGTCTCCCTGATTCGTCCCGTTGCGATGTAATAACTATGATGAGCGCCGCCATATGAAGTGCCCGTATACGCCGATGTAAAAATAATACCTAGAATTGACAAAGAAAAATGATGAAGTGTAGGGGCGATATGCAAGAAAAGTATGCAACAATGACTTTTGACTGAAGATGGAAAGAATCAACAGATAGTCGAGGTGTAACCAATTCGTAGATTGGAATGTATGAGTGATGTGCTCAGACACATTTTCTGGCCTGGAAGAGACCAAGGCTCAGACTTGTATCGTTCGCTCCCATGATGGGCGTTGGGTCTGGCATCAGTTCCCATCGCCTCAGCATGTAAGGTGTCTGCTTGAGTTCCACAGGTCCTCTGTTTACGCCCATGCCCATGGACATCCTTGTTTGCTGTGCTTGCTGCTGTTGCAGATGCGCTTGAGACAGCGTGGGTGTGTTAGGCACAGATGGCGGGCGAGCAGGCATTCCGGGACGGGCAGGAACTGGCCATGGTCTCTGTAGCATTGATGGCGACTGGTTGGCTGAAGCCGGCGAAGATGATGTTTGCAGAGGCGTCGAAGTTGGGTTCTGCTGAACTGCAGAAGGAACGACTTTGGATGCAAGAGACAACCAAGCGTCGGGAGATGTGTGAGTTCCGAATAAATAGCGCAGACGTGGGATGCAACGAGCTTGAGGTGGTAGGTTCCGTAGGACTGTATGCATATGCTCGTTAGAAAGGTCATCAGAGATCATGGAAGCCACATCGAGAATGTATTCAAGAGTTGGTTGCTGGCCTTGAAGCTTTGGATGAATGAGCAAAGCACAAAGAACACCCATGAGAGGGATCAAGTCTTGTGCAAGGGCATTAGCATCTTGAATTGTGTGATGCTGCATGGTGGTGAGCTGCAGCAACACTCCGATGCCAAACGACACGCGTGCCTTCTTGTCTGACTGCGCAGGATCAAGTGGATTGATTCCTTCGGCAAGCTGACCTAATCGTTTCAGCTGCTCTGTAAGCATGACAATAACGTTTGTTGGTGCTGATTGAGTCGAAGCGGCAAGTGACGAGGCCTCGACAGCTTTCAGATATCGCCTCACAGCGGCCTCTTCTTCCATGGACCCATCGACGGCGACTATGGAGGAAAGCTTCTCCAGGACGCACTCGCCTGCCCAAGAGTGAATATGACTGATGAGATCCTTGTCAAGGGCGCTCAATAATTGTGGCCAGACCGAAGACGTGTTCTCAATCGCTGTCTGGAAGGTGCGAACCAGACTAGCTTTGTCCTGCTCTGACAAGCTGTTGCCCCCGGAAAGAATTGAAGAGATCTGCTGCAGGGCCAACTGGCTAAAAGGCAGTGAAAGTTCTGTTGTTGAACCAACGATCTTGGTCACTTTGTCGATCACTGACATCTTTGCATGTTGTTCCTGGGGCTCTAGACCCAGCAACGAGTCCAGGAGAGGTTGAACGGAGTTCTGAGCCAGCATAGGGTTGGATCTGCAAACCAGCTCCTGCGCAACTAACTTGGGATCCTTGACGATGTACCGGCGAAGAAGAGCAGTGACCTTCTCTTCTAGAGGGTTTCCAATTTTCGAAAGAATGCTTTGCGGGCTCAGTTGTAACAGCAGCCAGATGATGCGCATAACCACTCCCATGTTTCTCAGACAGAACATGTTCTGTGCAACCTTGAATCGATAAGCCTCGGCGGCCTGGTTCTGCATTACAGACGTGGAAGGGATCAAAATTCTTGCACAAGTCATAGCTAGACGGCTAGCGTTGGCGGGCTCTGTGGATTTGACAGTGTTGAGTTTCTTGTCCCAAATCTGAAAGAAGCTGTCCAACTTCAAGCAACCGGAACCGACCAACGAGGTAACAACGCTTTCTACAGCTTCGTATGGGGCGATGGTCTCAGCCATCCGGACTACGAGCCTCTGGACTAACTGCTCGAACGTTGTCTGATCGAACGACCGCAGTTGTGCAAACCAGGTGCTAGCGCGGGACAGCCCTTGAGATCCCATCTTGACGCTGCGATCCGCAACTGTGGTGAACATGCGCATCATGAGCTGCTCATCCATAGTATTGCCGCTGGTAAGCACTCGATCGATATCGTTATCAGATTCAAGGCTTCCAGAATGAGAGATTGCCATGCTGTCTGATGCCGGCGAGCATGCGACGGTAGAGCTTTGGATTTCGCACATTGCAAGCTCGCTATCAATGGTCTTTCCATACATCGCACCGGCCGGCACGCGACGGACCAATCCTGACAATGACAAGAGGAAAGTGCGGTCCAAAGGCTGCCTTGAACGTAGCCGACGTTGTTGTTGGTAGATTTGAGAGACCAGTGCCGGCAGGAAACCCATCGTGGCGAATATTTCAATATTCAAGTTGACAGTGTCTGCAGTAGCGGCCAATATTTGTGGGTTGCTACCATTGGATGCTGCAGCAATGACTTTGGCCAAGCTCGGGAAGTCTTCAAATTGCTCCAATGTATGGCGCACCAAGCAGAAGGCGGCGAGGTTGCCGTTGAAGCTAGTGTCACTGATCGAATCAAAGCTTGGTGATATCACTCTCTCACAGAGCCATTGTGCGACTGCCATCTTGACAGCGCCAACAGGCTTGCTGGTGAGAGCAGGCTCGTGTGATGGTACGCCAGGGCTAGGCAAGGACATGCCACCAAGGTGTTGAGACAAGACGGTCTTGTAGTTCTCGATCTCTCGTGACTCCGCATCGGCGTGATAGCCAACTCGATTTAGGAGTGTGCGCCTCAAGTTGACGATGTGTGAAGAAAGGTAAGCAGTCGGTAACTCTAGGAGAAGCTGGGCCTCATTCGCAGCAGCACTGGAGCCAGAGAGAACACCCATAGAGATGAGCCATTGGAGGTATCTGCCAACCGAAAAGTGGCCAGATCGTGCCAAGGCAGAGACAAGTTTGTAGATCAGGCGAGGCTCCACGGTATTGTCGTGTCTAGCCTTCTCGAGCATGGTCAACACAGCATCGTCTGCACTGAAGCCAGCAAAACTCCAGAAGCGTATCAGCTGTGCAGCGAGGTAGACACGAGCAATACCAGAACGATGTTTGGAGGTTGCCCACTCAAGCACTGTGACCAACACGAACCGTGTATCAAGTCCAAGTGACTCGCATTGAGTGGCAATCCTGTCAATTTGAACGTCCAGGCCGACAGAATCCAAGATGTCCAACAGCCGAAGTCTGGAAGTCCTCGAGGTTGCCTGAGGGGTTGCACCTGACAAACGATTGTTCCGTCTAGTGACATTGGCCAAGCTATCAGCCTCCATGTTGATTCGACCGCTCGGCTTGACAGAAGCAAAGTAGGTTTTGTAATCGTTCCAAGATTTTGGTAAGACTAGACATCCTCTGTGGTTGACGGCCAGGACACTGATCAGCTGGTTCAAGCGTGTGACGAGCTGTAAATTGATGCCATAAGGCGTGCTGGATAGAGATTTGGCGTGACTAAGGAGAGCTTCGGCAAGACGGTGACCTCGTTTTCGGTGGGAGATGAGATGTTTCCAGTAGATCTGAGTGAGTAGAATCCAGACGGGTAGTCTTTCGGAAGAGCTTTGCTTGAGAGAAGTAAGAATCCAGTCCATGTAATGCTCTTCGTCGAGGAGATGCTCAGCGTAGAAATGAGTGCCCAAGCGGACAGCATAGTTCATCTTTTGCGACCATCCTGGTTGACCGCAGCTAGAGATGATGCTGTCGACAAATTGCTCTACAAAGACAGTCCATTCTTTGATCCACTTCAGTTCACCAGCCAAGGCAGCAGGGCCAGAGACACCTTTTCTCTTGAAAGCACGGATTTCGTTGGCGCCGACACACTTGGAAAGCCACACGGCTCTGGCGATGGGAATGTCCTTGGTAATACAATGATCGAGGAGCACTTTACCTCTGATGCCGTGGGGGATGGTCCTACTTAACCTTCGCAACGGCACATCGGGGTTGGCGAGGTCCTTGAGCCATGCCTCTCTCTTAGTGTCGGTCAAAGTAACCCTCGGCGGCGGCTTGAAGGTGGAAGGGGCGGTGCAGAGACGCATCGAAGCCCTCTTGTCCAGCACTTGGACGAAGAGGGCAGACAATACGCCCAGACCATTCTTGTTCTTCAAGCTGGGCCACAGGTGAGGGCGAGCAATGTTTGATTCGGTTTGTGAAGCGCCGGCGGGCTTGTCGCTGTATCCAGACTTGATGAGGTGCTCGTTCAGCACATCTTCCGGGTGCTTGCCTTCGATGTTTGTCCATGGGAAGAAGTCGGCGGCCTTCTCTTTGGGGAGTTTGGTGGCCACTGCGGGTGGTTGTAGGCCGTTGGCTCTTGTTGAAGGATCCAGGACGGGTGTGGGGGAGGGCTTCGGCAGTTGCGGGCGAGATTGGCCTGGGGCGGTCAAGGTCAAGGATTGAGGGCGACGAGGTAGAGGTAGTGATGTTGTAGGCTGCGAGAGGAGGCGTGGCGGAATATGTTGCTTGGGTTCGTCGGGAGTGTTGGCCGAGTGGCCGCCGTACTGAAGCATGCCGTTTGCCGTGTAGGCCGAGTGGTTTGCCTCGTCGACGTCGGAGATGTCATGTTGGGTGTTCAGGTTGACGTTGCTGAGCTTGGAAGGGAGAGCAGGGCGGTTCAGAGGGCGAGGGCCAGGGACTTGCGTGCCCGCTGTTAGTTGACTTATCATGGCACTGGTGCGTCGTGGTTGCACATTTCCCGAGGGCTCATAACGACGCCTCAGAGGGACGAAGCCATGGTGATAGCGATGGCGGCGGCGTGGTTATTGTTGTGGTGAGAGCAAGAGTTGGCCTGGATGGTGCGACACGACATGCTTGATGCTCACTCAGTCACAGGCACACGTCGCACATGAGAAAGAGGGTGAGATTGTGCGAGATGGTCCAGAGCAGGTGATAGCCTGATAGCCTGATATGTCATTCCCGATCAACCGTATCGGCCCTGGCGCTGTCTAGCGAAACACTCCGCATCTTTCCCTTCACCGTATGTAAACCAACTTCGTCACTTTTACCCTGCTTCTACCGCAATTTCATTGGCTGCGCAAGCCACCGGCGCGCCTGCCTTTTTCCGACCAACTCAGCAAACATTTTCTACGCTATAAGTCCCGTCGTCTCCAGACATGACCTGACTCTCCCAATCTCCCAATGCGTCCATTCCTACAGCGACGAATCTGCAACACTATCTCGGCCCAGCTTCTCCCGGTGGAGAAAGCGCCATCTTTCTTTGTGTGCTTTCAGCCTCGAAACGGCCCTGTCAAACCTTCACTGATCACTACTCTCACCATCTTGTTCGCTTCTTCCATCATCGCTCTGGAGACTGGCGTGATGAGTCCTTTTGCTCTCGTAATACCCGTCGCAGGCGGACCTGTCTCGGCGTCGATTTGCAAATGCCGAGAGTTTTGCTTTTCCGCATCTTGCATCTCTGTTCCTGCCTCTTTCTCCGCACTTTTGCATCAATTGCCCTTTGTTGTTTAGTGCCAGCCGGCCTTCGCGCTCTGCGTATGCATCATCCTTCCTCGTGCCTTCTTCTCCTTGCAGCAAGTCTCAGATTTGCATGTCGTGCTTCACTCAACGCTTTCAAAACATTTGCCTTGGACTTTGATTGAACATGAACTCGCGCCCGATCAAATGCGCACGCACTCCCTCTCCCAATCTCACATCCCCTTTCATCTGCATACCTGAGATAAAGCGAGGTGTCGCATCTATACATACCGTATCTCCTTGGCCGCCTTATCCGTACCAAGCCCACGTGCTTGCCCACCTCCCTGAAGGAGCAGGTATCTATCGACTGTAACTTATCTCCAGACTTCGTGGCGGCGTGCCCTTTGTTGTTCTTTCACCGGCGTCTCAAAGATACACATCTTACTCCACATTTTGCATCACAAACTCCGGGCTATCTGTTGAACAGACCGGCCATACGGACCGGGTATCTGCCTCCATGCTCTTGACTATCTTTTGGACCTCGACTCATGAAGCCTTGTTCAAAGCGTCGATCTCGCAATCACTTGTATTATCAATCTTGGACCAGACCATGAATCTCCGACCTCGCAGCGTGCCGGATATCCCACATTCCATGACAAAGACCAGTGACACGTAGTTCTACCCGCAAAGCACTGCCACGGTGCGTCTTTGATGCTCTCCACCGCATTGATGGATGCTGCTACGTTTCGCTGGACCAATTGAGACCATGCACTGAACCTCGAGAGTTTTGACGGCATTTGCTTCCTTGTCTCTTCCCCACATTCCGCGAGCCGCCTATAGCCGCTTCCACCTCATCTTTAACCCTCCATCGGCCGATAAAGGATATGACAAGGGGAACGCAGTTGCAAAGGTCTCCGACGGGGCAGGACTTATTTTCTCGGCAAGGTCTAGCGTATGGCTATCGCAATGATCAATGCTTTCATGGACAGAAGGCTCACTTACTATGCAAGAAGCAGCCTTTGCTATCGAGAACGATTGCACCAATCTGATAAGCAAAATACCTGTCAATAGCCCACACTTGGTCGATAGAAACACAGGCGGGCGAGCCTCAAGGCTCGAGGGTCGAGCTAATCTCGCGGCGGAAAATTCCACGCAATCGCATCATAGCACGCTGATTGTCGCAGGAGATACCAGAATTTAAGATGTACCCAGATAACTCCAGCATGCCGAGCGAGGACGTCCAAATGCCCACCATCTGTACTCCGTATACGGGCTGTGTTCTGTTCGTCCACCGCTGCACTGCTTCTGGTACATGGTGGTCAAATCCCTCAGGCCTAGCACATACGGCCACAGTCAGCTGAAAACTGGACATCCGTGCTGATTGCCGTATCGTCGACGACCGGAATTTGGGATAAGTTTCTGGTTTCCTGACCGATAGCAACCTAGAAGTCGGTCTGAACAAGGACGTTCGCTCGATTGCGTTGATGCCGACTGACCTGCCGCCGCCCTGCACGCCGCAATCCTGGAATCAGGAAACAGGTTTCATTCGTTCGCGATACCCGAATCTAACACGTCTGCACAATGTCGCTACTGTAACACTGCCTCGTTGTCGTCTCCTGCATACAGCGTCACCAACATGTCTGCAAGATCAACTTTGGACGCGCGATCGTGTGACAGTCCACCAGCCTATAGAGACTCGCGCCAACAACTTCTCTCGATCCAACACCTGTATTAGGACGCACATTCTTCCTAACCTCAGCGCGTATCTAGGAAACCAGCAACTACACAACAAATTTGACACTCGCTTAGCTACCAACCGTTTCGCTACTAAGCACCATTTCAATCAGACGTGCATACAAAATGGTTATTCGTGCATTGGCCTCCAGAGTGTCGCACGCTCGACAGTCTGCACTATGCATGCAGTAAGCTGAGCGACCCATCAGCTGCGCACACCCAATAACTGCGCAGCTGCGCAGCTCTAAGGCCTCGATAATACCGACTGTATAAACATTAAAAGTTGTCCATCTGCCACTTAAATTGGAGCGATTCGAAGCTCTGCTCTACGAGCTTACGCTTAGCAGCAGAAGCGTCGTATCTCGACTATCTCGCTACCTCTCGTGCCTCTTATTATGCGAGGGCCTCCCTCGCGCGTATAATGTTATCTATGCTTACAGATTAAGTATTTAGGTTGGTAGGGACCTTCTTCCGCCTCTTAATAGCTAATCTATCGACTTAGGCCTTGAGTTAAGCGTTACGCTACTATAGAGCGACCTGTTTTGCGTTAAGATAATCCAAAGACTCTGGACCCACTAATGCGTTGGCATCTCTCGATACCGATGACTTTTCAGATTCAGCAAAAGAATACGTGGATAACTTACTCGGGTCCTCGTGATCGATGATGCATAAGATGGAAAATCAACGACACAAAGACGACACCATGTCCGAAGCTCGACACTCGTGGCTCTCGAGAAGCTAGACCAGAATGAAGCGCAACACGGGGAAGCGACTCGGACCTGTACTCTCTGCCGCCTAGTGGCCACCTGGAACCTTCTCTATCGCCGAAGCACGCTGCTAGATACGCAGCCCTCCAAAACTCTTGGCCGCCGGTCTTCTCAACGAACCGCGCCTTGAGCAATGCGATATGTTCGTTTCACCCTCGTCAAAGTCGCTGTAGGGACGTTCACACTACCTTTGAGCATCACGATGAACATCCTGTCGATTACTGAATACACGAGTAAAGACGAACTCGAATTGCGAGCCATCTGGTACCAACACCAATATCTACATTCCGCACCACAACCAGCACATGGCAGCAAAGAGCAAAGTAAACATGACACCAGTAGCCCAAGACAAAATTTCGCAAACTATCTACAAAACTTCGGACAATAAATCATATAGACAATTCGTCACCGTCATCAAAGACCTGAAGGGATGTCAGTGCGGATCTTGTGGGCAGAATGTGATTTTCGATCAAATTTACAATGCTTTCAGTCTCTTTGAGCACATCGTCGACGTATGCGCTGTCTCGACTGTATTGGTCCATCGTAGCGCTCGTGCCTTCCTCGACGGCTTTTCTAATCATCTCTGCATCCTGGGCTGGCGGCAGCATGTCCAGAGTCTCTTGTATAGCTTTTTGTCTTGCATCTATGCGTTTCAGAACGAGTTCTTTTTTCTGTTCCGACGGGGTCAGCAATCGATAATACAGATTTTTAGAGTGTCGCAAAACTTACACTGTTGGCTACTTTTCTGATGCTCTTGAGAGCTTCGTCTTGGTATTTATCAAGTTCTGCCATTCGCGAGGCCATGGTTCGCTCTTGGGTACTGCCGCTCTCGTAGGCGAATCCCAGTCGCTCGACAAGGTCTACTCCTGGCAAAATGTGTTTTTCCGAGACTTGAGTGTATAGATTGGCGGTTTCTTTGATTACCATGAAGTTTGCTCGTATCATGCAGGCGTTTTTCATGACGATCTGTGTGCATGGGTCAGTCGGGTTCAGTCAGGAGGATGTGGTGTACTACCGTACCTCTCTGCGGAAGTCGGACAGTATCATTCCAGTGGACTGATTGCTGGGGCCGTCGATGGATATGCTCTTCATTTCTTGCTCTAGTGTTCGGAGTAGCTTGTCAGTGTGTCTACCGGCCTCGGCGTTGATGAGGTTGGAGACTGTGCCGAAGTAGATGACCAGTTTTGAGATCTTGGCTTTAAATCCCGACAATGCCTTGATGGATGCACTCAAGATGACTATAATGTCCGACTGCAAATATGTCAGATCGTGCATGAACCCTTGGTCTAATTGAGATACTTACAAGCTCGAGTCTGTGAGCATTGAGTCGCTGTATCTTGATCTTGATCTCAAGCATCTTGCCGTGTTGGGCAGCGAGGTCTGTGGTCCTCTGGTTGTACAGCTTTCTTTGTGACTCGAGGCAGCTCTGAGCAATCTCGAATCTTGATGCGGCATTCTGCATCTCTACCTGGGCTATATCACGATGAAGGCAGTCAGCCAAAATCACCAACCTCTCACCTCGTCGAGGTATACTTACCGATGGAACCGGAGGCAGCGTTCTGCTTTGGTTCTTGACGCAACCTTGGGCTCTGAAGACATGGTCAGTCAGGTGTGGGTTTGAGCTTAGAGTTCTTACTGGTCTGAATGTAGGTCTAGACAAGCTGCCGGACTTCAACTTGCCCATGGCCCGCTGGATCTTCGCAACTCGCTCGTGCAGTTTCTTGATCCGCTTGCCGGGCTGGAAATCCGCACCCAAACTCTGTCTGTCCTTGGTCGCCTGGTTCAGTTCGTCAAGTACCTATCATAGACACAGTCAGCGCTGACGGGCGGATATTGTGATCCTGATCGCTCTTACTTCGATGGAATCTCGAACAGTGTCGGCCAGCTTGTCAGTGCAAGATTCTGAGCTCTCCACTCGGTCAAGCGAGTCAAGGATAGAATCCAGCAAGCCCCTCAAGTAAGTGACAGTTCCTGGTTTATCGTTGTGCGTTTCGTAGATGTTGTTCCAATCGGGCTCCTGACCAGGTTTGTTCATCATCCTGGTGAGCAGGCCAACGCAAATCTCAAACTGACCAAGCTGCATCATCGAGGTATCGTTTGGGACATCGGGTTCGTCGAG
>Ga0181467_100570_pt1 | contig 18236 bp, 19 predicted proteins | sample InSIn5gowninarea_2_FD_119079 | JGI IMG/M metagenome (GOLD analysis project Ga0181467, IMG submission 119079) | Clean room microbial communities from NASA Spacecraft Assembly Facility at Jet Propulsion Laboratory, Pasadena, California, USA -... ... | reverse complement strand
AAGTTAGTCGCTCCAATAATAACCCTGCCTCAGCGTCTGGTTAAAGTATTTCGAAAGTTTGAGCGCTATACCTTTTGAGTACTTTCGGCCCCATATTCATGCCGATCACGTCGTGCTGGACAAATCATAGTGGCAAGGATATGCGAATTAAGAGATGGTCCGACCTCAAGCGTCGATGTGTCATCGGCTAGCTCAGTTCTTGCTGGCTTGGAGCCCCTCTGTCCAATCTCCGACGAGCATATCCTCTGACAGCGATGCAAGTTGTGACATCGAGCGAATCATCACCACGTTGTCCTTGCAGGGAGTTTCTCGATGATGACACTTGCGACCAGTCAGCCTTGACCACATCATCAACAACGACATCAGTGTGGCAGCCCTGGCTATAGAAATGATTTGATATTCGATGATACAAAATACTGTAAAGAGTGAGGCAGCCAATCATGACCTCCGAATCAGTAGATCAGCAGTGTACTCCGTAAGATAAAAGTGGCTTGTGCTGCTCTGGATCGGCTCAGAAGTCACCCAGGTAAAAGTAGAGTCGTGAGACCCATAGTATACCAGCCACATATCATCTCTCTGTCTCATCGATATTTGGTCCACTTCCCGTAACCGTTGATTTCCGTGCCTCAATAATTGACCAATCGTATGATCACAAGTCCCAGCGGAACATTACACTACATGGTGCCTGTTCCTCGGCTCAGCTTATTGGATTAGTTGCTCACAGCCTTGCGTGAGCAGCTGCGTCTCCGATGTAAACCCTTTGTGCATATTTGCGTAACCCTTCGCAAAGGCAGAAGTGCGTGGGGAGCTCCGATGGTCGAGACTTCTTCCAAGCTTTTCACAAGAAGCCCTTCGCCTGGAGATAGTGTCTTCTCTCGGCGTGAAGGAGGACGGCGGTCAGAGTTTTGTCTACTCCGCCCGAAGCTTACAAGATCAAGCTGAAATAAAACGTGCTCGTCGTGAGAAGCTGTTGCTGCGTCGTGGCCCAACGGGCTTGGAGAGTTTGTAGAGGAATCAGGTATCAGCCTTGCAATGTCTTCATGCGCAACTAACAAAATGCCACGGGTACGATTTGTGTCCAAGTGATGATCATATTGAATTGTACAGGATGGAGCTATCTGAAGATGCCAGAGGTCGTGGCGCGGTGGTTCCAGCCCAAGACGAACACCAAGTTATAGAAGCTCACAAAGCTCCGATCCCTCCTCTGGTCAGCCCATACTTCATGGCTTCATAGTTTTACGAGTACTTCGAGCGACAGTCGATCTGGTGAATTGGTGGCATCCGACACTCCGATGCCATAGCGTGACCACTACTCGTTCCAAAGCTGTACTCCTTGAGCTCTGAGCAGTTTTTGGGAATAATTCCCACAGCACATATTCCCATGGGCCCACAATGCACGTGAAAAGAGAGATGGCCCTCGATCGATGGTCGAATTCAGTCTTGAGAGGAAGCAGACCACGATTGTGGTCCATGTAGCTGTGGAAACCCTTTGTAATAATCAAAAACTCGATAGTATGCTTGAACCTGTGACATAATCAAACTTCATAAAAGTTATTGGAACCTTCAAATGAGTACATTGTCGAGAAGTTGTCACGTAAAAGTCGGCGAAATGACAGTCACGTGGCAGTTAGTAGTTACAAATCACATGACGGCTAGATCAGCTACCATACAACATCTGACCCTCAGCCTTGTCGTCCGCGAGATTATATACCGACGTTGCTTTCATAAATGTTGATATCGAATGTGGCATGACTGCGTCTGAAACTTTCAGGTTGATATCGAATCGAATGTGACACTCATCGCCGCCTTCAATGAACCACTAGTCCATGGCGATCTATCAATGTTTACAGTCCCACAATATACTCAGACTAACACAAGGCCGAATGCATTCTGACGTTCAAGTCAAGCAAAGACTCATTGCTCAGTAGTGGTTCATGCCGATCAGGGGAAACAGCTACTTGGACGTTCATCATTGAGGGCAAAGCGTATAAACGCCGTATCACCGCATGCAACTGCTACTCGAAGGGTACATGCAGGACATATCTAACCATCAGCAGATTGAGTAGTACTGTACCGCACAACGCACCAAGTCGGTCTGTTGATGTACACATTTTCGCATGAAACTCGAGCTGCTGACCACTCGTTGCAAGACAAATCGACTGACACTTGCCTGACTTCTCGCCTGGTTCTCCTGAGTAACAACGCCATCGCGATCGCGAACGAAGGAAGCAGCTCCGTGCCATGATTTAGGTCAGTCCCTCGCCTCAAGAAACAAATCACGAGCGTGAGTCTAACAGCGCAAGCTACTACCACCCTTCCAGGATCAATAAACAATTCGAACTTCCGAGCCAGATGTGTCACAGCAGAGAAGTCAGCAACTCGCTTCCTACCTGCAAATCAACATACCTAAGCGCCAGGCATCTCCTCCAATAGATGCCTTATAGCAACCTCATCTGAGAGCGCGCCTCTTATCCTGTCTGTCTCACACAACAACACACTTCCAAAGGTGCAATGGAAGCTATCTCGCCTTCCAGCGGCCACGAGCCAACACTCAGGTCACGACGATCTGGTTGTATCGTGCGGGTAAGCGTTCATTCTTTTACCATCGCTCTACTTCCATTTCCTCCAAGTCGTCTTCGTGGCGGAAGCCTTGCCTCGAAAGATATTGAAGAGGTGGCCCCAAGTGGTCGCGTTCAGCGGTTCCTTTGAGGCTTGATGGCGGAGAAGCTATCGTTTGGATTCTTGCCAGCGGCAAGACAAACTAGATGGCCGCTTTGGTGACCGTGTACGCGTATTTGCCTCCTGACGCGAAAGGGGTCGCCCTGTGTCTGTAAGTCATTGTCAGATTGGTGCTATTTTTGGAGTTGAATCCATCGATGTAGAGATACATCTCTTGTAGACACATTTTGCGGTTGGTATGTAGTCTACATGGACTGTTTCACAGGATCAATATTTCCCACTAAGCGAAATGCTTGTCAGATTCCACTTGGCTGTGCCTCAGGTCCGAAGTTATCGAGCGTTACGCCAAGTTCCTAGGTCTTCAATTTACATTACACCCACCTCATTATAGCAGCTGAAGCAGTTTGTCATACCTTAGGTCTCAGCTCGTGGTCCCCAGGAGCTGACCATACGAGCGGCTTGTCACCAAGTTACCAGCCGAATCAAGTGACCATATGCTGAGATCGAAATCGATGACAATGCAGATGATTCCAAGCGCTTAGCTATGCCTTGATGTTGGTCAATACCGGTCAATACTGGTCAATGGTGCAGTCTGACCAGGAGATTTGAACTCGGACCTGGCCTTCGACCTAGCTACGAGCCATTTTTCGTTGCTGTCAATGTCCAGAGCAGGCTTTAGAATTCAAGCGTTGTGTTGTCCCTTCACAAATTGAAACTTTCTTACTCCATGGTGTCGTGTTCACTTCGCTAGCACAAGAGTCAAACACCAATCCAGACTACATGTCGTTTATTTTCCGGCGTCCAAACTCAGCATTTCTCGAAAGGCGAGACTAATACCGCGTATCCCGCCCGACTTACTTTCTTCGTCGACAACATAAAACAGGCTTGCTGGGCAATGCAAAGGTCTGACTTCGACGACCATCTGCATCCTTTGCACAATGCTATACTCAATTGGCACCGACTTCTTAATGTGTACTAGGGAACGATGCACAGCCAGAATTGCACCAGTTCGTCCAGAAGTACTTGGCAATACACAGTTGCTTGCTGGACGATGCAAGATTTTAGTCCCGAACCCAACTCCATCGTACGTTGCGAGGCTGCAAATTGAGTTCGCAACCACTTCAATACTGATCACTTCTCATGAAGGATCTTGCACCCTCGTTTTCTTACCATGCATGCTTTGCTCAACCTGAAACATAAAATCCTCACGCATTAGAATGGTGCAAGGGTTCAATGAAAAAATAAACATTCCATAGAGGTTACATTTTACTTCTGGACTCTCAAAGGCAACCACACTCACCATGTTCAGCTGCGCCAAGCTATAACGAACTATGCATGGCATCTAGGCTCTATACCCACCCATCCTCCCCAGGCAACCACACGGGAACATCCACTATCGTCCATGCCTTACAGTCCTTCACCAACAAAAACGTAATTCCACGTGAGGCCCGTTCAAATAAAGTCTAAGGAGCAGTATGGCAAAGCACACTCCCACCATCTCTAGTATTCACCAAAAACATCCACTCACAACAACCAGCATAGAATCCCACAGCCCATTTATTTCTTATTTTTCCCTAGATCTGGCGGCGCCTTAAGTGATCTACATTACATACTTTCCCACTCTAGTATCCGAGGACTAGTTAGCTAGTCGAACGGATGAGGTGGCATAGAAGCTTGATCTTGATCCTTCGGTTTACTTCTTCAGATTTTAGGGTTTGGAGTTTTGGAAGGGGTGGGAAGGATCAGTCACTTCTACATATTGTACGACTAACTGCTATCTGTTGATGGCCTTGTATTTTTCCTTCTCAAGTGCAGTCTTACCTACCCCATCCCTAAGCCCATTTCATCGCTCCTCACCAACCCTCACCTCCCTCCTTCCTCCCAATCTCCTTAGCAGCCACCCAGAGATCTTCTCATTCAAAAAACTGATCTCAACCCCCCCAAAAATAGCCACACCATCTCACCGACCACCACCACCACCTCTCGACTTCTAAATTCTTGAGCCACCCAACCCTCTCCCGATCAACCGCTATCACCCCTTCCTTCCCGTCCTTGCCACCACCCACACACACATATCAGTGATGTATCAATCACACCATGTACCATATGGAGAAGAAAGAAGGAAGGGAAGAACAGAAGGTGTGATTCCATGCTTTTGTTATTCTTCTAGCTGCCGAGATTCGCGAATGGGGGGGTGTTGGGGCTTTAAGTGTTGTTTTTCTTATGTGTGGATGTTTATTATTTAGCATACCATTTATGGATGGAATAGATGGAAGAAGAGTGACTAGTACTAGGAACATATCTATTCTTGATTTTCGCGATCGCGAAAATGACCTATCTCGAGGGTCGAGTTAATGTATCAGTCCATCTAAGTGCTCTAGCACACCCCATTCTCCGCTGTCAATAAAGCTGCCAAGGCAATGGTGCTGTCTGTGTAGTGAAGACTAATACTTGATACGACCATTTGAAGCTCTATGAGGCTGGTAAAGCAAAGCTATTTCCAAGCGATGCCAAGGCAGAACCAATTGCAAGATCACAGTTCAGCCTTACCATGCCCTCCACGCCTTAGCTTCCTCGCTCTGATCTGTCCGCTAGGCCGAAGAATGTGTCTTGGATTCCCTCCTTGTACACACCAACCCTGCCTCTAGTTCCTGAGAACCCGGCCTCGCAGCGGAGAAACCCATGCTGAGTTCTCACAAAGCAAGTCACGAAAGTAACATCCTCCATCCCCCATCTTTCAAACACACACTCCAAGAAGCAGTAGTGAATTTATTCACTTACTACTACTGCTGCCCACCTTCAAAATAAAAGGATGCTTCAGCGCCTCGGTTGGCGTACACCTCTTCTCCGGATTGAGCGCCAAACATTTGTCCAACAAATCAGCAAAGAGAGCCAAGTCCTTGGCTTCCGACTCCGTAAGGCCCTTTGAGGCGGACGTGAGGCGCGTGCGCAGGTCGCGCGAAGGTCTGCTGAAGTTGAGCGTTTTGATGGTATCCTGGTGGGATGTTAGTAACCTGCTTAGAGACCATATTTGGAAAATGGGCATTGGATTGCGTGCGATAGACTGGCAAACATAAGGACAGTGATTGATGTGATGTATCGTGTTAAGCATGTGATATTGATTTTGGGAACTGGCACAGGCTGGGGAGAGGCGCATAGGTGGAGGAAGCGCCACTTTGGGTATAAAGTTGGGATGAGGCTCCCGCCTTAGGTGATAGACATGAACATTGTTTTGGTCGGCGAACAGATGAAAGTATTGAATTTTGGGAATAGCAGCACGTACCTTGCCCGTAAGCTTATCCTGCTCGACACTTCGGAAATTGGCCAACTCGTCGAAGTGGACGTGGGCGAATTGTGCTTTCTTCAACATCTTGGTGGTGAACTTGCCTCGACAATCCATGATAGAGCGGAGCATCTGGTTGTTCGTTCTGCCAGTAAAAAGGATTTTGCCAGTATAGAGCTCGTAGAGGGTGCAACCAACGGACCAGACATCGATTGCGAAATCATATGACATCCCCAAAATGATCTCAGGCGCACGGTAGAATCGACTGACGAGATATGGAGTGATCTCATTGTCGGAAGCATCGGACGCTGAGCCCAAGTCACAGATCTTCAGCATGTTACGAGTCTCATTGACCTAGTCATACGTTAGTAAGTATGGGGCAGACGGATATTCAACCGACCAAAATATTGTCGGGCTTCAGATCGGCATGCAGAATGTTGCACTTCTTCATAAGACTCAACCCAAGAAACATCTGCTGAGCGTATGCTCGAACAGCTCGAAGATTGATACCCACATCTCGTCCGAACTTCTTCAGTACCTCACGCAGATTGATACTCAAGTTTTCGAATACCATGCAGAGATGACCTTTGTGCTCAAAGGAGCGCTCAAGACGGATCAAATGCTTCTTGTCTTCGGGATCTGCTTGGTTGATTTTCTGGAGAATCTCGATTTCTTTGGCACCTGCTTTACGCCTACATGGATTCAGTAAGCGGGGAATAACGATGGGTGGCCTGTACTTACATGGTCTCATTGTTGCGAATAATCTTGATAGCGACCAACTTTTTGGATGTCGTATCCGTGGCTCGAACAACACCAGAGAACATACCTTTCCCGAGGTTGGCTTGAACATGGTAACGACCATTGAGTAATTCGCCCAGAATGACTTTGTAGTATCCTTCTGTATCATCCCAGTTGTCAAGCATACCAACGTCCAATTCTTTGGCAGAAGGAATAGGCACTGCTTCTGCGGTCTCTGTGGATTTAACACCTGCATCAGCTTGAGGTTTAGGATCTTCAGCGAACATATCATCGTCATCTTCGGCGAACATATCGAAATCATTGTTCGCAATCCGCGGTTTGACTTCGGTGACATGTGCAGGCAGTAGGACATCCTGTTCAATGGAAGGCTTCAATTTGTCGTAAGCTCCAGATTCGATCTCTTCGATATGCCGCTGGTCATCTCTCTGCTTGTCTTCTCGCATATCGACTGTTGGATCATAGTCTGCAGCTGAAGGGCCATCATCTTCTACACCCCCCGATGCCCCTCCGTTCTGATTAGCCAATTCTTCATCATTGGCAACTGCAAAGGCTGATGGTGATGCTGGCATCTGGCTTTCGAAGGGTGTCGAAGGAGCGGAAGCGGGCGAGGCTAGTTCAACGTGTTAGCGATGAATGATGAAAAAAGTACGGTGGGACCCACTGGATCGAGTAGATCGAGTTCCATCATCTTGAGAACCTTGTCCAGTCTTGTCGTTCAAATGCAATGCTTGTACCAACAACGGTGTAGCAGAAGTTCTATACTTAGCTTTGATTGCCTCTCGGCGCTTTCGCCGCTCTTCTATCAGTGTAGCTTCGTCAAGAGGTTCGGCTTCAATTGCATCGCCCGTGTCTTGAGTGGTAACGTTAGGTCTAATATATATCAGTATCCGTCAGATAGGCAGAGGCTGCATACTTACCTCTCAAACTCCTGGACACGCGATTGATGATCAGGTTGTGACACAAGTCCTTCTGCAGATTTAGCTTCATGTCTTGTCTGATCAGTAGGCAGCGGGGCTTGTCCCCGGTTGCTCACTGACTGATGCCTTGAACCCCGACTATCATATATTCCAAGCCCCCGAACTGGCGGTCCATTAGTATGATAGCTCTGACGCCGTGAATCCCTATTTGCATAGTCTCCGTTGCTATTCCCATCCTGTCTGCTTCCACGTCTGGGCGATCGTGTGCGAGGCCGTTTCTCAGGAGGCGGACTGCGATCATCATAGCTCAAAGAACTTGGAGAAGGCTTCTCTCGATCTATATCTTGATATGAGCCTCTTGATCTACGTCTGAAGCCTGAAGCGATATCCTCGTAGTGGACTTTGAAGCGGCGAGAGTCACCATGGTTCCGATCGTTGTAGTCGTCATAGTATGGTCTTTTCGTGCCTCGTGGTGTGCGGTCTGAGTAGGGGGATCTGCTTCTCCTATCTCGCGGTGGTGGATCCCGTGCATTCGATCTGCGATCGGGTGACTGCAAGGTTGATGCACTATAACGATTTCTGTCTGGACGGTCAACGGGGGTGCCATCGAACTGTGACGGTGTCGTGTTTGCCTTCTCTACGACTACATCATGTATCTCCCCCTCATCTGAACTGGCAGAGTTCGACATCATGTGCGAGGAAGACGGTAGATCCCTTGCTTTGAAGTGGACAGAGCGTGTTAGCCAAGGAACCAAATTGCGATCTCAAAGTAAGAAGAGCCCAACCGGGTATCTATCGTCGCTTCTATGCTTCAGCGCATGTCTCAGGTAGTGCAACGCTGCAGAGTCGGATGGGATAAAATGCAGCCAGTAGAGTACCAGGTTGAAGGATTGTTTTGGGGACAACGATGTTGTGCTAGTTGAAGCGTTTGGAAGTCGTCAGTCGTGCAAGGCGATGAAGTCGAAAGATACTAACTGTTACAAGACTAGCGGGCAAAAGCGGGACGACGTTTGACCGTGATATCCTTTTCAGCCCGACACATCATGAATGATTCCGCTCCCCTCTCCACTCCTCGGCCATCAGTCTTCAAGCTTTCAAGGCTTTCTCGCGTGGAAAGGAAGTCGTCAACATGGGCAAGGGCGGCGTCAGTAAGTCACACCATACTTCTTTTACGAGAGACAACCACTGACACTTTGTCCCTAGCCGGAAAGCAGCTCCCTGCTTCTCAGCAGAAGAAAACCAAGGCTAAGAAGGAGGATTTGGACGAAGATGACATTGAGAAGAAGAAGATGGAGCTAGCCAGTTAGTAACCAGGTTCAAAGGTATACTGAATCCACAATCTAACTTCATCGAATCAGAGAAGAAGGAACGTGAGGAGGCAGTGAAGGCTGCGCAAGGCAAAGGGCCAATGTCGATGGGAAATCAGGGCATCAAGAAGAGTGGGAAGAAGTAAGCAGGTGCATACTACGGTATGATGATGGCACGAACAGCATGGGGAGATGGACGTACAGGGTCCTCATTGGCCAAGCGTTGGAAGGGGGACCTACACCGACGAAATGAACATGCAATGATAATGATGATTTCTAGTCATGGCACCCTGCTCTGGCTCTTCTATCCTCAACTGCTCAACTGCTGCCACAGTGTCTCATGTGTCCAACTCACTCCGCTATCCCCGCTTATCATACTCAGGCAGCTATATATCTGGCTGAGGCTTAGAAAGCCTGGGTACCTTTTCTTGCACATCGTGCTGCGACTTACTGTCCGTTGGTGCTGTGGATATCGCATTCTTATTTCCAGTCGTCGAAGTTTTTCTCACCTGTCCGATGACCTCGCCCTTGGAGAGACCTGTACAAAGGATGAGCTTGTCGAGTAAGGGGAAAAGTGCATCCTCCGTGAAGAGCTTTCGTGAAAGGGCCTGGCTCAATCAACAACATTCGTCATCGATTCTTTCTGCAGACATGACGAGTATGGGGCCGCTTCAAAGTTTTCTGAGCTTGGTGCAGCTGATATTGTTCAGATATCTGGGAGCGATACCAATCTGAGCAAGAGGCCAGCGTGATATTGATAATTGGAGATTGATTGATTCGATCGATGGAATGGCAACCATCGATGAGCCTTGTTTCAGGCATGTGACGCAGATTCACGTTCGTCGTGAGCAAAAGGGAGCGGAGGAGGAGGAGGACTGGGCTCTTCGGATTTACGAAAAGAGGCCGATCGCCCGACGGGACCAAGACTTGTAGGGGCGTCGAATCTTAAGTATTAAACCGATGTGTTCGAGCCGTATACCAGCATAGGTTGCATACTTATATAATGATTAAAATATAAATCTATGTGGTTGGGGGTTTCTATATAAAGCTTTCAGTGCATTAGTTGTGGCGGGGCGATCGGACTCCGTTTTATGGGCCCGAAGAGCAGGGTCTCATCGCATGTCCATGTTGCAATGGAGGTCAAGAAGGCAGCTGACATTTGGGCACATCCACATCTTATCTCAAGCAATGCTCTGAAGACAGGTTGATAAGTCATGTCTTGTGAATGAGTCGGGTGAAAGTTGCTCTGAGTAATATATGTGACGCGGCTAGATCAACAACGCCCGCGGCTACTTACAGTACCACAAACTTCGCAACGAAGACAAGAAAGCTCACCGGGAAAGCGACTCGAGACCGGACATCTTGCAAAAGACACACGCTCTACAAGAGTGAATAACATATATGCGACATTTGATCCATGACTATGAGACGTGACACCGGGCTATAGGTACTGTAAGGGCAATTAAGCAAGGACGCAAAGGAAGTAGAAAGCTGACGTGCAGAGTAGTGTCACACAAATAATGGAGCAGAAATCATGAGCCAATAACACAGCACGATGAGATGGTCAGAGCAATGGCAGCCATTATTATGATTACCGATATGAAAGCTTGTAGCAGGTTAGTCCATAAATAGTAATCGTCTACGGAGTATTACACTTTACGCTATGAAGCAAGCTAGTCGATTTAAACAGGGTCTTTGCCCCTGGTGCTTCAGGCTAGATTTTATAACAAGGGCTATAAAGGGTTATAAAGGGCTATAAAGGGTCGCACCTTTCCTAATTCTTTTAAATCTGATCTTTTATGAGAAGTCAGGTTATCAACAACCTTCTTCCTCTCCAAAACACATCCACCTTCCTGCAACAAAGTCAGCCGGATACATGTCCCATTGCCAAAACAATATGCACCTTCACGCGACGAGTCACTTCATTATATTTCCCATTGCCATTCATTGATGGCAGCACCTAACCCCCAACCTCCACCTCCACCTGCACTTCCTCAACCAGATTTCGGACGTGTCTCCACAGCTTTCCAGGATATCTCCACCGCGGCTGATAATATATCCACCGCAACTGATACGCTGGGCCTGGAACTAAGACGTCTGTCGAATTTGCAGCCACTCGCCTTCAATCAACTGGTACTCGATCAACTTACTCTTATGAACCAGAACTTCGCTCGTCTCGAGCAACGCCTTACTCATAATCAGAACGACACCACGAAGTTGCACAATAACCAACGAGTGTTAGGCAACTCTACGGCTACACTACTTCCACTTCGCGATCCTGCAACAGGACTCGTCATACAGAATTGTCCCAATACAACAGCACAGATACGCACTCTAAGCAATCAACGAGCAGTACAACTCCTCACTATTCTTCAAATCCCAGTCCCTGCTACACTAGCTGAAAGAAGAAACGCACTTTGCTCTGCCTTTTTCTTGGGTTAGCATTCACGTCGAAGCACGAACGCAACGTGTGACGACTGGTGGTTATTTTCATTGCACTGTTTGTACTCCTCAGAAATGTCAAAGGTGACATTTTAATTGGAAGACAGGCGCTAATCAGACATGCAGACAGACTAATTCCCTTTCAGTGGCCGTACCGCCAAACAGAGGACTTGCCACTGTCTGCTCCATTGGGGGCCGCTCCTGAACCTACTTTGCCGCTGCGCGCTTCACTCTGGCCTCTACAGGGGAACCACAAATCACATGATCTGAACATCCACTGCTCCCATCACTATGCCGGAACCATTGACAGGCGATGTTGTAATGGCTGACGCACCGATTCCGAGTATCGAGGCAAAGGTCACATCCGCAGGGGCAGTCGCGCCTAGATCAGATGGCCGTGCTAAGGCGTCAGAGCAAGGTACTCCACAGCTCCCTGGTGCTTTCGACTCGATTAAAACACCGGTGATTGCTCCAAATGGTCATTTCGATCGCCATCGTACAGGTTCACCTCTGAAGCAAGTTCAGCATCAGCCGTCCTCGCCGCTAGCAACGCCTAATTCATCAGCGAAGCCAGTTTCGATCAATGGCAACGCTGCGCTCATAATCAAGAATGACAAGCAGGCTCTTCGACTGAATGAGGTTCTGAATGAGACTTCGCCCGCGGTAGCACGTGAAATCATCCGAAAGAACTGGCGGACCTTGCTTTTCGATGGGACTGAGAGGGATGACCATGCTTCGTTCATACTCAGAGCGGGCTTGAAAAACGCAACGCCGACTGTCATCCAGCGAGTCTTGAAGGAGGATGGCATATTCAAAGAGCCATTCGTCACTGGTATGAGTAAGAAGACAATAATCAATGACGAAGTCTTGAGGCAAGCGACACCAGATCAACTGAACAGATCTATTTCAACGACTATCCTCGATCGAATCCTCGCTCGACGTTTAGCAAGCTTGCCTGCAAAGGATCTTATTCGTTGGCTGGCTGAAGCTGATAGATTAGGATACAAGCATGATGATATCCTCGACGAGAATGAGTCTGTCAGACCTAATATATCGAGTGATACAGAAGATAGTCCGGTTCAGGTTTCAGGTCATCGCGCATCAAAGGATCCTCTCTTACTTGAACAAGAGAAGAACCAGAAAATACAGCATCAACAGCAGATATCAATGCAAGCTGCGTTGTTACAAAGACGGCAGCAAGAAGAGCAGCGGAAGAGTGGCCAGATCCCCCCTAACACAGGGCTGACTTGTGACTTGTGTTCGTACGAGTTTGCATCACCGTCTGGATTCCACTATGTGAGCTACTCTGAGATTGATACTATGTGTGTTCTAACAAAGTGTAGCATACGACCAAAAAAGTTTGCAAGAAGGTAGCCCCTTCAGAAGGCTTCAAGAACTTTTGTATGGTATGTGCACAAGGCTTCACCACGAAGCAAGGGATGCAGTACCACCAAATGAAGAGAGTCTGTGAAGACACAAACAGATCTAAGGACTCGTCTATACCAGGAACTAGCCCTGCTGCACCCATTTCTGCCCCGAAGCACATATCTTCGCCTACATCCAATCCTGCAGCGCCAGTGTCAGCTCCTAAGGAAGCTCGCCCTTTCATCCCACAGCCAGTGCAAACACCTGCTAAGACTCAATCAGCTGAAACCTCAATGACTATTCCAAGCATTGAGACTCCGCTTCCAGCGGGTGTTCGCGTATCACCGAATCTCATTTCTGACACGCAACGTCAAAAACTGAACAACGAACTCCAGGCGGCCGATGAGAAATACGCGCAGAGCCTTGCCGAAATTCCAGCCGGTTGGTCTCAAGCTCAGAAAGAGGCCAGGATGATTTCGTTAAAGAACAGTGTATCGGCTAGGAAGTCGCAAATTCGAAAGCAGTATGGCGTCAGCTTGCGATTGAGGAATAGGGACAAAGATGCTATTGCTGAAGCGACTGGAGGAGCTGCAGCGCTAAGCAAGAAGGCAGACAAGCAGAATCGATTCCAGGCATATGTCGCCCCACCACGGCCAACGCCATCTCAAGTCGAAGCACCAACTTCGTCCTTCTCTCCGATTAACATTCCTAAGCAACCACAACCACAACCACAACCGCCCCAACGTTCAAAGCTTAATACCGCCCTTCCTCTTCAACTCAACCAGAATTCGCCCACTCAGTCACCATCTTCTTTCTTACTCGCCAATCGCTCTCAGCAACCCACTATGAAACGTCCAAGACCTGCCTCTCCGCCTCCCTTCTCCTACTACGATGCAAACCCACCACGCCAACCGAGTCCATTCGTCGTACAGAACGCTGCAAGGGTAATCACTATCGATAGTTCAAGCGAGGAGACAGAAGAGGAGGTTAGTCGTCCTACTCCAAGAAGGCAAACGGGCGGAAGAGTCGATGTCGGCCCAACGCGGGTGGGCATTGACTTTTCAAAACCGGCGTTGAGTAACGGTGCGGAGCAAGGTGAAGAAGACAAGGGACTGGGGGTGGGTGTGGGAGTGGGAGTGAAGCGGACGAATGGTGCGGGAAAGGGGGAGGAAGATGGGGATGAGGATGAGGATGTGGTAAGATGCGATTGAGGACCAATTGAGAGAGACGAGGAAGGAAGAGGCTCCACCTATTGCACCTTGATCCTGCTTGTTATGACGGCTGCTTTTGCGCTCAAGGGCGCATCTCAGGTCGTGGAACGAGGTTGATCCTAGGGAAAACATATGCTACAACAGCGGCATAGCTTTACGTCCTAATAGGAGTTTGGCCTCTTGCATGGAATTGCTTTAGCAGATATAGTTAGAGCATGCATGCATAGAACGGATACTTTACATGTAGATATACATCGTGTAGAAATAAATCAAGCATTATTTTCAACGCTTCTGAGGACTATCCTCGGACGTATGAATATGGACTACTCCCTTCTCTCAACACCGGTAGTTCCCCGTGATAGATAATCAAGATGATAGTGGGAAGCTGAGAGAAGATCGCTAAACAAGATCATGAGAATAAGGCTGATCTGCACACTGCCAGCCGCGCAAACCGTTTTTGGAAAGCTCAAAGGAGGTTAATTGTGAAGCAGCAGCCGGTATGAATCATACTTATGGCTTTTATCTCAATTCCCTCATACACATATTCGAGTGGAGATCGACACGAGACGATGTAAGTTTTATCTTGTTAAGGTAATGTGGGTGGACAGTGGGTATGGAGGTTGCTGATGGAATTGAAGGAGGGGTCTTGAGAGAGCTTTAATATCTAACCTCCAAGACACGTAACATGGGATGAAGAAAAAAATATCATCAAACGACGAGAATTAAATTCTTGGAGGTGAAGAAACGCTTTTTATGCAGTAAGAGGGAAGGGGTATGATCGATTACTGGATCTACGACTCCTCTTACACCCAACCCAAGCTATCTATCCGCCAAATGCGTTGCTTTGCCTCCAGCTAGTCGTATTATTTTCGAGAATCTACACCGCTCGCTTGAAACGCTATACCTCCCCTTTCACGTGGATAAATCTAATCCTAGTGCTTACGTACCGCAGATTCCTTGTCTTCCTAGCACGTATCGTGTCGATTAGAGGATCTTGATAAGCTATGACCGAAGCGGCTCTCGCTGCAGAACTTGGTTTATATGTATCTGAAGAAGTGACAGTGGAAGGAGGCGGATTTGCTATTGTAGCGCGTTGTCGCAAGTGCGTGAGGGCCTTGTTGCTAGTGCAGAGAAGGGTGTGTCGGAGAATCTTTCCTTGTGAGGTTGGTATTATTATACAAAAATGTTCTTAGCGAAGTGATGTAGGTGGGTTTGCTGTCCAATCAACTCAGTATCTCGGTCAACTTGATGTCCAGAAAAGAAATCTGTACCTTGTGTGAGAGGGAGGTTGAAGGATCATTTTGTCACAGTCACCTGCTCGAGTCCAACTTGCAGTCAGACGACTGCATATCTGAGCTGGTATTTTCAATAGTGTGGCAAGCGAAGCATTGTGAGACGAAGATAAAATCGATCGAGAAAATTTGCAAAAGCTAGCCTCAGACCATTTCAGAAGCCTCACAACCATAATATGAGTGCAGATGCTTGATCTCCGACAACCGCTTGAGACAATGATCTGCTTTCAACATTAGCACGAGTCTCAAACTGTAAAGGTAAGACAATAAACTACTTGTTCAAAGAGGCATTTGAATCTTCTCACAGTTACACCACAGCACACGAGCATAACAACTTGAGTATCGCCAGTAGAGTATCATTGTCTATTCTGAAATATGCGCCTGCGTAGTAAAGGGCACTGAGGAAGTGGGTCGGATTATGGCTGTCCTCTTTGTCGTTCGCGTTTGTACTGGCATTCGCGTCAGCGCTGTCGATTGTTGTCGTCATGTTTGAGACTGGTTTGGTTCAAGAACTTCGTAGTTGCCAAGCTCGATGAGTTGCAGGATACAGTGAACAAGAATCAAGGCAGATTTGAAAAGCTCTTGTCTGGCAGATTGGATGAATTTAAGCTCGGTACGCTGCTTAATAATAAAGCATAACACCGTCCTTGCCCAAGGTTGACAGCAACATCCTTATGATCTTTCAGCGTCAGTGCTGGCTTCTTCCTCGGACTCGGTAGCAGTTGGCTTCGTCGAGCAGAGACAGCGCGGCTGGCGGATGCGTAAGTCAATCGCTGGCGAAGATGAGCGAGGACACTGTCATTGAGTTGTAGGTGACTACTTTCGGGGCTGATGGGCGTGGTTGCATTCCAGTCCATGCATTTCAAGGGACAAACAATTTTCGGTCCTTCAAAGTCGGCTCTTCCTATCACACAGACGATCCGGTAACCTTCATTTCGCTCCTACTACCGACCAAAAAGAACGTCGCTTCGCTGAGACAGTAACCAACGAATTGCCTGGGATGCCGATCAAAGTTCCGCGCTAGTTTACCAGCCTCGCTTGCCTCCACCTCGTCGACTCTCAGACTGGCGAGGATGGTGCTTATAACAAGGACTGTCTTTTCTAAGCCAACGTCTTGCGCCAAGACGCCGCCACGGACAACGACCTCTTTTCGAGCCCGCCCGCACAATTTGAGCACCGGCGAAGGTGCTAGGGTAAGACCACAGTCTGCTTGCTGTGGCCGACCACGAAGCATTATACCGGCTTCATGGTCCCCTCAGGAGTAAGGCAGCTTCTCCCTGCCCACTACGGTGGATCCTTCCCTCCTCATCCACCGCGTGTAGCTCCCTTTCCTCTCCAATGTTTCGTTGGCAGTGGGATGGTTATTACCACTCCGGCCTAGGATGACAGGATCGAACTGCATCATCCCGAGGCGCGGCGGCATCACCATGAGCTGTTGCCCTTTACAGACCAGGTCAGTGATATCACTTGAAATACTTGGTGAAAGAACTTACGCATGGCTATTGACCCAGAATGTGGGCCTTATTCTTGGTATGAGAACTTTTCCGAGTCTGCTGGTTCAGCCAATATATGTCAGCCTATGACTGGTAACAAGGGGATCGTCCGACGGTACTTCAGGAACGACGACACGAATGAGGCGACGACGGCAGACTATGCCTTCTAACGCTGAAGCAGCCGTTGTCTTATGTGCGGGGAAGTCAAAGTCAACACCAGATCGGACATGACTTGTCGGTGGCACCCCATGGATTCTTGGTAAGAAAACTCACTTTGTTGATTCTTATTCTATCCGCTCCAGTGCTTCCATAGCTGATGTGACTATCTGACGTCCTTTCTATTATAGACACAGGCGGTTTCATTGTCGGAGAGAGGTGTGGACCATACAGCTTTTCGTAGAAGGAGTCAGTCAATAATGTGCTGGGTTGATGATAGAAGTACGGGGTTCGATCTACCTTGTTGGAGTTAAACTCAACTTTGACCTGGAAGGACCAACTTGTGCAACTTGTGCGCTATCTGGATGCTTAAGGACGTTAGCAATTGAGTTGTCGATGCATGAGTGATCTAGCTACATACTTACAGCAATGGTGTACTGACATCAAAGAGGTTGAGGATGCTTGTTGAGGTGTGTACATGGTGTTGATTGAGGATGAGGATGCTGAAATCAAGAGCCTTGTTTACAAGGTGAAAGCATGAAACTTTGTTGACCTCTGAGTGGATGATAATTTTGACGCCAAGTCACGAAATTGGCTTTGATGTATTGAAGCAGCGGGGGTTTGTCTATCTCTTTTCATACTCCTCTAACGGATATTTGCGTCTCCGTGAACCCAGACTTAGGAGGTCTGGAATACATCCGATGACCATTGGATTCCATTACATTCCCACCAAGTACTCTTAGACTAGACAAAAGAGACACGAGTAGAGCTAATATTTATAGGATTAAAGTGAAGTGGTTTTAAGACAGAAGTAAAGCCGTAACAGTACTAGTAACGATTATAGCTTTAAACTATTTCGATGTACTTATTATATAGAAGACTAAACAAAGAGTCTGTAGACTCTTTTAAGGACTAATAGACAGACTAGTAAAGGCTATAGTGTAAAGCTAACACTTTAAAGGTGTTTAGTTAAGACAAAGTATTTACTTTAAAAGCTAAACGCTTAAAACGAGTAAAGTAAGTAACTAAAGACTCGTCGTCTTTTTACTATATAGTATTAAGTCTTATAATCGACTCTTAGTGTTCTTAAAGGTTATAATAAAGGCGCTAAAAGTACTAGAACAGGATCTTTAGATCTTAAGACTAAGATTCTTTAGTAGACTAGTAGAAGTGTAATATAAAAGCTTACTAAAGTTATTTAAGATAGTCTTATACGTAATTAAACGTAAAAGCACTATATAACTAAGTGGAGTAGAGCTTAGTATAAATAAATAGTAACTATATATAAAGCGTAAACGGCTTACTATTAAAACGAAGTAAGTTAAAGAGTTT